>Ga0209639_1001795_pt1 | contig 19181 bp, 16 predicted proteins | sample EPASupsiteHSE605_FD_187268 | JGI IMG/M metagenome (GOLD analysis project Ga0209639, IMG submission 187268) | Bioremediated contaminated groundwater from EPA Superfund site, New Mexico - Sample HSE6-05 (SPAdes) (version 2) | ecosystem: Environmental > Aquatic > Deep subsurface > Groundwater >...
TCGCAAAAAGGTCTCTGTTTACGAAGAACTGGCACAGTAACTCTTATATGGGTGGGCGGCTTGCCCACCCGTTTTTTTATCGTTATGTCCGATTATATGAGGAGAAACTCGAATTATCTCCGGATAACGAGACATATTAGAAAGTGCGCCGAGGCGCATGGAGGAAATGTATGTTTATTGACAAGGCAACCATATCCGTCAAGGCCGGCAAGGGCGGCGATGGCGCGGTTGCGTTCCACAGGGAAAAATATGTCCCGGCAGGCGGACCTGACGGCGGCGACGGCGGACGCGGCGGCAATGTCGTCGTAGTTGCCGACGACAATATGTCGACGCTCATGGACTTCCGCTACAAGCGCAAATATGTCGCCGATAGCGGCGTTAACGGCATGGGCTCGAGAATGAAGGGCAAGGACGGGCAGGATATCGTCATCAAGGTTCCGCGCGGAACTCTCATCAGAGACAAGGAAACGGGCGGCGTCATCAAGGATATGTCCGATATGCAGCCCTTTGTGCTTGCAAAAGGCGGCAGAGGCGGCTGGGGCAACAATCATTTCGCAACTCCCACCCGTCAGGCACCGCGCTATGCAAAGCCCGGAATGAACGGGGTTGCGCGCGAGGTCGTGCTCGAGCTGAAGCTTCTGGCAGACGTCGGGCTGGTCGGCTTTCCCAACGTGGGAAAGTCCACGCTGCTTTCCGTTGTTTCAAAAGCTAATCCGAAGATTGCAAACTACCATTTCACGACGCTGTTTCCCAATCTCGGCGTGGTTTATGTAGCAGACGGCGTATCCTTCGTCATGGCCGACATACCGGGTATAATCGAGGGCGCAAGCGAGGGCGCGGGTCTGGGGCACGATTTTCTGCGCCATATCGACCGCTGCCGCCTACTCATTCACCTTGTCGACGTTTCGGGCAGCGAGGGACGCGACCCAATCGAGGATTTCGAGGCAATCAACACGGAGCTTCGCGAATACAGTCCCGAGCTTGCGGAAAGACCGCAGATCGTCGTTGCCAACAAGTGCGACCTGCTTCCCGAGGGAAGCGAGCTCCTGAACGATTTTCGCGACTATGTTACGGAGCTTGGCTACGATTATTACGAGATTTCCGCCGCGACGCATACCGGAACCCATGAGCTTATGAACGCGGCAGCCGAAAAGCTGAAGGAACTGCCACCGATCAAGGTCTTTGAGGCGGACTATGTCGCGCCCGAACCCGTCATCGATACCGCAGAAGAGCTTACCATCGAGCAGTATGACGATGTGTGGTTCGTCGAGGGTCCGTGGCTCGAAAAGCTTGTCGCCACAGTTAACTTCACGGATTACGAGTCACGAATGTATTTCGACCGCATCCTGCGCGAGGCGGGAATATTTGAAAGAATGGAAGCCATGGGCGTCAAAACCGGCGATGTGGTTTCAATCTACAATCTTGAGTTCTCTTACGAGTCGTAAGACGTTATAATATATGAAGAAGCGGGCATTGCCCGCTTCTTTTCGTTAGTATAAAGATTAGAAGAAGTTTTTCAAGCTTGCGGAAGGTCCCGGCATGCTTATAATACTAATGTATTTTTACCCTGCGCTTATGGATGACTGAAAACGCAATTACCGCCGTTATCAGCGAACATAAAATATACAGCTGATAGGGCAAAGTGCTTCCTTTGTTGTATTCCGGATTGATAAGGAATAAATTGAAACAGAGGTTCCCTGAAAAATGGAATACAGATGCCGGAACGATATTACCGTTGACACACTTTGTTAATGCAAAGTATACATAGCTTTCTGTCACACAGCCAAGCGTGAAAAGCACAAGTGGCGCTGAGTTTGTCCCATATAAATAAAAATGATAATGCCAGGCCGCCCAGATAACACCTAATATCAGCGGTAATGTTAGTTTATTAAAATAAGGCTGAAGTTTATTTTGTAGAAAACCTCTCCAGCCAAGTTCCTCCGCAACCAACGCCCAAAATACAATGAGGATTTTTTTTGGAGACAGTATCCCGAGATTAAGCGCACCACCGAAAATCAGATGGTTTAACAGCTTTGGAGCGCCAACCATCAAAATAGGAAGGAACAAGGCAATTAGAATTATTTTTAGATTAAGATTATCAATATAACTCTTTTTTAGAAATTGCTTGAGCCCACAGCCTTTTTCAAAATACAAGACCGTCAGTATGGCTGCCAGCGATGGAGCAGCGGCCTCCACACCAAAAACAACTAAATTGAATACGCCTGAATGGAACAGTGTGGTGCCCGTCATCAGTATCACACACAGAAGAGGCAGCACAAAAGCCAACAATAAAAATACAAGTATCTTTTTCAATTTTTCCTTTACTGCTACCTTTCCTATATAATATTATTTGTTGTTTTAGTTGCAGGAGATATGAATGATGGGATTATTTTAGCATTCAAACTTTGGCTATACAAACTACTTATCTACCAATTTACACCATTACTGCAAAATTGCAACAAAATTGCATAACCACATTAGATGTTGGGTTATTTCGTGTGACATACTGTGTAGAAAGGTAAAATAGTCAGCCGCCAAGGATATGACGGCTGACTATTTTTATTGCTTAGATTGTGTTGAACTTAGTTACTTGCCCGCTTCGTACTGCTGAACCATCTTTTTGACCATCTGGCCGCCGATGCTGCCGGCCTGCGCGGATGTGAGGTTGCCGTTGTAACCCTGCTTGAGCTGGACGCCTACTTCGCTTGCGGTTTCCATCTTGAAACGATCCATTGCTTCACGAGCATTCGGATTTACGAGTTTGCTTGCCATTTCTTGTACAACTCCTTCAGTTTATTTGTTTCTCTCTCAGGCAAATTACTTGCCCGACTATATCTTTTCCGAGCGTATTTTTGATATTCAGTTTAATATGATGTAATTTATGTAAGTTAACCGAAACGGAATTGAAAAACAAAAATATTTCGTATAAGCGCGATTCTCGTCCGCAATATCAGAATAAAAAGGAGCTTATCCCCATACATTTTACTAATCATCATTCATAGGGGGAATAGGCATGACTGACAGCAGAATCTATGAGGACATCGCGCTGCGTACCGGCGGAGACATATATGTGGGCGTCGTAGGACCTGTAAGGACAGGCAAATCTACCTTTATTAAGCGGTTCATGGAAACGGTTGTGATACCCAACATAGACAACATATATCTGAAGGAGCGGGCAAGGGATGAACTTCCCCAGTCCGGCTCGGGAAAGACCGTGATGACAGCCGAGCCGAAGTTCGTACCTGAGGACGCCGTCCAAATCAGCATCGACGGCGACACGCAGATGTCGGTTCGGCTTATCGACTGTGTCGGATACATGGTTCCGGGAGCCGCGGGGCTGACTGAGGACGGCGAGGAGCGCATGGTAACGACTCCGTGGTTCGATCACGAAATCAGCATGACCGAAGCCGCCGAGGAGGGTACGCGCAGGGTAATCCGCGACCATTCGACTATCGGGCTAGTTATCACGACGGACGGCACGATATGCGGCATCCCGCGCGAAAACTATGTCGCGGCGGAGGAACGGGTGATAACGGAGCTGAAACAAATCGGAAAGCCGTTTTTGCTGCTGCTCAACTCCACGGAACCGAATTCGGACAGAGCGCAGCAAATGAAAAACGAGCTGTCCGAAAAATACGGCGTTGCCTGCCTTTGCGTCAACTGCCTTACTCTGCGTGAGGACGACATCGAAAAGATACTCAACAAGCTGCTCTGCGAATTCGGAACTGAGGAATACTATGTGTATCTTCCCGAGTGGGTCGAGGCGCTTCCAAACGGGCATCCGATAAAGCTGGAGCTTTTTCGGGAGATACTGGGCGCGTCAATGGAGGTCCGTAAGCTCAGGGACTCGCAGCTTCTTGCTCAAAAACTGAAAATGATTGAAAACGTGTCCGACGCGCGCATCAGCGACATGATGATGGGCAAAGGCTGTTTTACGCTCAGAATAGAGCTGCCGCGCGAGCTATATTACCGCACGCTCAGCGAGGAAAGCGGGCTTTCAATAAATAACGACGGCGACCTCATAGCAATATTATGCGAGCTTTCCAAGACAAAATTCGAGTATGACAAAATTAGCGAGGCCCTAAAGGACGTCCGCGAAAAGGGCTACGGAGTCGTCATGCCGTCGGCGGACGAAATGGTGCTGCAGGAGCCCGAAATCGTCAGGCAGGGCGGCAGATACAAGGTCGTTCTGCGCGCTGGCGCACCTGCGATTCACATGATGAAAACAAACGTTGAGACGGAGGTTTCGCCTGCCGTCGGCGGCGAGCACGCCTCGGAGGAGATACTGGGCTTCTTGCTTCAGAATTTCGAGGGCGACGCGACAAAGATATGGGAGTCCAACATTTTCGGAAAATCGATGTACGATATCGCGGGAGAAGGGCTCACGGCAAAGCTCAAGCGCATGCCTGAGCAGACCGGACTAAAGCTCCGCAGCGCCCTCCAGAGGATAATAAACGAAGGCAGAGGCGGGCTTATTTGCATAATTCTGTAAGAAAAACGCGGTCTGAACAGCCGTTCAAAACGAAAAAGGGTATCCGGTAAGACGGATACCCTTTTTTTATTTAAGGTTCTTTATAATTTCGCAGATAAGGTCGGTTCGCATGAAAGGCGTTATCATGTAATACCCATCGACGAAGGGCGCCATGCTCTGCGCAATCTCGGTCGTCAGAGAGACGGCAAGCTTTGAAGCCTGCTCTCTGTCCAGACCCTCGTACCGAGAAACTATCTCGTCGCTGACGCTGATGCCCGCAATTTCACTGTTCATGTAGCAGGCGTTCCTGTGAGAAACAATCGGCATAACGCCGCCGAGAATTTTCCCCGAAAGCTCACGACGAGCGATTTTGAGGTTCTCCAGCGCACGCTCCGAGTGGACGGGCTGAGTAAGGAACGCATCAAGCCCGTGCTCGAGCTTTTCCTTTGCGTGACGGAGCTGACTTTCAAAACTGAGAGCGTTCAGGTTCAAAGCGCCGAAAACCCGGAAAGGTCCTCTGATGAACTCGTCTCCCAGATCGTGTATGTAGTTTGCAAGGACTACGGAATTGAAATTGAAAACGCTTTTTATCGTACCGCGCTCAGCCGTCGGCACAGGGTCGCCCGTCACAACGAGAACGTTGTTGACTCCCTCGATATTCAGTCCGAGAAGCAGGGCTTTTGTGGCGATAATGTTGCGGTCGCGGCAGGTCATATGAGGGAGAGGGTCGATGCCGAGCTCGCGCTTGAGCTTGCAGGCGAGCAAACTGCTGTCCGCTCTCGCACGGGAAATGGGGCAATCCGCAATCGTAATCGCGTCGGCGCCAGCGTCCCTGAGGCTTCTTGCCCCGTCCATAAAGGCGCGTATGTCGGAATTTGCAGGAGGGTCAAGCTCGACGGCAAAAACCTTCCTGCCGCTTTCGAGCTTGTTCCAAAGAATGTTTTCCGCTATTTCTGTCTCCACCGTGTGCTTCGGAGCTGGGAGCGCATGGAGGGTTCCGGTTTTTTTGTCGAGAAGTCTGCGCGCTTTTCCCATGTGCTCAGGCGTGGTGCCGCAGCAGCCGCCGATAATATTCGCGCCGGCATCCGCGATTTCAACGAGCTCCTTCGCGTAATAATCCGCGTTGTTTTCAAAGTAAACACGGTTGCCCACAAGGGTCGGATAGCCTGCGTTGGGCATGGCGATAAGAGGCTTTTTGGGATTCGCTATTTCTCCGATCAGCTTAACCATGTGGTTCGGACCGGAACTGCAGTTAAGGCCGAATATGTCGACGTTGTCATCGACGTTCATTGCATGGCAAATCTTCGTGAGCGAAACGCCCTCGCGCGTGAAGCCGTCCGGAGAGACAGCAAACGCGCAGATAATTACGGCGTCCGGTTTTTTTGATTTTATGTGCCGCGTGACGTTAAACAAACCGTTAAGCGAATAAAATGTCTCGAAAAGAAAATAATCCGCGCCCAACTCAAGAAAGCGGTCGGCTATGCGCAGATACTCGCCCGTGTTATCGACATCGTCGATATGCGGTAAGGGTCCGATGTCCGCAAAAACCGCGACATCTGTTCCGGAAACAGCGTTTTTGGCAAGTTCCCAACTGCGCGAGATGATTTTTGAAACCGTTTCCCAGCCACAGTCCAGCCCGTCCGTATTGGCTCCGAAGGTATTGGTCTTGATTGCGTCGCAGCCGGCCTCGATATACTCGCGATGTATCTTTACGATTCTGTCAGGATGGCTGAGATTCGCAAATTCGCAAAATTCGGGCTCGCGACCGTATTTTTCGACATAGTAGGTACCCATGCCGCCGTCAAACAAAACTGTTCCGCGCTTTAGCTTTTCAAGAAAATTCAAGGTTCGCCCCTCCTAGCCCAATACTTCTTTTGCGATATCCACGGCTTTTTTTGCGTCTTTCGCATAATAATCCGCACCGATTTCCTCGGCATATTCCGCGGTTAGCACCGCTCCACCGACCATGATTTTGCATTCGTGACCGCTTTTTCGAAGAGCCTTTACGGTTTCCGCCATTGCGGGCAAAGTTGTCGTCATAAGCGCGCTCAGCCCCACAAGACGTACCTCCTCACGGATGGCCGTATTAACGACGGTTTCGGGAGAAACGTCCCGTCCCAGATCTATAAGCTGATAGCCGTAATTTGCGAGTATGGTTTTGACGATGTTTTTACCGATGTCATGGATGTCTCCCTTAACGGTGGCAACTATAATTTTTCCTTTTGAAACAGAACTGCCGCCCTTGCTCAGAATGCTCGATTTAAGCACCTCAAAGGCCTCGCAGGCGGCGTCCGCCGAGCGCATGAGCTGCGGAAGGAAAACCTCGCCCTTTTCATATCTCTCGCCGACGACGTCAAGCGCGGGGATAAGAAGCTCGTTTATAATTTCAAGCTCAGTTTTTGTCGTGAGCAGGTCTTTTGTTATCGCTTTGGCCTCGGCTTTGAGCCCTTTTGAAACGGCGTCTGATATATCGCCGACAGCGGCTGAAGCAGACGTTGAGGTTGACATAACATTGGAAAAGCGCTCGACAAAGCTCTGACAGCCGGAGTCGAAACCGCTCAGAAGCTTGAAAGCGGCGACAGCATCCGTCATTGAGGAAGCGTTAGGGTTCATAATCGGCAAATCAAGCCCGTTTTCCATTGCGAGCGTCAGAAACGAGCTGTTTATAAGCTCGCGGTTCGGAAGTCCGAAGGAAATGTTCGAGACTCCGAGCACAGTGTGCAGCCCGAGCTTTTCCTTCACCATACGAACGGCTTTAAGCGTCTCATTGGCGGAGTCCGGCGAGGTGGACACGGTCAGCGTGAGGCAGTCGATGAAAATGTCCCTTTTTGGTATACCAAAAGTCTCACACGCGGCAAGTATGCGTTTTGCGATTTCAAAGCGCTCTTCGGCGGTTTCGGGGATTCCGTGCTCATCCATCGTGAGCCCTACGACCGCTGCGCCGTATTTTTTGACGAGCGGCAGAATTTTGTCGAGCTTTTCCCTTTCGCCGTTGACGGAGTTGACAATCGCCTTGCCGCAGAAAGCGCGGAGACCGGCAGCGATTGCTGCGGGAGCGTTGGAATCGATTTGCAGGGGCAGGTCAACTGTCGCCTGCAGACCCTTCACGCATTTAGCCATGAGCAAAACCTCATCAAGCCCGGGAACGCCGACGTTAACGTCGAGAATATCCGCGCCCGCATCCGCCTGGGAAACTCCCTGCGAAAGGACATAGTCAAAGTCATTTTCACGCAGAGCCTGCTGGAACCGCTTTTTGCCTGTCGGATTGATACGCTCGCCGATGATGCGAACCTCGTCAACGGTGGTAAACTTTGTTATACTGCAAAGGCGTGTACTCTCCGAAACCGTACGGGAAGCACACTTATTGGTTAACATAATATCGTGCAGAGCCTTTATATATTCGGGGTCGGTTCCGCAGCAGCCGCCGATGAATTTTACGCCGATTTCGGCGCACTCGGACATCTCCGCGGCGAATTCCTCCGCGTTGATGCTATAGTGTCCGTCACGCGCGTCGGGCAGCCCGGCGTTTGCCTTGACGATGAGCGGCAGGGGGGATACCGCGCCGATGCGGCGGATGATGGGCATGAGCTTTTTCGGACCCATAGAGCAGTTGACGCCGATGGCGTCGACGCCGAGACCCGTTATGGTTTCGGCGAAGCACTCTGCAAGAGCGCCCGTGAAGCTTCGGCCTGTTTCTTCAAAGCTCATGGTGGCGAATATCGGAAGGGAAGTGTTTTCCTTAGCGGCGAGAACCGCGATTCGGAGCTCGGCAAGGTCGGTAAAGGTTTCAAACGCAACAAGCCCGGCGCCCGCCTTTTCGCCCGCGACGAGCATTTCCCTGAACAGGTCATAAGCGATTTCAAAGCTGAGAGTTCCCGAAGGCTCAAGCATCTCACCTATAGGTCCGATGTCAAGCGCGATGGGGACCCTGCCCGAAGCGGCTCTTATCGCTGCGGCGAAGGAGGCGTTTATGACCTCAATAACGCTGTGCCCGCTTCCAGCGAGCTTGTGCGCGTTTGCGCCGAAGGTGTTCGCGTAGACGATTTGGCAGCCGGCTTCAATATAAGCCCTGTGTATGCTTTCAAGAAATTCCGGATGCTCCAGTGCAAAAAGCTCGGGAGGCATCCCTGCGGGCAGACCCGAGCGCTGAAGCATCGTGCCCATAGCGCCGTCCAGTATGACAAATTCGCCTTTAAATAATCTGTCCGTAGCAGGTCACCCCGTTTTCTCTGAATTTGCAGGAGTCTTTTAGCTCACAGCCCCGACAGTCGGCCCCAAAATGCTTCTGCGGTTCTTTGGACAGCCCGATTATCGCCGTAACACTTTTGCGCGGTATCATAATCCCGCTGTCGCTGACGGAAACGCCGATTTTCCGTGAAGTATCAAGCGCAGCGCAAAAATCGTACTGAACGGAGATCGGCAGGTCGCCGTAGCCGGGGCTGAAGCGGTCCGTAAGGTAGTAGCCCTGCGCCTCGTATTTGCTCTTCAGCTCCGCTTCAATCCCGTCACAAAGGTTTTCGACGGCGCTGGAAGCGCAGGCGTCCAGCATCGCGGTAAAGGAAATATCTTTTATCTGCCATTTACGAATAAGAGCTTCAATGTCGTTGCCTACAGTGGCGCAGAAAATCACACAGAGCGGGCAGTCGTTTAATAACGCTTCGATTGATTTCCCCCGCAACTTCAGGCAGGTGCCCTTCAGCGAGAGAAAATCGCCTCTTTCGATTTCGCAGAGCTTGACTACGGCGCGGGAAATGGCGCTTTTTTCGAAGAGGTCGGCTGCGCCGCGCAGCTCGCTTCGCATACTTCCGTCGGGAGCGCCGATGCCGCCCATATAGCGGTATGCCTCGGAAATATCGACGCTGATATTACGTTTTTCCATAAGCATACCTCCATTATTTTAATCAGTATATCCCACTTCAACGAATTTGTGAAGTGAAGAAAATTCAAATCGAAGCATTTTATGGGAATAGTATGAATTGCATTGACAACGAGCAGAATGAGTTGTAGAATTTATCAGCGAGTAAGCCGAACGACCGCGGGCATAAGGCGAAAGCCTGTGCGTGAGGAAAGTCCGGGCTCCATAGGGTAAGGATAACGGGTAACGCCCGCCGAAGGCAACTTCAGGAAAAGTGCAACAGAGATATACCGCCGCGTCGTGAGCTGTAAAGCTCGCGGCAAAACCTGATGGTTTTGCCGCTTCGCGGTAAGGATGGAAAGGCGAGGTAAGAGCTCACCCGACGGCTGGGAACAGTCCGTCGCTGTAAACTCTATCCGGAGCAACACCGTGGGAGGACAATAGGCTTGCCCGGCCGTCCTCGGGAGGTGGCTAGAGCGTAACGGCAACGCTGCGCTTAGATAGATGGTCGTTTAAGACAGAACCCGGCTTACAGACTTGCTCGCATAAAAAAGAAATGAACCGCGGATGCATCGCATCCGCGGTTTGTTATTGGTTTACATAATGCTATTCGCCCTTGTATTTCTTTCTGGTTGCCAGACCGCCTCTGATATGGCGCTGTGACTTGTTGTATTCAAGAAGTTCTTTCACTTGGTAATATAGCGCCCTGTTTGCGTAATAAAGCCGCTCCGTCAGATCCTTGTGCACCGTAGACTTTGATACTCCGAACTTTTTCGCGGTGGCGCGGACGGTCGACTTGTTTTCAATTATGTAATTTGCCAGTTCACAGGCTCTTTCATCTATGTTCTCTCTCAAAAAACATCCCTCCCGGAAAATTTGTTTCCGTACAACATCCTATGATTTGAGGGCTGTCCCTTATGCCAAAATGAGCTTTTGTTATTACACAATCACATTTAATTCAGGTGCCGGCAGGACAAGTTTTTACACAAAAAAGAAACAGTTGATGAGTTGCTGTTCGAATTGCGCTGAAGGATAGGCCGTCCGAGATGGTAAAAATGCACGGCAAACTGAACACATCGCGGCTGATTTCATGATAAATCCGAAAAATTGAGACTGTTTATTGACAAAATGCATTTCAATGACTATACTTTAAACAACTAAATCCAAAATGCGTTGACGGAGAGAGTAAGTTTCAGTCAAAAGTTTCAGCGAGCCGGGGTGGGTGCAAGCCCGGTACAAGTAGTCTGAATCCGAAAATCACTCCTGAGCTGCGGACCGAAAGGGTAACCGAGTAGGCTCCGACGGGTTCCCCCGTCACAGGGAAAGCATATGATTGTACGCTTTTAATGGGTGGTATAGCGATAGCTTTTTAGGCTTTCGTCCCTTTTGCGGAACGAAGGTCCTTTTTTTATTTAAATTTGAAAACGGAGGAAATAGCAATGGCGACAAGCGAAACGGTGGAAATCCGCTGGCACGGCCGCGGCGGGCAGGGCGCGAAAACAGCCTGTCTCCTGCTGGCTGAAGTGGCGGCGCTGGAGGGAAAATTTGTTCAGGGCTTTCCGGAATACGGCCCCGAGCGTATGGGCGCGCCAATTACTGCGTATAACCGCATCTGCGATAAGCGCAGCACGGTCCATTCGAACATTTACTATCCAAATTACGTGGTCGTTGTGGACGAAAGCCTCCTTGACAGCGTTGATGTTACTGCGGGGCTCAAAGAGGGCGGAGCCGTAATTGTCAATACGCCGGGTTCGCCGGAGGAGATACGCCCCAAGCTGCGCGGATGGGACGGCAGGGTCTGCACAATTGACGCGCGTAGGATTTCCGAGGAGATTTTGGGGAAGAACTTTCCGAATACGCCGATGCTTGCGGCTGTTGTCAAGGTGAGCGGAGTTCTGGAAGCAGAACGCTTCCTTGCGGACATTGAAAAATCCTTCAGACATAAGTTTGCCTCAAAGCCGCAGGTAATCGAGGGAAACATGGCGACGCTGAAAAGATCCATGAAGGAGGTGCGGGAAGGATGATAAAAGCAAAGGATATAAACGAAAAAACTCCGTGGGAAGACCTGACGCCGGGCGGAGAAATTTATGAGCCCGGGACAGCCCGGGACTTTAATACGGGAACATGGCGGACGGACACGCCCGTTTTCATCGCAGAGGCCTGCAAGCATTGTATGCTCTGCGTGCCCTTCTGTCCGGACAGCGCGATACCCGTCAAGGACGGGAAACGGCTGGACTTTGACTTTATGCACTGCAAGGGCTGCGGCATATGCGTGACGGTCTGCCCCTTCGCGGCGATAAAGATGGTGAGCGGAGGTGAGGGCGCATGAGCATCTGTTTATCCGGCAACGAAGCCGTTGCTTATGCCATGAAGCAGATAAACCCCGACGTTATGGGAGCTTTCCCGATTACTCCGTCCACGGAGATACCCGAATATTTTGCACAGTACGTTGCAAACGGAGAGGTGAACACCGAATACGTGACTGTGGAATCGGAGCACAGTTCGATGTCCGTCTGCATCGCGGCGGAAGCGGCGGGGGCAAGGTCTGTGAGCGCCACATCAAGCTGCGGGCTTGCTCTGATGTATGAGATGCTTTACGTAGCAGCGTCAAACCGTCTCCCGATAACGCTCGCCTGCGTCAACCGCGCGCTTTCGGGTCCTATCAATATCAACAACGACCACTCCGACTCCATGGGAGCCAGAGACGCCGGCTGGATTCAGATATATGCGGAAAACAATCAGGAGGCATATGATAACTTTATCATGGCCATGCCCGTAGGCGAGAACGTCCGTCTGCCGGTGATGAGCTGCATGGACGGCTTTATAACCTCGCATGCGGTGGAAAACATCGAGCTTCTTGAAACGGACGCCGTCCGCGCGTTTGTCGGGGAATATAAGCCCGAAAACTTTCTTCTGAAAAAAGAAAATCCGCTGGCTGTGGGACCCTACGATATTAGCGCCTATTATATGGAGCACAAGGTGCAGCAGGCGGAAGCAATGAAGGCGGCAAAAACGCGGATACTTGAGGTTGCCGCCGAGTTCGAAAAGCTTTCGGGTCGGCAGTACGGGCTGTTCGAGGAATACCAAATGGAGGACGCGGAGCTTGCCGTGGTGCTCATCGGCTCAAGTGCCGGAACCGCCAAGGCGGCCGTCAATGAGCTGCGGGAGAAAGGCGTTAAGGCAGGGATTATTAAAGTCCGTGTGTTCCGTCCCTTTCCGGGCGAAGAACTGGCAAAGGTTCTGGCAAAGACCAAAGCTGTTGCCGTTATGGATAAGTCCGAAGGTTTTTCCGCAAACGGGGGACCGCTTTTCGCGGAAACACGCAGCGCCCTGTATGACCTAAGGGAACGTCCGTACCTCATTGACATCGTGTACGGTTTGGGCGGACGCGACCTCAAAACCGAGGATGTTGAGAAGATTTTCGCAAGACTTGCGGAAGTTGCGTCCACGGGAAAAACAGGAGACGTCTATTCACATATGGGACAGAGAAGGAGGGGTCAGGATGAATCCGGTTTATGACCTGAAACGCGAAGTTGAAAAGCCAGCGCGACTGACGGGCGGACACAGGCTCTGTGCAGGCTGCGGAGCGGGCATTGTGGTGTCGGGAGTTCTCCGTGCTCTGAACGAGGAGGACAGGGCGGTTGTAACGAATGCCACAAGCTGCCTTGAGGTTTCCACCTTTATGTATCCCTACACCGCCTATACGGACAGCTTCATTCATTCCGCCTTCGAAAACGCTGCGGCGACCTGTTCGGGAGTTGAAGCGGCGTATAACGCCCTTAAGCGCCGCGGCAAGGTGGACGGAACTGTAAAGTTCATAACATTCGGGGGCGACGGCGGCACCTACGACATCGGCTTTCAGTCACTTTCGGGCGCAATGGAACGAGGGCACGACATGGTTTACGTTTGCTACGACAACGAGGCGTATATGAACACCGGCATCCAGCGCTCGTCTTCAACCCCGCATTTTTCACGCACGACCACAACTCCCGTAGGCTCCGTGAGACAGGGCAAGATACAGAATAAAAAGGACCTTACCGAGATTCTGGTTTCTCACAATATACCTTACGCGGCGCAGAGCGCGCCGTTGGGAAACTTGAAAGACCTGCATATGAAGGCGAATAAGGCTATATACACTGAGGGGCCCTGCTTTCTAAATGTGCTCTCTCCCTGTCCGCGCGGCTGGGATTACCCTATGGCAAAGCTGCCGGAAATCGTCAGACTCGCAGTAGATACTTGCGTATGGCCGCTTTTCGAGGTGGAGGAGGGCGTCTGGAGGCTGACCTATACACCGAAGAAGAAACTCCCCGTGGAGGATTTTCTCCGAATGCAGGGCAGGTTCGCGCATATGTTCAGAAAAGGCAACGAGTGGATGCTCGAAGAAGCGCAGCAGTATGTCGACAAGAAATGGGAACGGCTGCTGGAACGAACCGAAGCATAAATTTGGTTGTAGTCAGGACAGAATTCTGATACAATGACCTTCGCAGAGGAGGTCGTGATTATGGAGCTGAAAATGTTTACTAACGACATAATTATTTCTTGGCTTGAGTACTTCTCAAAAAATGTTGATATCAGTCTGGCAGACGTGAAGATGCTGGATATTACCGGTAAAAACAGGAACCTTATCCCCGCTATCATGTGCAGCAGGGCGGTACTGGTATTTACAGACGCGGGGCACCCCGACATATTCTACGATATGTGGAACGCGGAGCTTGGCGACTGCGAGATTTGGTACAACGAAGGAGCGGAGCCTTCCGGCAAAATAAAGCACGACAGACTTTCGGATATGATTAACCGCGGCATCAACGCGTCTGCCGCCATGCTTATTATCAATCCGAGAGCCGCGACCAATTATCAGATCGGTATGGAAAACAGCCGCTTTTCCTGCGGCTCCGTCCATTACGTGTGCAGGGAAGTCCGAACCGTCATAATGAATAAGCTCAATGTGGGCGACAGGGATAATATCTGTATTATCTCAGGCGAGAGCATTGCGGTTGAGGCCGCCATACTCGCATCCGAGGGCAGAGTAATCGCCGTGGAATACGACGACAGGGATCGTAGCACTATGAAGGAAAACACGGTGAAATTCGGTCTGACCAACGTAATTATCGTGAACTCTCTCGAAGACGGAACTCTCGCTAAGCTGCCCGTACCGGACAAAGCCTTCATCGTTGCGTCCAAGATGATCGGAAGCGAGATTAAAAGCCTCCTTGCGGTGAATCCTGACATGGAATTTGTGATATATACTCTCGATTTTGAGATTCTTACAGCGCTTCCTGCCCTGCTTCGGGAAAACGGCTTGGAGCGCACAGAAGCGATACATATCGAGGTGTCTCGCGTAAACAGCAAAAACATGACCGAGCCGTTTCCGGCTCCCTGGCTGATTTCCTGCGGCGGTGTGAACAGGCACGGCTAAACAAAAAACCCGGCGAAAAAACGATGACTCTCCGCGCGTATTACGATATATGCGCGGAGAGCTTTTTTCTATTCAGAAATATAAACGAGTAAAAAGTTTTCGGTTCTCGCTTCTACTAAGAATAAACGGAGATTATTCGGTCAATAGATTGGGATAATTTAGCGAACTAACAGACTGCTGAAACATGTATGGTTAAAACACCAAAATACCATTGCACTCGTATTAAGCATATTCAACAAAGATTTTTCATTTGCTTTGGGTTTTCTATATATTTATTGACAGTTTGCCTCCGAATATGCTAATGTAAAACTGTGCTCGAGCACAGTTGAAGCGGAAGCTGCGAGCCTTGGTTCTTTTTCAATAACACATTTCTGGGGATTGAACATGACAATAAAAGAAATTGCTTCTTTGGCGGGAACCAGCAGAGGAACTGTAGACCGTGTTCTGAACGGGAGAGGAAATGTTAATTCCGAGCTAGCCCAAAAAATACTGAGTATTGCAAACCAGAACAACTATCAGCCGAACCGTTTGGCTCAAGCACTTATAAATTCGCGCAAACACATGACAATCGGCGTCGTCATAAACTCGCTCGGCAACGAATTCTTTGATGATGTTCTGCGCGGTATTCACGACAGAGCTCAGAAATACGGCAGTTACGGTCTGAGCGTGATAGTTAAGGAGATTAAAGGATACGACGGCAGCGAACAGCTCGGCGCGATAGACGCAGTTCTCGAATCCGGCATTGACGCGCTGGCGATAATGCCGCTTGACGTTCCCGAGGTGAGGGAAAAGCTCGAAGCGCTCGATATCCCGATTGTTGTATTCAATACCGACATTCAGACAGAAAAGCTCGCGTTTGTGGGCTGCGATTACTATAACAGCGGCGGACTCAGCGGAGATATAGCAAAGCTTATTCTGGGCTCAAGCGGCGGAAAAATCGGCGTTATAATCGGAAGCTTTATGATGCACGGACACAAGCTCCGTATCGCCGGCTTTACAGACAGCGTGGCAGAAAACCCGAACATCGATATTATTGCCCGTCTGGAAAACGCTGACGACGACCTGCGATCCTTTGAAGTGACAAAAAAACTGATCGAAGAACATCATCCCGACCTCATCTATTTTGGCGCCGCAGGCGTCAAGGGCGGGGTGGAAGCGGTGCTATTAAGCGGGGAGAACATCCGCGTCATCACCGTTGACGAAACAACTGTAACCCGTGAGTATCTTTGCAAAGGCGTTATATCGGCAACCGTTACTCAGCAGCCCTACGAGCAGGGCGCGCTGACAATCAAAATACTCCACGATTACCTTTCAAACCAGAAACCGCCCCGAGAAAAATATAATTATACGGAAAACCAGGTAAAACTTAAGAATTCGAAGTAGAACTTACAAAAAACGCTTTCAAAACACAGAATGAAAGTTGTGTAATATAAGAACAAAGACAAATTTACAATTATAAGGAGGAAATCTTTATGGGAAAAAGACCTGTTACTCTGTGCACCTGCCAGTGGGCGGACCTGCCGCTTGACGACCTGTGCGCTCTGGCAAAGAAAATGGGTTACGACGGACTTGAGCTCGCTTGCTGGGGCAACAACCTTGATATTGACAAAGCCTATGCGGACGACAGCTATGTGAAATATGTGCTGGATACGCTTAAAAAGCACGGGCTCGTATGTCAGGCGATAGCAACACATATCATCGGACAGTGTGTAGGCGATGCTCCCGACCCACGTCTCAACAACTTTGCCCCCGCGGCCTTTGCCGATAAACCGGAGGAAATACGCGCATGGGGTATCGAAACCATGAAAAAGTCGGCGGTTGTCGCAAAAAAGCTCGGCGTTCATGTTATCACGGGCTTTACCGGCTCGCCCATATGGAAATACTTCTATTCCTTCCCGCAGACCACCGAGCAGATGGTGGAAGACGGCTTCGACGAAATCGTCAGACTGTGGTCCCCGATTCTGGACGAGTTTAAGAAAAACGACGTGAAGTTTGCGCTTGAGGTGCATCCCGGCGAAATCGCCTTTGACTACTATTCCACAAAAAAACTGCTTGAGAAATTTGCGGACCGCCCGGAATTCGGTCTTAACTTTGACCCCAGCCACCTTATCTGGCAGGGTATGACGCCGCATCTGTTCCTTTCCGATTTCCGTGACCGCATCTATCACGTCCATATGAAGGACGCGGCAGTCACGCTTGACGGACGGACAGGTCTTCTTGGCTCGCACATCGACTTCGGCAGCATGAAACGCGGCTGGAATTTCCGCAGTCTCGGTCACGGCAGCGTCAACTTTGAGGAAATCATCCGCGTTCTGAATGATATGGGCTATGACGGGCCGCTCTCCGTCGAATGGGAGGACAGCGGCATGGATCGTATCGACGGCGCGACAGAAGCCTGCGCGTTTGTCAGAAAAACAGACTTTAAGGCGTCCGATTTCAAATTTGACGACGCTATAGCAAACTAAGGAGGCGCAGCATGGCAAAACAGATTCGATTCGGTATGGTGGGCGGCGACATCCACGCCTTTATCGGCGAGGTTCACCGCAAGGCGATAAATTTTGACACCCGCGCGGAGCTGGTCGCAGGCTGCTTCAGCAACATTCCCGAGTATAATGTTGAGACCGCCGAGGCTTACTGCGTTGATAAGTCCCGCGTTTACGACGACTATAAGGAAATGGCTGCAAAGGAATCCGCCAGAGAAGACGGCATCAACTTCGTTTCCATAACGACACCCAACTTCCTGCATTACGAAGTGGCAAAGGAATTCCTTTCTCACGGCATCAACGTCGTCTGCGAAAAGCCCCTTTGCTTCGAAATCGAACAGGGCGAGGAGCTTGTGAAGCTTGCAAAGGAGAAGGGACTTCTGTTCGGAATGACCTATACATACACGGGCTACACAATGACCAAAGTGATGAAAGAGATGATCGCCGAAGGAAAAATCGGTAAAATCGCTTCCGTCAACGCCGAGTACGCTCAGGACTGGCTCATCAACGAGCTTTCGCCTGTCGAGGGCGTGCAGGAAAACCTCTCTGTCTGGAGAAAGGACCCGAAGTTCTCCGGTGTTTCCAACTGCGTGGGGGATATAGGCACACATGTCGAAAACTATGTCCACTATGTTACGGGGCTTAAAATCAAGCGTTTGCTTGCCACAACCAACAGCTACGGCCATGCGCTCGACCTCAATTCAAACATCATAGTCGAATATGAAAATGGCGTTAACGGCGCCTACTGGTGCTCACAAATCGCAATGGGTCATCTGAACGGACTTGTTGTCCGCGTTTTCGGCGAGCTTGGCTCTCTTGAGTGGCAGCAGGAGCATCCCGACTATCTGCGCTATACGCCGAAGGGCGGAGCGCCTCAAATGCTCTCCCGCGGCGACGGTTACATTAAAGAAAAAGCCGGAGCCTCAAGCCGTATTCCTGTCGGACATCCCGAAGGACTTTATATTGCTTTCGCGAACATTTATAGAAACTATATTTCCGCGCTTATCGACAAAAAGAACGGCAAGGATGTTTCCGGCGCCGACTTCCCCACGGTTTCGGACGGCCTGTCCGGTGTTCGCTTTATCCACGCTGTCATCGACAGCGCGAAGAATAACTCCTCATGGGTGGAGCTTTAACCAAATGAAGGTCCGCAAGGACTTCATTATAGACATCAAAAATTTAGGAGGAACAATTGATGAAAAAGATTCTAGCATTGCTTCTGGCACTCACTCTTGCTCTGAGCCTTGCCGCCTGCGGCGGCGGCGCAACTACCGAATCTGCAGCACCCGCGACATCTGAAGCACCCGCAGCTGCAGTAAAGAACCTGGTTATCCTCGTTCCCAATGCAGACCACGGCTGGACCGGCGCCGTTATGACCTATGCACAGGAGAAGGCTGACGAGATTACAGCAGCCGGAACCTACAACGCAAAGGTTCTTACCTCCACCGATCCCGCAAACCAAATCTCCCAGGTCGAGGACCTTATCGAGAACAAGTCCGCTGACGCAGTCGTAATTCTCCCGCAGGACAACACTCTCGAAGCAACAATGAAAAAGCTTGCCGACAGCGGCATCCCCTTCGTAATGTTTGACCGCGTTATTGACTCCGTTGCATCTGCGGCAGTTGCAAGCGTCAAGGGCGACAACGAAGGCATCGGCATCGCGACAGCAGAGCGTTTCATAGCTAACGGCATGAAGCCCGGCGACAAGATTCTCATTATGCCCGGAGATAACTCCTCTGTTCCCGAAATGAGAAACAAGGGCTTCTTTGATACCCTCCTCGCAAACGGCTGGACCCAGGAGCAGGTCGACGCTATCAAGTCCACAGCTTACACCGGCTGGTCCCGCAGCGAAGGCAAGAAGCTCTTCACCGAGTGGCTCGAAACCTCCACAGTTGATGAAATCAGCGCTACAAAGTGGATCTTCACACACGACGACGAAATCGCAATGGGCATCCT
>Ga0209639_1001798_pt1 | contig 19168 bp, 16 predicted proteins | sample EPASupsiteHSE605_FD_187268 | JGI IMG/M metagenome (GOLD analysis project Ga0209639, IMG submission 187268) | Bioremediated contaminated groundwater from EPA Superfund site, New Mexico - Sample HSE6-05 (SPAdes) (version 2) | ecosystem: Environmental > Aquatic > Deep subsurface > Groundwater >...
TTGTAATTTCGCTCATGCTGTATAAATTGCTAGTTTACACAGTAAAGATACAGGTTGGACTGCTTAGGTGGTTCAGCCTGTTATTTAAAATTTATCTCGGTCACTAATGATATTTTAATATTAAACGTGGCTTAATTAATTCAAGAGTTCTTAATTTTTAGTAAACTTAATAGCTTCAATATTTTCGTCACCAATAAACTTAATAAGGTACACTCCCTTTTGAAGATTCTTTGTAGATACCTGAATCTTGCTCATATTATTTAAATCCTTAGTAATTACCTCATGTCCTTGGTTATCAATAATAATAATTTTTACAATCTTATTTGTATTATCAGGAATTTCAATATTTAACAAGTCCGATGTAGGATTTGGATATATTTTAGGATTAGTACCACTTTCTGAATATTCCGAGGAATTATTTGCAGATATAGCGCGAATGGCACTTTTACTCATAGATATTTTCTGATTAATAACAATTGGAGGGCATTCACTATTAATAAAGGTAATAGTTCTTCTCATGATATAGTATTGAGTTTTAGATAAATTACTTACAGTAAATGGCGAACTAGTACTTGTTGAAATAGCATTTCCAGTAACAGTGTAATCTCCAGGTATATAATTACTTGCCAAATACAATGTCCATACATCTGTAACATTTAACGAACTCGGTATAGTATTTAAGGCTGTACCTGTTGCACTAAATACACTTGAACCAGAAGAAGTACTAGTACTTACAGAGAAGTTATAAAAACTTGAGTCTGGATTAATGTAAACAGGTAATGTAATAGTATCTTTTTCGCAATTACACTCATAAACCAATTTAATATATTGTAATCCGGTGCAACTACCCCAATTTAATATATTAATACATGTTGTTCCATTTCCAGTCCAGCTTCCAACGCAGGCAGGTACAATCCAGTTTAAGGTTGTTCCGGGAAGGATGTTTCCATATACACAATACTGGGATTGAGTATTTTGAGAGCATATTGAAGTATTTCCTGTAATACCGTCAAATGGGCAACAAGGTGTAATATTTTGAGAAATAAATAAATTATCTACATACCCATTCATGTTGACATTTGTATTATATCCTATGGAATTTGCAGTTTGAACATGCGTCAATCCAGTAATATCCCTAGGAATTGTTATACAACAACTTTCCTCAATCGGATTATTAATAAGGTTTCCTTTTGAGTCATATGCAAACACCGTAAAACGACCTTTATCTATATCTAACCTCTCTAATCTGATTTTGTATTTCGTTCCAACTTGAATTGTGACATCACAATTTCCCAATGTCATTGAAGTACCGTCTTTTAACCAAGGTGCCAATTTTGTTTCATTATTGCTATTATTATAACAAACAACTCCTATTCCATCTTGATTTGTTATTGCCGGGTTGCCTGCAGAAAATGAATTATCTCTTTCTGGTGCTAAATTCCCAGCAGTTAAAACTATAGGGTAAAAACCTCCATTATTAGTAACAGTATTTATTTCAAGTATAAAATCAATTTCCGTAGTCCATTGATTATTTAAAATAGTATTTAATGAACGATAAACTCTTGTATCACTATTAGTTTGTCCTTCCATTTTTTGATAATAACAAACATTAAGATGATTTGGTCCATTAACTTTTACGTCATTTGTAGAAGAGTTAGCAGGGTCTATTTCAGTCCAAAGATTCGCATTACTATAATTATCGTATATTACAAGTTGTGCGCTACTTGTTTTTAAGAAAAAAAACAGCCCTAGAGCTAAAAATGTCAGTCTAATTATATTTTTCATATTTTAGGATATTACTAATTAATAACCATACTATTTGAATATGGTCAATTCACTTATATTCATTAGCTTTGTATAGCCTTCTTTATATACTTAAATATGCAACCGACCAAGTTTCATTTAAGTGACATATGCCGCTGCAAACTTTAAAGAAGGCTCTTTGCAGCGGCTTTATTATTTCATATAACAACGGTATTATTGTTTTTAGTTTTGTAATAATATAATTATTATGATTATTCATTTTAAGATAGTAATACCAAAATGAATCTAAGATCAAACTAATACTATTCTGGTTAATTAGCGAATGTAAACAAGGTTAAAAAATATTGGATTGTTATATTTTCTAATTGGTATATTATATAACAAATATACTTAATAATTAGAAAGGTTTTTTTGTCATCAAGTATAATTTTTCGAAGTATATACTTTTACTTCCTAAAAGCAATATATTTCTGGTTTAAAACTAAACTTTTGTTTTTAAATTAAAATACAAAACTAACTCATTGAGTACTCCTTCACGAGGTTTGATAACTTCTTTATTACATAAAACCAATTCCGGATTAAACCCAATTTTGAGTTCTATACAGTTATTTATATTGACAATATAGCTTCTATTTACTTTTATAAAAATATCCGAACCAAGATCTGAGCTAACATCCTTTAGAGGTCTCGTAAGTACAAATTCTTCTTCTAAAGTTTTAATAATACAATAAGACCTGTCGGCTTTAAAATAGAGAATATCATCTATAAACAGTTTTTTATACCTGTTCTTTGTAACGTTAATAATAACAAATGGTTTATTCATAGCAATTTGACAATACATAAATACAAATAAAGATAAAAGGATGATTGTAAATCAATACTATTATTTAAATCTAGATAGCAAATATACGAATATTACTATATGAATCTTAAATTTATATTTAAATTTTACATTCATATTTAGATATTGGTAAATAATATATATGCAGCTATTATTTGTATATATTTATTAATTATAACAGCTATTCTTATTCTTTCGTGATGGTTGCATCATTGGTTTTGATTTAAAACAGAACGTGTTGGAGGAGGAAAGGTTCTAAGGAGTAAAACATTTGTATTTTCAATCATATTTTCGATAGTTTTCCTTACCTTTGCACCCTCATAGAATAATACACACTTAAGAACTTCGAAATCATGCTAAACCGCCGACTTTTGCGTATAAAGGTGATGCAGGCCTTGTATTCCTTTTTTCAAACAGAAGACGACAATCTGAACATTGCAGAAAAAAATTTGCTGAAGAGCCTTGATAAAATGTACGATCTATATATTTATCAAATTTCAGCTCTGATTGAGATTACCAAATTTGCTCATGAACGTTTGGAAGAAGCTAAAGAAAAACATCTTCCAACAGAAGAAGATTTAAATCCCAATACTCGTTTTGTTGACAATCGTGTAATTAATGCACTTGCAAATAACAAAGACTACATCCTTAAAAGCAGTCAGTTAAAAATCAACTGGAGAGACGAACAAGATGTTTTTCGTCAAATTTTTCAGGAAATCAAAGAAAGTAAAAGCTATCAGGAATATATGAATGCTCCTGAGTGTACATGGGAAGATGATTTGAAAATGGTAATCAATATTTTCAAAAAACGATTGATTACCAATGAAATGCTTCAAAATTACTTTGAAGAAAAATACATTTTCTGGTCAGATGATTTTTATTTAGTCGCACTTTGGGTTGCAAAGACCGTAAAAAGCATCCCTCAGGATGCCAGTGATTTATATGAACTTCCTCGCTTGTATGAAAACGAAGATATTCAGGAAGATTCTGAGAAGTTTGTAACAACACTGTTTCGCCAAAGTATTATCCACAGTAAAGAATTTGAAGGTACCATTGCAGCAAAAACTCCGAATTGGGAAATAGAACGTATTGCTCTTCTCGATATCATCATTATTAAAATGGCATTGGTTGAATTAATGAACTTTCCGTTAATTCCAATCAAAGTAACGATTAATGAATTCATTGAGATTTCTAAGGATTTCAGCTCAGACAAGAGTCATATTTTTATTAATGGATTACTTGACAAACTGGTAGTTGAGTACAAAATGAGCGGAAAGATTGTTAAAAAAGGTCGTGGACTTGTCGAATAACAAAAATATAATTTAACCGTTTATCATTACGCTAAAACATGAAAGCAATGAAACAACGAATTTTTCTCATCGCACTTGCATTTGTTGCCGGGAGCGTAATTGCTTGTAAAAGTTCCGGAAACAAAGATGATATTTCACCTGATGTAGTGAACAACCCAATCACAGCTAATGGTGAAAACAAAGGCGACCTGCCTGTATTTCAATTTGAAACTGATGTCCATGATTTTGGGAAAGTGATTGAAGGCGAAAAACTTACATACAGTTTTAAATTCAAGAACTTAGGAAAATCAGATTTAGTAATAGCCTCCGCAACAGCTACCTGTGGGTGTACTGTTCCTGATTATCCGCGAAAAGCTATTAAACCGGGAGAAGATGGAGTAATTACTGTTACGTTTAACACTTCAGGGAAAAATGGATTTCAGCATAAAGTTGTAACTTTGGCAGCAAACACTCAACCTAACACTTACCAGTTATCTGTTAAGGCAATGGTTGGAAATCCTGAAGCAGCTCAATAAATTAGAAATCATTAAAAATCAATACAATGAATTTATTATCAATCTTACTTATGGCTCCGCAACAAGGTGGTAAAGGAAGCGGTTTTGAATCACTGTTTTTCTTTTTACTTATTATTGTTGTATTCTATTTCTTTATGATTCGTCCTCAGATGAAAAAAACCAAGGAACAAAAGAAATTCCGTGAAGGGCTTCAAAAAGGACAAAAAATAGTTTCCATCGGTGGTATTCATGGTAAAATTGTAGAAGTACAAGAAACTACTGTGATTATTGAAGTAGAAGGTCAAAACCGCTTAAAAATGGAAAAGTCAGCCATTGCTGCTGATAATTCAGCACAATTAGGCGATAATAAATAAGAAGAAGAATACAAGAAAAACTATCCTGAAGAATTTTAAAAAGAGACTATTTCAAAGGCCTCTCGTCTGCTACATAAATTTTCCCGACCTTTGGGGTTCTGTTGGCTACTATAATTCAAAAAGTTGTCATATTGAGTCTTGAAAGCCGGGAAAATGTTTTTAGGTTACAGCTTTTAAAACAGGCTTATTTTCATTAGTTTTACACAATCAAACTTTACATTTATGGAAAGTGATAGCCGATACTTAAATGCTGTAAAAAAGCATGTTGGAAGAAGTCCGTTTCAACATAAGTTAAACTTGTTTCTTCTTTGTTTGGTTATTGCTATTGTTTTGTGGTTTGTAATCAAATACTCAAAAGATTACCAAGTCACCATCCCATTTAAAATATCACTTCATAATTTTCCAGAAAATTATATTCCACAACTATCTGGGGATAGTATTATTCATGTTGGAGTTAATGCACAAGGATTTACATTATTATATTATTCTGTTTTTAAAAAAGATCATTTACTAAGCCTTGATGCTGGTAATCTGAATTTAAAACAAGTAAGAAGTGATGTCGGAATCTTAAAGCTTTCGTTACCCTGGCTTAAACAAAAAATCGAGAACAGCTTACCCAAAGGGATGAAATTAAAAGATCTATCTCCTAACATTATAAGAATACACTGGGAAAAAGCTGATTCCAAAAAAATTCCAATAATAGTAAATTATAGTGCAAATTATGCTCCAAATTATCAGATATATGGAGAGCCTGTAATTTTTCCAGATAGTATTTGGATTAAAGGAAATCGAAGACAACTTCGCAGAATAAATTCTATTTCAACAATTTCTGTACATTTTCATAATCTAAACTCAACTGTTTATACTCTTATTCCTCTCGATTTTAAATACACAAATGATATTAAAGTACTAACACATAATGTGTTATTAAAGGCTGAAATTATTAAGTTTACAGAACAAGAGCTAGAAGTTCCTGTAAGTTATGATTCTACGTTAAACAAACGTGATTATAGAATATTTCCCGATAAGGTAAAACTTCGCTATCTTATTTCTTTAAAAGATTATAAAAATATTACACCTTCTCAGTTCAAAGTTACCGTATCGCAGGAAAAAACCAATAATCCACTTCAAAATAAGCTGAAAGTTAATTTGATACTACACCCTGAGAATATTCGAAATATTCGTATTGAACCTGAAAAAGTGGAATTTATACAACTACATTAATATGCTTAGAATAGGAATTACAGGAGGTATTGGTAGCGGAAAAAGCATTGTAAGCGGAATATTTGAAATTCTGAATGTACCCGTTTACAGTGCAGATACAAAAGGTAAGGAATTTTTAACTCAGCAAGATGTGATTCAACAAATTGAAAATGAATTTGGAAATGTAACCATTCAAGGCCAAATAGATAGAGTAAGGCTTGCTTCTGTTGTATTCAGCCAACAGGATAAACTTGAAAAACTGAATTCAATTATACATCCTTTAATCAAGGATGATTTCGAAAAATGGTGTATATTGTATTCTGATAATCCATACGTTATCATGGAGTCAGCTATTTTATTTGAAAGTGGATTTTCACTTATGTTTGACTACACAATTCATGTTTACTGTCCTTTAGAGATAAGGATTCAACGGGTTATGCACCGAGACAATACTACCAAATCAGCAATCGAAGCCCGTATAAATAATCAATGGGATGATGAAAAGATTTCTTCTCATGCATCCCATCGTATTGTAAATGACTATAAAACCGCCTTGTTACCTCAAATTATCAGTTTGAATACAGAATTCTGTAAATTTTAGAAAAGGTATCCAACACTGAAAGTAATCCCCCATAAATAGTGAGCAAACATTCGTCTGGCCATCTGATATTTTAGAAAGTCATTATTTTCTGTTTGTACTAATCCGCCTGAATATGAATAATCAAATTCTTTTCCAATTCCAGCAAAAAGAAAGCCAAGGTGAAAAGAGCTTTCAAAAGTTATTTTGTCAAAAAAAACTTGTTGAGTACCCCATTTCATATTAACTCCAAAAACACCTCTTTGTGATTCAGGCATTGATAAATTGTCAGGATTTTCATAATCCTCTAATTGATAGTATTCTATTTTGTTAATGACAGCATCCAGTAAAAAATAGTCAACGCCAAATGAAACATACGCTCCTAATGGAGCCAGATGGGATGTTTTGTAAATACGATAATCAATTCCAAACCCAAACCCATCCATTTCAGGCATATATTCTTCTGAAGGATAGGTTAATTCATAATTACTAAAACCATCAGAAATCAATCGGCTGGGTTTGCCATCAACATCTTTAAAACTTAATTTTGTTTGAAAGTATGAAGCATGTAAAAGTAATGACTGTTTTCTATTAATAACACGTTCAAATTCAAAGGAGTACTTGTCATTAAAACTCATAAAACCATTTTCTCCATTTCTATTCGGAAACACAAATGAATTCTTCAAGAATACTCCAACCTTCAATACATTTCGTTTTCCCATATAACCAGAAACCTGTGAATATGAAAAGGAAACTGTAATAATAAATAAAACCAGTGTGATATATATTTTTTTCATTTTATTCAGTTTTGATAAGATTGACATTATTTGCTTTTAATCTGATTCAGAGAATCATAGATTTTAGAGTTTAAAAACATCCTTTTGTCTGATCGTTCTAAAGACGCTGTTGTTACAAATATAACTTTCCCCATCTCCAAATCAATTAGCATATTATAATAAACTGTATAAAATGAAGGTCTGGAAACATCATAAATTGCAAAAGGAAGATATGGAGGGAAAAATATTCCGACAACAATGTTTGTTGCAGCTCCGTAATTCTTTGCTCTTGATGAAATTACACCAGTTAAATCAAGGTATTTTGTGTTGTATTTTTGAGTGATTTCAGATATTTCATTTGAAGTAAACATTACGGGTTCACCTTTGATTTTCCAGTTAAAAAACTCATCAGTCCATTCATTTAACAGAACATGATCATTATAAATATCCTGATCTAAACCAGAAAATTCAGAAGGCAGAATCATCTTATTTTGTAAGCCTACACGTTTTGCATTATCCTTATAAAGCTCAATAAACTCTATTTGTCTCTCTTCACTTTCCAAAAACTGTAATTCCGGATCATATCTAAAATCAAATTTTTTATAAAAAGGATTATATACCAAAACATTTCCAACCCCTATTCTGCATCCTTTCAACATATTATGTTTTTCTATTTTTCGTTGTTCACGAATATCGAATGCATCATCTTCATCGCCTTCTTCATTAGAACTATCCCAGGTTACTGTTTCTTCATCCTCATCTTCTTCCCCTTTCTTTTTAATATTATTTTTTACCTGCTTTTTCTTTTTCGAATCAATTGAATCACAAGTGCTTGAAAATCTTTCGATAAAATCTTCATTATTCATTAGGTCGGCAAACATGTATTGAATATAATCAGTGTCAATAGATGAACTCTTTTTCTTTTGAATATTATTTAACTTGCGTGATTGATGGGAAACTTTTGCAGAGTCCACAGACGCCTTATTAATCACAAGACTTTGAGGAGTTTTAGAAAAATCAGAGGGTGAAGTTTTATAGCTCTTGACAAATTCAGGGAACAAATTATTCAGAATATTGTCAAAGTATTTTTCCTGAGGATATTTTGTTTTTGCTTTCCATGCATTACGGATTGTGGCTGCATATAATTCTTTTCCTTTCAGTTTCGAGAAAAGAAATACTACTTTATGCATTTCTCCTTCTGTTTTCTTTTCGGCTGGAATAACATCAAACGTTTTCCCAGCTTTTTTATATTTACATATACCGTATAATGAAGCTACTTTTGCTTTTTCAAGAAACAGGTTATTTGGATAGTCCTGTTCCATTACCCATGTATTATAAAACGCTTCGGCAAAATCATTATTGATCAAATTGAGGCGAATGCATTCAAACCGAGCCATATCTCGTAAAAGTAAAAACTGATTTTTTCCTTGAGGGTTTAATTCACGACCTTTATTATCTATTTTTTCGGTCAACTTTGACATTGCCTCTCTTCTTTTCTTTAAGTTTGGATGAGTTGATTCTGAGTCGTCATAATCATCACGAGCTTTAATTGCATTGATTGTTTTGGGAAACAAATCATTTGGAAACATAAATACAGAATCCGTCAGATACGTTTGATTAAAAGGTATTTCGTCAAAAGGCAAATAACTATATTGAAGTACATCAAATGTTTCAAAAATTTGATCAATGGAATAATTTGAATTTGAGAAGTAGTTTTTAAAGCCAAGTTCGTCTGCTTCACTTTCCATTTCGCGAGAACGAAAATGCATTTTAAAGAGAAGGTTGTCTGACTTAGAAGATCTTATACCTTCTTTTGATCTTTTAAGCTTATCCTTTTCAAGATAAAGCGTAATATTATGATCTTTAGTATAATGAATAATTTCATGTGCCAATATATAGGCCAGTTGAGATTCACTTCCAGACTGTGCCAGTAATCCTAGATTAACAAAAATAATTCCGGTAGATGTTGCCGCTGCATTTACTTCTGGAGACTTTATGATGTAAATTCTGATTTTGCTTCTGAGTTCAGGTTCATTTACAAGTAGTTTATCGAGTATTTTATCAAGGTAAGCATTAAATGACGATCCATAAATTATCTTTCCACTGGTAAGCATTTGATTCAGATAATAATGGCTTTGCTCCAAATATTCTTCCTTTGCAAGACGTTCTTTTCTTGATATTTTTGATTTTTTCAGAACTTCCAGATCTTTTGCAAATTTCGAAGAGAATAGAGACGATATATCATCCGGAATAATTCCTGATGATTTAACAACAGAATAATCTTTTTGCAATACTGTTTGTTTTTGTGCAAAAACTTGCACATTCATTACACAAAATGCAATGACGCATAAAAACACATACTTTTTCATTGTTGTGATTTGGGTTAATATTAGCTTGATCTAACCTTTATATTTTTAGTTTATTTTTTAGTTTTGAGCAAAATCTTATTGCAAATATAGTTATTTTCATAGAATTTCAAAGTTTAAATACCTGAAATTGTACGTAATCTCTATACTGTCTATTTCCATTTATTGAAATTAGCACTCAGGCGTTTTATTATATGTAACTTTGAAGCATCTATACTCCAACATCCTTTAGAAATGTCAATTATTAAAAATCAACGAATTATATTCATTTTCATTCTTATGGTTTTTGTTATAACCGGATTGAGGCCCAAAAGCAGTATTTTACAAATACATTGGAAGAAGTTGGACGAAGGACTATGGTACACAGAAATAAGATCTCCAGTAAAATCAAGAGTAAAAGATAAACAAATCAGTATTTTAAAAGCTTCTCCAAATATCTTTAGTATTCAAATTCTTACAGCATCTGATTATGATAGTATACGTAGAACGGCACCTCAGTGGATTGAAAATTTTGGGCTTACAGCAGTTATCAATGCCGGAATGTATAGTTTACAAAACAGATATGAAAGTGTTGGATTTATGAAAACAGACAAAGGTTATAATAATCCGAATGATAAGGAAGGGTTTGAAGCATTAGCATGTTTTCAACCCAAAACGAATAATGATCCAGTGTTTAAAATACTCGACATTAACGAATCTGATCCTGATTCATTATCGATAAATTATATATATGCATTTCAAAGCTTACGTATGATTGATGAATTTGGAAATCCTGTCTTATGGAAATACAAACGGGTTCAACGTTGTAGCATGTCGGTTTTAGCAATCGATAAACAGAAAAACATTCTTTTTATTTTTACCCGTACGCCGATGTCTGCAAATGAAATGTCAACATTTCTGGCCAGATTAAAATGCGGTATTCAATCAGCTATCTATTTAGAGGGAGGTCCCGAAGCTTCATTTTTTGTCAGATCAAATTCCTGCGAAATTGGAAGATTTGGAAGCTACGTGTCTCACACTTATGCAACGGATAAAAATGATCATTTCAGACCATTTCCAAATGCAATTGGACTGAGGAGAAAATAAAAAAGAGGACCATTTATGCAACAGTCCTCCCTCTCATTTTTCAAGAATTACTCTATTGTATATTTTATCTTAGCAAATTTTTCCATTTTTCCTCGCTTTGCGTAAGCAATAACTTCATCACTACTTACTTGCTGACACGCTAATGGCAATAAATAAGCTTTGCCTCTTTCATTTTTAAAAAGAGGGTCAATTGAAATATTCCCTTCTGAATCAACATGAGCAAGCATTGTGAAAGAATTCTTCACACTTTTAAGTGTCTTTATTTCGCCATCTCCCTCATAATCAATATTATCCTCATGATCATTATATATAAAATAAAGATCATTACCAACAGTTGCAAAGCTATAGGAGAAGTATAATGGATCGGAAGTTGTTGTTTGGCGTTTAGGTATTTTTTGAGCCCAGTCTATTTTCCCTTCAGGGTTTACATTCACAATAAATATATCATTGTAATTATATTCATAGTAAGTATGAGTAATGCCATTGGCATCTGTATAAGTATGCACTTCAACCCAGTATTGCTCACCAACCATTAATACTCCTCCATCTTCTCGAATAACAAGATGATCTAAATTATACTCATATAATTCGAGATCCCTCCCTCTTGCTGTTTTTCTTTGAATACGTTTTTTCTGACGATCAGTTAAATCCTGAGTTAAAAATTCAAGATCAAATTCTTTTGTGCTTTTTGTTCTAACATCACCTGTTTGCCCATCTATATTTAGAAAACAACATCCATCAATGCTGTATGTGCCTATTTTAGAATAAAATCCACCACATACAATATCCATATTACTATTTACTTCTATTTGCAAGTCTGTAATAAACTTATCTTTTAATTCAACAGGATACTCTTTGTATTCTTCCCCATTATTTTTAACGGTTATAAGTTGATACTTATAATTGGGTTTTCCCTTTCTTTTATCTCTTACTTTGTCTTTATAAACTTTTGCAAGTATATATATATTTCCATCATTATCAATCCTATAGCTTTGCGTCCAAAATAATTCATCTAAGTAAGGAACCGTAATATTTTTTTCCCACAATAGACTTAATTCCTTATCAAAAACTTTTAATCCGAATTTTTGCTTCATTTTCTTTTTTGATGGAAGAATGTAATGAAAAAATAATTTTGACGAATCCGCAGATACTTCATAGAGGAAGCTTCCAAAATCACTTTGTCGATATTCATTATAATCTATATCTGCTATTTGGGTTAATTTTTTTTCAGGTATTAAATTTGATTTATCAACATGTTGAATATATAAATATTTGAAATCCTGTTTTTTATCATTATAAGAAGATAATAAGTATATCTCATCATTAAAATAAATGACTGATTCAAATTCTCTTTTTTTACTGCTTCCATCAAGAATAATCTCTTCAGAAGCTAGTTGTTTCATCTTTAAATCATATTTTTCAATATAATACGTTTTACGACCAAACATACCTGATACTTCTTCGAATAAAACATAATAGTAATCTTCATCATGCCCAATGATTTTGTTTATGATGCTTTTTCTACTTCCTTCAACATCTGGACCCCAGCTAACTGAAGCAGGAGCACTATTTTTATTATTTTGCTTACTTTGAGCAAACACGAAGGTAGAAAATAGTAATAAACCTACCACTAATAAATGTCTGATTTTCATACTTTTTTTACGTTAATTTAAATTATAGGTTAAGGTTAAATAGTTGCTTGATATTGTCTTGAATCTATACTGAAACAAGTTTCTTCTTGTGATTCATTTTTTTAATCCAAAAATAGTTTTTTCTATGTTACCATAACAAAGATAAGTGAAATTTATCAAAACGAATACATAACATATTGAATATATGCTATTTCATACTGTTATACATAAAATTGCACTTTCAACTTTAATTCTTATTTTTGAAGTTGAATCAAGTCCGGGTACATTGAATACAGATTATCAACATAATACACAAATAGTTATTCTTAATGGAGGTTTATCTGGAAGGATGAAAACTTCAAAAGCTTTTTTATTGGATCAAAATGGAATTAGCTTTATAGAGTCGATTCTGAATGTTTATAAGGATGCAGGATTAAGAAATTTCACAATTATCTCTAATTCTATAGATTACATAAAAATCAATCAACTTGTCTCTACAATGAGTAACATTTATGCTACTATCTTACGAAATGATTTTCCTGAAAAAGGTCGTATATTCTCATTGAAAATGGGGTTAGCCAATTGCTCGAATTCTGATTTTATATTTATTCAGAATATTGATAATCCATCCATTGATCGTAAGTTAATAAGTAATCTTTACAAAAATAAGAAGGTGGATAAAGTAGTTATTCCTGTTTTTAATCACAAAAAAGGCCATCCCATTTTGCTTGGTAAAAAGGTTATTGATGCATTCTTGAACCAGACTATTGATGATTTTAACTTCAGAGATTTTATTTTTCGAACACCGATTGTAGAAGTAGAAAGTATAAATGAATCTATATTACTGAATATCAATACAAAAGAAGACTACCAACACTATATCAATCAGAATCTAAAAAATGGATAGTATTCGAAATTATAATATATTGCATTCTAAATGGCAAAAAGCTGCAGTCATCGGAAGTTTATGGGGAAGTATTGAAATCATATTAGGCAGCTTTCTTCATAATGTAAATATCCCATTTTCAGGCAATTTACTATCTACTATCGGGATTATTTTGTTGGTTTCTACTCAGGTTGTTTATGTTGAAAAAGGCATACTATGGCGTGCTGGCCTTATTTGTGCTCTGATGAAATCGATTTCTCCCAGTGCGATCATACTGGGACCCATGATTTGCATTTTTGCTGAAGCTGTATTTCTTGAAGCTGGTATTCGAGTATTTGGAAGAAATCTAATGGGTTATATTATTGGAGGAGTATTTGCAGGATTAACCAGTATTTTCTATAAAATTGGATTTCAAATACTAATGTATGGTGCAGATATTATTCAGATTTACGTAAAGCTATATGATCTTGCGGCATCCCGGCTTCATCTTAATTCAATCAGTGCGTGGCAAATGATTACGTGCCTGTTTATTATTTATGCAATTACCGGAATTATAGGAGCAATTTGTGGTTATTTAGTAGGATTTAAGGTTCTTAAAACTCAAAGACAAAAAGGAGCTATTCCAACGTTAACTGATAATTCAAACCTATTTCAAGAAAACAACAATACGTCTTTTTCATGGATTCGATTTATGTTTCATATTGTTATAATTTTTGCTGGATTACTTTTTATGAGTTCATTGTCAATTATTTACTCTACCATACTCGTTATTGGATATGTAATTTTTATTTCGATAATTTATAAATCAAGCTTAAAGAAACTTACGAAACCTATGATCTGGGTTCAAATGATTTTGCTGACATTTCTTGCTTCGTTATTTATTAAATCCAAAAGCAATGAATATTTGAGCATGGAAGGATTCATTGCTGGTATTGAAATGAATTTACGGGCTCTGCTCCTCATTTTTGGATTTCATGCCCTTTCTATTGATCTACGTAACCCATTGGTTAAAAATATCTTATATCGAAACAAAACAGCAAGCCTTACTCTTTCGTTAGAATTAGCTTTTCAAATTTTACCAGACGCTATTGCAAATTTATCTAAGCCTCGTGATGTACTGAGAAACCCCATGTTATCAGTTTTAAATCTGATTAAAACAGGAGAAATGCGAATAGCACAATTTCACAATAAAACAATTATACTGCTGACAGGAAATAAAAATGAAGGGAAAACCACATTGTTAAAAGAGCTTATTTCTTTACTTAAAAATAAGTCAATTGATTGCTCGGGAATTATAACGTACGGCGTATTTCAAAATGAATTTAAACATAAATACATCGTAGAAAATATTGAGAATGGGAATCAAGCTGTTTTGTGTGAATTTATGGGCAATGAGCATCTGCCCTACCCATATCAATTTTGTGAACCCGGAATACAATTAGGTATAAATACATTAATTTCAGCACAATACTCACCGGAGTCGGTAGTTATTATTGATGAGGTTGGCCCACTTGAACTTTCAGAGAATGGATGGTCACCAGCATTAAATAAAATATTAAAGAATGAGTTTAATACTATGATTATCAGTGTTCGTAATTCAATTATTGATGAAGTTATCCAAAAATGGAACCTGCAAAATGTACAAAAACTAAACGTCAGAGAAACTTCTGCATTATATATTTATAAGCAGGTTGAAAAATCATTATCTTTGTAATTCATCCCTCATTTAAAAACAAAATCTCAAACTAAATATCAGATTAACAATATATTAAATACATTTCTATAAATTAAATTATCGACAAACAATGGTTGCTTTTTCAGGTGACCTTTAAAATATTTATGTATGATAAAAAACGAATTAGCTGGGAAAATAAAGTCCCTGGCAGTAAATTATTCCGACTATACCGCTTTAAATTTATCTAAACTGGTAAAAATAAAATCATTAAGTGGTGAAGAAAAAAATGTCCAGGAAGAAGTAATGCGTCAGATGCATGAAGCTGGGTTTGATGAAGTAAGAATGGATGGTTTAGGCAACGTGATAGGAAGGATTGGTAATGGAATGAAAATTCTTGCAATTGATGGTCACATTGACACTGTGGATGTTGGCAATATTGAAAATTGGAATATTGATCCATTCTCAGGACTTATTCAGAATGGTTTTGTCCATGGAAGAGGAACTGTAGATCAGAAGGGGGGAATTGCTTCGGCGATTACTGCCGGAAGAATTTTAAAAGAAACCGAAATTCCTGAAGATTTAACAATTTACGTAGTTGCCAGTGTAATGGAGGAAGATTGTGATGGTTTATGCTGGAAATATATTATCGAAGAGGGAAAAATAAGACCAGACTTTGTAATCAGTACAGAACCAACAAATTTAAACATTTACCGAGGGCACCGCGGGCGCATGGAGATTCATGTTTCTTTCCGGGGATTATCAGCTCATGGATCAGCACCTGAGAGAGGAAAAAATGCAATATATGCGGCTTCCAGAGGTGCACTTGAAATAGAGAAACTTCATGAACGTTTAGCTACTGATGAATTCTTAGGAAAAGGAAGTGTTACCATTTCTGAATTTGTTTCAGGAAGTCCTTCACTTTGTGCTGTTGCCGATTTTGCACGATTACATCTTGATCGTCGTTTAACATGGGGTGAAACTAAAGAAATTGCTGTAAATGAAGTTATCCAGGCTATAAACAATCCAGATTCAAAAACAGAAGTACTGTACTATGATGGACATGCATTTACCGGACTTGATTATGGAATGGAAAAATATTATCCAACATGGAAAATTCCTGCGAATCATCCTGCAGTAGTGAATGGCGTGGAAAGCTACAAAGCTCTTTATGGAAAAGAACCTGTAGTAGGAAAATGGACATTTTCAACCAATGGAGTGGTTATTAACGGAATACATAAAATACCAACTATTGGATTTGGTCCTGGAAATGAAGTTTTGGCTCATGCTCCAAACGAAAAAGTTCCAGTAAACGACTTAGTGATTGCTTCAGCATTTTATGCAATGTATGCCTGTAATTTATAACTAATATAAATCAATGATTATGAACGATATTCAACAACTCATCCATAAAATAAAGGATACAAATGTAAATCTATATCAAAAAGATTTTTTACTTACATGGGATAAATCTCGCCATGAGCTGGAACTTGTAATGTTGGTTGCCGAAGCTTTGAAATCTCTTTACGATCAAAATATTTCTACCCGTTGCTTTGATTCAGGCTTAGCTGTATCTCAATTCCGTGATAATTCTACCCGTACACGTTTTTCGTTTGCTTTTGCCAGTAATTTGCTAGGGTTAACGGTTCAGGATTTAGACGAGGGTAAATCACAGATTTCGCATGGAGAAACCGTTCGCGAAACATCCAACATGATTTCATTTCTTACCGAAATAATTGGAATTCGGGATGATATGTATCTTGGTGCAGGTCATACTTACATGAAAGAGGTAGCATCTGCTCTTGATGATGGTTTCGAAAATAAAGTATTACCTCAACGACCTGGAATTGTTAACCTTCAATGCGATATTGACCATCCGACACAATCAATGGCAGATTTACTCCATCTAAAACAATGGTTTGGTTCTTTGGAAAACCTAAAAGGAAAGAAAATTGCTATGACTTGGGCTTATTCGCCAAGTTATGGGAAACCACTTTCAGTTCCACAGGGAATTATTGGGTTAATGACCCGTTTTGGAATGAATGTATCATTAGCTTATCCCGAAGGATATGGATTAATTCCAGAGGTTATAGATATTGCCCAGAAAAATGTTCAGCAAAGTGATGGAAAATTTGAAGTAGTGAATTCGATGGAAGACGCCTTTAAAAATGCTGATATTGTATATCCAAAGAGTTGGGCTCCTTACCATGTAATGGAACGCCGCACAACTTTGCTGCAAAACAACGATCGTGATGGATTGAAAGATCTTGAAAAAGAATGTCTTGCCAACAACGCCCGGTTTAAAAACTGGGAATGTGATGCAGATAAGATGAAACAGACAAAACAGGGCAATGCTTTGTATATGCATTGCTTACCAGCTGATATTTCGGGAGTTTCATGCAAAGAAGGAGAAGTAGCTGCTGATGTTTTTGAAAAATACCGTATTGCAACCTATAAAGAAGCTGGCTTTAAGCCTTATATCATAGCTGCAATGATGCTTACCAACCGATTTGATAATCCGGCTGGATTAATTGAACAGTTGAAAAAGCGTAATCAGAAACGAATTTTCAGAAACTAATTTCCGTATTATAAAAGGAAGGCTGGTCATTTGACCAGCCTTCCTTTTATTTTAGAGTTCTTATTTAATAAATCTAAAGAGTTTACTCCATCTGATTTTACCTAGAAATGATTTATCTTTATCCAATGACAGCCAAACAAAGGATGCCTTTCCCACAATATGGTCTTCCGGAACAAACCCCCAATAACGTGAGTCTGCTGAATTATGACGGTTATCTCCCATCATCCAATAATAATCCATTTTGAAGGTATAAAAACGTGCAGGAACTCCATTAATATAAATTGTATTCCCTTTCACAACCAGTGTATTTTCTTCAAACGTTTCAATGATACGACGATACAATGGCAGATTGTCAATATTTAAGGGTATTGAAACTCCTTTTTTAGGAATCCAGATCGGGCCATAGTTATCTATATTCCAACGATATAGAGAATCATGAGGAAACAAGTTTGGATCCCATTCTCCTTTTGGAACAATAATTGGTTCAATCTTTGCAAAATTTGAAAGAGACTTTAGTTCATTAATCTTTTCTTTGGTGAGAGGTAAATCTCCGGTTTGGTTGTAAATACGTTCAATATCTTCTACCGAGATCCCAATTTCCATCAATTTTTTATTATACAATGGCATACCGTCTTTGGTATAAACATGGTAGTTAAATTGCATATTTTCAGGATTTTCAGTTTTCTTTCCATTGATATAAACCTGCTGATTAATAATTTGCAAAGTATCTCCCGGAATAGCCAAACATCGTTTAATGAAGTTCTCGCGTTTATCAACCGGGCGATAAATAATGTTGCCAAAAGTTTCTTTTTCACTCCAAACTCGATCACGGCCAACCTGACGAACCAATTGATAATAACTCATTTCACTTTGAAAACGAGTAGAAACAGTATCACCATCAGGATAATTAAACACGACCACATCATTATTTTTCACAGTTGAAAAGCCCCAGAAACGATGATATGGAAGTTTGATCCATTCCAGATAAGATTTTGCTGTAGCAGTAAGCGGCAATGTATGGTGTGCAAATGGAAATGAAATGGGCGTATTCGGGATTTTTGGACCATAACTCACTTTACTCACAAACAAAAAATCACCTACCAGTAATGATTTTTCCATTGATGAGGTTGGAATTGTATAGGCTTCAATAAAAAATGTACGGATAATTGTAGCTGCAATCACAGCAAAAATAATTGCATCAATCCACTCGCGTGTTACAGATTTATTCACTTTAGGAAGCTGATCGGGATATGTATAATATTCTTTCGGCGAAAAACCTAAATATGGCAAATAAACAAATGGAAACAAAACACTCACAGCTTGTTCGATCATTCCGTTTTTGCGATAGCACTTGGCAATTTCCACAATCATGAGCATTATCATGAATACATTGATAAACGGAACCAAGATAAAAATAAACCACCATAAAGGTTTCTTGATGATTTTTAGCCAGATATAAAAATTGTAAAACGGAATTAAAATATACCAACCGGGATATTTTGCATCTTCAAAAATCTTCCAGAGGCCTGTCACTGACAGGATGAAGAAAATTAGCATTAAAACAGCATAAATACTCATAATTTCGTTTTTTTCGGTACGTTAAGAAACGT
>Ga0209639_1001800_pt1 | contig 19157 bp, 25 predicted proteins | sample EPASupsiteHSE605_FD_187268 | JGI IMG/M metagenome (GOLD analysis project Ga0209639, IMG submission 187268) | Bioremediated contaminated groundwater from EPA Superfund site, New Mexico - Sample HSE6-05 (SPAdes) (version 2) | ecosystem: Environmental > Aquatic > Deep subsurface > Groundwater >...
AGTTCATTATTCTAAATCATCATCAACAAACTGTGCGAAACTGCCGAGTTTTCTAACCCGTCCACAGGACGAATCTTCAATACCTTTTTGTACCTGTGACAAAGCTTCTTTATTTTTGTATAACCAGGCTTCATTTGCAGGTATTTCAACATGAGGCTTCAGTATAATACAGCCGTCTTCACTGACTTCATACTTATAGCTGCTGATACCTTTTGCCAGCTTCCCAAGAGTTATACGCCCCTTGGAATCAGGCCTCAAATATTTTTCTGGTGTTGCCATATCGTTACTCCACATTGCTTACGGTACTATTATACCACAATGTGGAAATATTTCAATATGGGAATTAATCTAATTCCCACAATAACATTAATATATCTATACGATACAGTCCGATAATAAATCTTCTGTTAATTCTCGAAAACAAATTCAATTAGATATAAAAATACATAAAACTAAAAATAAATTCTTTATAAGGGCAAAATCTTATATAAAAAACATAGAAATTTCTGAAATTAAAAACTGAACCTGTAAAATATATCAGACAAAATTTCAGATATTCCGAAATTATAAATGACTAAAATTTTCAGGCAAAAATCATCTGGTAACTTTAAGGATAATATCAGCCTTGTTTGTACCTGCAGCAGATTCAAAGAAAAATTCAATCCAGCTGTTTCCTGTCAGTTGAGTATTCCAGCTGGAAAGAAAGTCATTTTCCCCGTATAAAGAGTTACTTATGACAATTTTATTTCCTCCGGTGATGGAAGCAGTACAGGGGTAACTTTCCGCAGAGCATTTTTTGACATCTATTATCAAGGATGAAGTTGTATATGCTCCGACAACCCAGCCGACAATGGTTAAGTTGTATGGTATATATATTAATCCCTTGCTGCCTGTGGCAATAGTGCCTGTTTCTTCTACCTTTAATGAAATTATATCAGAACAAAGCATTTCAAAATTACTATTCAGTTTTTTTAGATTAATATTTTGCAAGCCGATACCCGGATAAAATTTATAGATACTGCTCATAAATTCCTGCTTTTACTTTAAAATAACGAAGTAAACCAACCATTTTTGCTGTTAGAGTTTTGATTTTCATAATTATACTGTGCCAGCTGAGTTTTCCATACATCGGTATTATTGCTGTTTACGCTGTTACTGTTGTTTAAGCTGGATGTCAAAAGGCTAAAAGCATCCTGCGACATATCTTCAAGACCTCCGCTTAAATAATTCAGATACAAGTATCTGCTGGCCAGCTCGTCGTTTTTAAGATCTTCTTTTTCTGCCACATAATCGTTTGCTATATCTTCAAGGGCATTTGCCTTTATTTCGTCCTGAGCCTTCTGAGTGTCTGCGGCTATACTGGAATTTGCAAGCCCTCTTGACCACAGGTCTTCCCTTGTGCTTTTTGCTATAGGATCCCAGAGAGCATTAAATTCATCCAAAGCCTGATTTTTCTTGGCAGTTGCTATATCTTCCCATGACTGCTGCAGCTCTGGAGAAAACACATTTAGTTGAGGCTCAAACTCGCTGATCTGACTTTCCCGCCATTCTCTAAGCTCTTTATCCTCAGGACTTTCCAGATATTCAGTAATTACATTACCGCTGGAATCCTTATATGTTTTAGAAATATCAACTCCGTTATACCTTACAGTTGTTGGCGTAAACTCTGGAGTTGATGCCGGAACCACTGTACTATCATTTTTTCCCATTATGATTTCTCCTATATGTTTTGTTAAAAACACTGTAAACAAGCAAATTAACAGGTTTGTTATGCTTAAAAGTTTCTCCCTCAAGTATTCCCTCTTTTTTAAACCCTAACGATGCCAGAAAATTTATAACATTTATGTTGTTTTCAAATACCAGAGCTTTCATCTTGTAAAGATTGTAGTATTTGAATATTTTATCGACAAAAATTTTGCCGGCTTCTCTTGCAGGTTTTCCCCGGAATTTCCTGTCAACACAAACGGTTACTATACAGGAATGAAATTCCCCCTTTCCTCCTTTCCAGTCGGAAAGATAGACAAATCCCATAAACCTGCCGTCCTGAAAGCCTGCATAAAGATGGGGAGATATTTTGCTTAAAAATTCCTCAAAACAGCCCGTTGTATAATCATCTTCCAGAACGTTTTTGTACCTGTCGAGCAGGTCTTTTATTTTTGGCAGGATATAATTATCCACAAAAGGGTTTGAGCCTTTAATAACGGACAAAAAGTTATACATTAATCTTCCATTTCTATATTAAAAAATTCTATGCCGGATATACTAAAGTCTTCATCAAGTTTTGACCCCTGAAAACTAAGCTGGATACTCCTGAAAGTACCCGGCGGAAAGAAAGAAACAGGAGTGCAAATATTCACCGAAAAATAATTCTGATCCCAGAACCCCTGGGTTGAACTGTCCCAAATTAAAGTATCCTGGTCAATCTGGTCGACATATTCCGTATCTTCAGTACGTTCATCATCGTTGTAGCGGTATCCCAGCTGAAACTTGTTAATATTGTTATAATCAAATAAAATATTTAATTCTTCTATACTCTTGGGTTTTGAAGACACACCCATGTTAAAATACGGAGTATCAAAGAAAAACTCGATTGCTTCCCCGTCAAAAGTATTGCCGTAATTTTCCTTTAAAATTTTCCCATCAGCCGTACCTGTGTATATTTCATCATCAAACAAACAGGCGCAAATAATTTCCTGCTGAATCCTTTTATACCAGCACCGGTTCAAAAAGTCATAAATCCAGCATACAGAATAACCTGTAAAATTCAGGTAATTCATATAAAACCAGATCTGGTTTTTTTGCGGGTAATGTAGAGCAATAATTTTTCTGATTTTAGTTTTGTCAATATTAACCAGATCGGCTTTAATTGGCGGAGTTATCTCATCGCTGAGTTTATACTGCATTAAAGAGTTATAATCCAGATAATATACACCGTTATTATAGAAAAACTGCTTGCCTTCCGCATTTACAACCCCGAAACTTGAAGAGCTTCCTTTGTCCGTAAATGGGCTGATAGAGAAATCATCCGGTGAAGTTCCGGCGAGAAGGAAAGTAAATCCTTCCTTGTGGACTGCCAGAAATTCGCCGTATTTTTTCAGGGCAAGGATAGAAGCGCTTGAATTGTGAAAATTTGCTATATAGCCTGAATCATCTGAAGTTGTCCAGTCATCATACCTGCCAAGCGCAGAATAATACAGAGTTCCGCCAACGCCGATAAATAGCCTGTTGTTAAATTCCGAAAGAGCCTGCCCTCTTATGGGCACACCGCTTCTTGCGGCATTACACTGTTTTATGGGAGTATCCGCGCCATGTTCGTAAAAAAACGGGTCATCAACCCCGTTGCTTACAACGACACCATTTTGAAAGTTTACATAGGAACATGAAGCAGTGGGAGAAAGCCCAAATTTAAGAGGCTGGGATAAAATACCTGTTAAAGGGTCAAATTCGTAAAAGCACCCTTCCGAGGTATTAACAACCAGATATTTATTATCGCCTTTTACATATTCAAAAAGGCTGAGAATTTTTGTATTATCCGGCAGTTTGCTTTTTAACAGATTAACATTACCTTTCATTCTGCAAACACCGTAACCGCTCTGATCAGACTTTAGTTCAACATTTCTGGCGTCAGCCCAGCTTGTATTTTTTGTTGACTGATTTTGCCCGTTGTACCGGATGCCGCCTGACCAATCCTTAAGAATTAAATTATTCATAGCCTGCCAAACCTTTTATTAAACTGCTGCCTACCTGATATTTCAATAGAAGAAGTATTTTCAAGGGATCCTTTATCATCAGTCTTTGCCTGAACCAGCCTTTCACAGTATTGGGCCAGATAATAAGGATATTCTTTTTTTGAAGGTCTTGAAAAAAAGTTCAGAACAGCTTTATAAATGATTAAATCCTGAAATTTTTCGGGGATTATCGGAACATCCGTCGCAAGTTCCAGCTCAGCCTTTTCTGTCAATAAATCATCAGCCATGGCCAAATTATCTGTAAGATAATATACGGCTAAATTTCCGGCTTCTGTCGGCACAGGGGTTAATACAATATTTTCAAACCCAATCCCATAACTGTAAGGTGTGCCTGATTCTTCTGCAACCTGAAGATCAGGATTGAAAACCAGTTCAATAGAAGTATCAGAATCTTTTTCGTAGTATATATTGGTAATTTTACCGTTTACGCCGGAATAATCCTTTGTACCAGGAACCACCTGAATAGCAGTTTTTCTGATTTTAAAATTCCAGTCCCAACAGGAACAAATAGACTTTAATGCCTGATTAATCGCAATTTTAATCTTGTTAATCTGAGGGTCAATCGTGTCAAACCCCTGCGGCTCCTTAAGATTTATCCCCGGACTTACGGCAACTTTCTTTATAATTTCAAAATAATTCATTATTTACTCACCTGTATAATATTCGTTAACCGCAGGATGAGCATACCTGCCCATCAAATATACCGTTCTTTACTGATCCTGTTTGTACACATGAAACCTTATATAATATTCATTAACCGTAAAATTATCTATATACGCATTTTCAAGATCGTCTCTAACTGACTGATTAAGCCCCAGAAAACTTTCCGCCTGCACTCCTGTTATAAAACATTCCTTTTTTGTCTTACGGTTAAACAACCTGTAAGTAGTATCATTGCTAAATATCTTATTTTTCGGAACATCAGAAAACTTGCTTATAAAAACAGTTTCCCTGATTTTTTTAGCTTCTTTTATTTCATTTTGAATTTCATTCTCTATTTTTTTTTCGATAAGTTTTTCAATATCAGTATTTTTAAGAAATTTAGACTCCGAATCCATACCGCCTCCAAAAAATCAAACTGTAGGATGGGCATACTTGCCCATCAAATATATCTCATAGTAAAAGTAGGTTGGGTAAAATCCAAATGTAAAATAAATAGAATTGCCTCACAGATTTCATTTACCCAATACCCACAAACGAACAATCAACTGTAGGATGGGCATACCTGCCCATCAAATATATTAAAAAACGAGTTCAAATAAAGATTAATGCGCTGTATAAGTAGTAAGAGTACAAACCAGCTTGGAAAGAGCATTAGGCACAATAGTTTTTGCCCCGTATACATACAGTCCTCTGACCAGATCAGAGAAAGAATTTTGATCTCTAAGCTTTTCAACTTCAACAACCTGGGAAGCAAACGTAATAGCATCATTTGTTCCGGCCAGTACATAGAAAAGAGAGCCGTTAAAATCGGAAGTGCTTACAGTTGTAGCTTCCAGATTTGTGCAGACAAGTACATCAAGCCCGGCAATACGTCCGATAGAACCTTCTCTTAATGTTTTGTCCCCTAACTGGGTTGCATGAATAAATTCAGGAGCCTGAATCAAAACAGCTTCTATGTCAGGATTAATAACAACCCAGGGCTTTTGCCCGTTAGATACAGCATTTGCCTTTTTTAATCTTTTGGAAAGTTCGACAAAATTGCTGTAAATAGTATCTTTACCGAGAATAACAGGTTCTGTTTCAAAGCCGACTATATTTGCGGAAGGCACATCAGCATGTTTGCCGAGAAGGAAAGTATCTTTTACAAGATCAATGGCAGCTTTTGCCCTGTCAATATAACCGTTGGTAATATCAATATTGGACTGAGCCTTGTCAATATCGTCAACCTTGAAAAAGAAAGCTTTTTGCTGGTCAACAATCATTGTTTGCATAGGATCGGTAAGGGTGTCATAATCATCGATTGATCCGCTGTATGTATGGATTGTAACATCTCCGTAAGTTCTGATTTTTACGGTATCGCCTGACTTGGATATTTCGCCTTCATAATCACGGTTAACGCACTGCATCATAACGCCTGATTTATCCAGCACCGCTGAAAGCTTTGTAGACCAAATTTCAGGTATAAAGTTGGCCATTGTTTTACTTTTAGAAACAGCATTATCTGACATATTATATTCCTTTCTTCTTTTAAAATCTATTTAATCAATCCTTTTGCCATCTGATCAAAAATCAATTTTTCAACTTTAAGAAATTTTTCTCTTCCGGCAGGAGTTTTCATCATCTGTTTAATTTCTTCTCTTGTAAAAATATGCTGGCCATCAGTAGAAGGAACTGATGACAGAGCTGAACTTGAAGTTAATTTTGCTTTAGCAAGATTATTTTCATTATAAAGATTCTGATTTATGGCTTTTTCCGCTTCATATGCAGAAATTACCTTGTCTGTAATTTCCAGCACCGCTTTAGCCTGCTCAGGAGTAAACTGCCCAAAAGACTTGTAAAATTCGTACGCAATCTTTTTAAACGACTTGCCAAGTTCTTCATGATTTTCCTGTTCAAACTCTTTAAAAGCCTGTTCTGCAGCCTGTTTTAAAAAATCTTCTCTGTTATTGTTCAAACCGTTCTTCTGTCCCTGCGCGGATTTTAATTTTTTCAAATCAGCCATAAACTGGGAGGCAATAGAAGGAGGAAGGCCTTCAATAAATTCCTGTATAGATTTAGCGTTTTTATTGCCGGAATAAGGCAAATACTTAAGCAGCAGTTGTTTTTGACTGTTTAAATAATCCTGCCCAACTCCTTGCCCTTGGTTACCCTGATCATAATTATTTCCAGCCTGCCCGTTTTTTTGCATTTCCGCAAGCTTCTGGAAAACCTGCGTTAACCTTTTTTGCGCATTTTTGTAAGCAATTTCCAGATCTTCATAAGACCTGAATTTACCCTGGATCAAATTTTGCAGACCGGCAGCATTGCCGTTATCGGCCTGAAAATTTCCGCTGAACATTGCAGGGTTAATAAAATTGCCCGCACTTTCAACATTTTTTGCTTCTTTCATAATATCTCCATCTAATAAATAAGCCGGAAAACCTCCGGCAAGTACCAACCAACCTATAAAATATCGACATTAATAAAATCAACATCGATATTAGCAAATTTATTTAATTTAAAAACATCTGTATAATTACAAAACAGCTTTATTTGCTTCTTAATAAGTTCTATATAACAGGGATTTTTATCTTTTCCCCTGCCCCCATAAAAATGTTCCCACGTTGGAAAAAGATCCACTCCCGCAAGAATAACTTTTTCTGCTCCGTTTATTAAGGTAAAATTAAGCGCAGATAAAACAGAATTGTTTAAATATAAAAGTTTCCCTGTATCAGAAAGCGAAACATCGTCAGTACCTTCAAAAACATAATGAGGTTTTATTAAAAACGAATCCCCTATTACACACTGCCCAGATCTAAAATATTTCATTTTTAGTTCCGGTACAAGATTTTTGTTCATAACAAGCTTTTCACCGTGATAATTTTTCCTGACTATGTTGGTAAAAATCCCGTTGTCATTAAATATCCAGTACTCACACCCCTTAAACATAGCAGGAAATACATTAATCCCTATAGACCTGTAATTTTCAAGCAAATACGGAATTTTTTCATCAATACTCCTGATAAAAGGCGAACAACCGTACACAATCCAGCAAAAATCATTCATAGATAATGCCTACCTGTCATATTCCCCGTTTTTTAACTTTAAAAATTCCGTTTCGGGAACTTCAAGAATATACTTGATGCCTGCAAGAAACTTCGGATCCTGCACCCCCGCAAGCCTGAAAACTTCTTTTTCCACTGCATCCCTGTATTTTTTATAATGACAAAAACTGACAATGCAACTAATCCCCATTGCCCACTGCTTGTCTTTATCCATAAAACTCACTCTTTCAACTTGTTTTATTAGACTCTCTTATGAGCGACTAACACAGCAAAAACTTTTCCAGCCCAAAGGATGAGCGTTTCTATAAGCTAATATTCTTGTATAATAAGCTTATTAATAGAGCGAATTAAAAGTTTTTGCGATTCGATCATACAAGCATTTTTAAACTTATTTACGCCATCTCTCAACCCTGCTGAATATTCCCCTGATTCTGCATAATAAACCTGGAAGTATTCTCTATCCCCAACTGTTCAAGCCCGTACTTAAAAGCTTCCTGCACATTAACAAGATTAGGCGCAATTTTCAAAATCTGAGCCATAAACTCGATAAATTCCCTGAACCTCGCTTTTTTAGCAATTCCAGCCTTTTTATCGGAATAAGTATACTTATAATCCCCCTGCCTGACAACATCATCAATGGCAATCGAAACAATTTCTCCATTATCGGCTGCAATACCGATAATTTTTCTGCCAAATTCATAATTGGAAATCAGATCAGCCACCTTTTCCACAATAGGAATAATCAGTTTCTGATTGACAGAATCAATTGTTTTAGAAAGCCTTGCCGACTGCCCGGAAACAAGAGCATCAGTTTCAGTGGCTGTTCTCTGCCCTGCAACCGGATTTCCTGACATATAAGCAAATATGCCTGTAGAAGACTCAATATTTTTCTTAAAATACTGAATAAAATCCCAGCTCCTCAGAGCAGACGAAAAATCGATCCTGATCGGCTCTTTTGTCATAATAGCAGGGTTATATTCCTGAATATGCCCTGGCGTAAGCTTCACTTTACCAGACATAGCGCCCTCTGGCACAAGATAAGGAGGATTTATTAGCAGGGCCAGAATATCAAGATTTTTGTTCAAAATATCCGAAGAAACCATATTCAGGTTAACAGCCACCCTGAGAGGCGAAATACCTCTCCTGGTGTCAGGATCTTCAATAAAACCGGTGTAAATAATAGGATTGCTTATAAACGGATTCGCTTCAAACCTGATAACTTTACACCTACCTGCAACAACCACAAGCCAGTTGCGCAAAATATCCCCGTTATTAAGGCGTATATCGCCCCAATATTCAAGAATCTCGATCAAATCCCCGCAAACAGCCCCTTCCTTGCACTCTTCAACAGAGCTTTCCTTTTTCTGCGTAAGATTTTTAAACAGCTCCCTGGTTTCATTGTCAATAATATAGTTCTTTTCAGAAAGAATTTCTTCATAAGAAGCAAGAGAACGGATAATTTTAGGACAACTGTCCCATTTTTCCTTTTTAGTCGGATCAAACACAAAACTTTCCGTAGTAATAGCCTTAACAGAAGCCCCTTCAAACATAACTTTGTTTTCAACAAGAAAATTATTCGGCTTAACCCCTGTAACAGAAGCCTTTAATTTTTCAATAGAAAGTTCTATGTCGGTTTTTTTGCGCCTGACCTGCTTAACTTTTGTGTCCCACCCCACAAAGGCAATTAAATCCCCTGTTTCAACACCATTTTTAACAATTTTTTCAAGCTCATACTTGATTTTCATATTATCAAGCGCATTAACCAGCATGGCCTTTTGTTTAGCCGCATTAGCCTGAGAAACTTCATCTTTCCCTTCAACAATAAACATATTCTCTGGCGATTGATACACATTTTCCCATATATGAGAAGTAAGCGTTTCCTCAAGCTCGTATATGTCAGGCAAAACAATATCATCACCAAATTCAATTTTTTCGGACGGCTTTGCGTAAATCAGTTTTCTGATCAAAGCAATATCATCCAGCTGTGCCTGCCTTGAACTGTTCCACCGGTCAAAACTTGCAGGAATAGAAGTCACAAGTTCAGCTTCAATATCGCCACCAAGTTTCTTTGTATTATCTTCAAAAATATACTCAAAATTTCCCATAATCACCTCAAAATCAGGATTAATCTGCCCACTGAATATCCTATTCCAGCCTGATCGGCCAGTAAAAATCCACCAGATAACTTGCCGCATCAAAAGGATGCCCCAAAAACTTCAGCACCTGATTACTTTTAATCTGCGAAACCGTCGGCAAATCGATCTGGCTGGTACCTTCTTTCCACTTGAGAGACTCAAGATTATAAATCAGCCACTTGCACTTCGGCGAAATATAAATCCCGATTGTCCCATCAGGTCTTCTAATTTTATGATTCCATGCTGCGATCCTGCTTTTAACAGGAGGATTAAATCCCCTGATTCTCAGCTTTGCACGCCTGTAACCAAGCGCGGAAAGCCTGTTTAACATCGTTGCATAGTTAGTAAACTGAGAATTAGTGCTCCTGTTGTTCCCGGAAGCATCACCATTTATAATAATCTCTCCTTTATGCCCGGGATAACGGGAATAAAACTCATCAACAGCATCCACTGTTGAACAGTTTTCAAGCACAATTTCATCAAAAAAATAGACCCTGTTACCGCTCCTATGCGCCAGCACCCAACACATCGGATCCACGTTAAAATCGCAGGTTATATGCAGCGTTTCATTGGGCAGATAGTTAAGCTCTTTTATATTCTCTTTTGAGAAATTCTTAACTATAAGACCCTTTGCAACCTTCCACCTTCCCTGCACAAACCGCTCATACTCAATACCCGAATAAGCGTTAGATATAAAATCAATATATTCCCTGCTGAGATTAGGATTATCTTTCAGAAAAAACTCCCATACCTCAACAATATTTGCTCTTTTCCTGTTAGAAATATAATCATTGTAAAGATAATGCACAGGGCTGTCCGGATTGGTCGTTATAAATATCCTGCTGCCCTTAACCGAACACCTGTTCAATAACTGCCTGAAAAAACTCTGCGGAATAAGCGTTCCTTCATCAACATAAGCACCTGCAAGAGTTTTTCCTCTTAAATATTTCTCAGAGCCTTTATCCTTGGCCCCCAAAACCTTACAAACAGTCCAGCATTCTTTTCCTGTAGTCTTATCTTTATATTTAATCTTCAAATAACCGTTTGAAGAAGTATAAATATAATTATCAGGCCCCAGTGTATCAAAAAGATCATTAAGCACATTATCATAAATAGTATCTTTAGAAACCCCGACTATAAGCTTAAGGCCTTTAACAGACTGAATATATTCCAGCCATTTAGGAATCATCGCCACTGTTTTACCGCTTCTAACGCTCCCCGTCAGAATAACAATTTTTTTGTGCTTTTCTACAGGCGTAAGAATAAACTCCAGCGCCTTTTTTCCAAACAAACCCCACTCCATACCTCACCCCCAAATAATTTATTCGTACTTTTTCCTGCTCATCTCAATCATTTTTGCCAGCACTTCAAGAGAACTTTTACTTTCTTCAGGCTTGAACCCCGTAATTACCTCGCTGCTTTTCTGAATTTTTTCCTGAATTTCAGCAAGATGTTTAACTTCAGCAGTAGAAAGCTCCTCTTTCTGTGAAAGCCTGAGCACAATCCAACTGGTAATCGCATCCCAAACAGCCAGATACTTTTTTATTCTTTCTTCATTTTTTTTCATATCAAATTACTTTAGTACCTATTAATTCCTGATCACAATCATCATAGGGCTGCCAATCCCAGCAGTCCTCAATAAAATTCTTACTGCTTGCCATATAGACAAAAGATGCTTTAATCGAAACAATTAAAGCGCACCTGTAAGCCTTCTGACAGCTCTTGCACATATCATGTTCTTCAATATACACATCTATTTCTTCCATATCAGAATTATATTCAGCTCTCATAACAACCCCTAGCGGTATATTTTTCTTAAATCTCCAAAAACATCAGTATTGTACGGCGCTACTTTAAGGGCGGAAAAACTGACTGTACAGGGCAGCCTTTTACCTTTATCAAAATAGTAAAGAGGAATAGATTTAAAACTTCTGTTTACATGACCAAACCCTTTTAAACGTTTCATAGATTGATTTTTCCTCAAAAAATCCGAAACATTTCTGGATTTAATCCTTTCAATAAAATATATTTTTTTGTCCGTACATTCGGCAAAAACTGTTATTCTTGCCCCGCCACACTGCTGACAGCTTTTTAAAAAACAGATTAATTCTCTTACAACACAAAGCCCTGCTGTTTTTACAATAAGCCTGGTCTTATTCCTGGGTGTCATCTCATATATATCACCGGCCTGAATCCTGTTACAACACATTGTTGTTATCAAAGCACACCTCTTTTCGCATGTGCACACCTGTACACCTGCCCTGTAACGCCGTTCTCTAAAGAAAAGCCATACTTAAAATCAAAAAATCTATCTAAGCAATAATACCGGTAACTTCAACTCTTTCAAACTGATTTTTCACTGCTTTAAATTCAAAAGTACCCGCAAATAAACAGGAAACCAGAATAAGTAATACAATAAATCTAGTCATACCAAAACCTTTCTCATTACCTGAATACTATTATTTACATAAATCCATGTATTTGTCAAGTATACTTTACAAATTTATTATCCTGTTAAGGACAGCAAAAAAAATCAAACTAAAGTATAGGTTTAAAAATACAATAATGTGGAATATATATCCTACAAGTAAAGAAGGCGCCTCACGCGCCTGCCCAGTTTATTATATTAACCGAGAGCTGCCTGATAAAGCAGCTCTCAATCTTTATAATAACCAGAATAATTAAACGTTTGATGGGCATATTTTCACATCAAGTATATTGTACATTCTCCGTTTTCTTTAACCTGCGTAATGCAAATTCAACAGCATCACTAATAATTTCATTCAGTAAATAACCTAAAACCACTTTAACAGCAGAACTTGCCGGCAATAATTTTAAAATAAAATTAACAGCAAACTGTTTTTTTGTATCCCCATCAGCCGACATACTTTCAGCTATTTCAACAGCCTTATCAGCAAGTACCGGTAATATTTCCCTGTACTTGTTTTTTAAATAGTCCTTAAACATTTTTAAAACCCCCTTTAATTAACCATATACCAGCGGACCTTTCCCCTGATAAACCCGCCTATTTCATTTGCCTTAACATTTGGATACGGCGGCAAATAAATAATATCAATTTTACCGGCGCTTTCACTATCTGGATGCGTCTTGCCAAACTCATAATGAGTTATAACATTAGCTGGATCAATTCCATACTTTTTACAAAGCCCCGCAACAGCGCAAAAAGTTGCTTCACACTGCTTTTTAGTCAAAGGATACTTACCGGCATTCTTAAAATTCTTAAACCCGTACATACCAAGCATGGAAACTCCTATAGCCCCTGTATTCCCACCACCGGTATGACGTGCATATTTACCGTCAGTACAGTCAATATTATCCTTACAACTAAACCTGCCTGTAAAAATTTTCCCTTTATTGTCTATCATATAATGATAATATTCGTATTCAAAACTGGAAGGTTTATAAGTCCCTGCACTCCAGTGCACTACAATTTTAGTCAATTTCCCCATTATACTTCCTCTTTATACCAGTAAACAATTGCTTTCGTTAAGTAAGGACGTAATAAAAAATGCATAAGTATTTTTTATTACGTCCTTACTTGCAAAATTACCGTTTTTCAAGCAATATATCGTAAATCTGATCGATTTTCTGCTTTATTTCACCAAACTGTGTTTTTAAATCATTGACCATTGACAGTGAAGCAAACTTTTTTTCACAGTCACCCAAAATCTCACGATGCTTCCTTTCAAGCTGTTCAGGAGTAACAAATACTCTATAACTGGTAAAAAACATTATTGACACAACTATCCATGGAGCATACTTATAAAAATGTTCCATAACCATTCCTTATTCAAATATCTGCAAAATCTGATTAAGGACAGCGGAAAAAATTCTTCGGCGACGCGAAGGCGGCGGCTAAGAATTTTTGTAGGCTGCTTCCTGTCTATCAAGATTTCACTAGTAATAAAAATGCGTAAGTATTTTTTATTACTTCCTTAATTTACGTTAACCAGATTCTTGAACTTTGTCAAACCTGGTTGAAATAAAAGTTCAAAACTCCCTACAGGGCCATTCCTTTGCTTTGCAACGATTATTTCAGCCTTTCCTTTTTTCTCTATATTTTCAGGTTCGTAATACTCTTCCCTGTATATAAACATAACTACATCAGCATCCTGTTCGATGCTTCCCGACTCTCTCAAATCCGACAATAAAGGCTTTTTACAATTTCTCTGCTCGACAGCCCTCGAAAGTTGGGATAATGCAACTACCGGAACTTTCAACTCTCTGGCCAGATTCTTTAAAGCTCTTGATATCTCCGATATTTCCTGTGTCCTGTTTTCCTTATACTTTTTATTGCCAATTAACTGAAGATAATCAATAATAACAAGCCCTAACGGATCTTGATACTGAAGTTCCTTACACTTTGCCCTTATTTCAGAAACAGTAATTCCCGGAGTATCATCAATTATAACCTTCAGTCTGGAAATATCTTCAAGGTTATTCTGTATCTTTACCAGCTCATTATCCGTTAAGTCTCCGTTCCTGACCTTTAAAGAACTTACATTACATTTTGATGTCAAAAGCCTTAAACCAAGCTGTTCTTTCGACATTTCCAAACTAAATATAACAACCGGTAAATTATGAATTCTTGCGACATTTTCCGCTATATTCAATGCCAGGGCAGTTTTCCCCATAGAAGGCCTCGCAGCTAATATAATCAAATCAGACGGCTGCAAACCGCCTGTAAAATTGTTCATATCAATAAATCCTGTACTTAGCCCTGACAGCTTACCTTTATTTTCCACCCTATCCTCAATACTGTTAAAAACATCAACAATAAAATCTTTAAACATCTGAGGTCTGGAAGCACTATTTCCCTGATTTAATGCCAGAAATAAGTCTTGCGTCCTGTTAACAACCGTTTCAGTATCCTCACCTGATTCAACCAATTCCATAACACTTGCAGAAATTTTGCTAATATTCCTCAAAACAGCCTTATCAGCCACAATTTTTGCATAATAGCCAATATTTGCAGTTGTAATAATATCCAGAGCCATATCATTTATAAACGGCCGTCCCCCAATCTGCTCCAGTAAATGCAAACTTTTTAACCTGTCAGATACCGTAACTATGTCAACATCACTGCCACTATCCATAAGATCAGTTATAGCCTTATAAATTAACCTGCATGAATAGTCATAAAAGCTATTTTCACTCAATTCAGAAAGTTCTGCTATTTTAAGGGGATTAACCAAAAGACAGCCTATCACATATCTTTCTGCCTCAACACAATAAAGATTACTCATTCTCAAATTTCCCCATAAAGCTGTTCCTTAGTCTTTTTGACAAAAGAAGCACTTTTCACATCAGGCATTTCATTCTGCTTCTTTTTCTTTGAATTAATTTGAACAATTTTATCTTCCCTGTAATAACGTGCAAATCTTTGCAAAGTAACAAAATGATTCTTAGAACTAATTACACCCTCTGCGAGTTTACCATCAAGTTCTTCAATAATTTTATCTACTTTATTCTTACCATACTTACATATTAATCCTTCTAATTCTTCTTTTTTCAGTTCAACACATCTATTCCACCCAAACTTTAACTCCTCCACATGTGTGTGTGTATTTTTTTCTTTATTCTTGTTAGTCGTTATTCTTTCGTTCTTTTCCTCGTTACTTACTTCCAAATTAATATCAAAAACCTGCTTCCCTACTAGCTTTGCAACCGTTCCTCTGTTCGTTGCTCTGGTCGTTATCAGTCCCCACATTTCCAATTTCTTCTTTGCTGTCCTGTATTTCTGCTCAGTTAATCCTACCTTCCTATAATCACCAATTAATGCTTCTCCTGGCATTAGTCCGTTAATTGAATGATTATTCATCCTTCTCGCCCTGTATGCTATCTGAGTTAATAACATAAAACACGCTGGTTCTGCCATTAATTCTTCTGTTATAGATGATTTTACAAGTTTTAAAAAACCTTCTCCCATAAACAGAACTCCTTTAAAATATACAATTAATTTTTCTCAACAAAAAACATATAAAACAATAAATTAGTACAAAAAATTTATCATACAAAAAATTTGTACAACCACCTTGCACTTTTCAAAGAAGTCTAGTAAAATCATACTAACAGTTTAAGTGCTTCTTCGGAAGTGCTTTTTTTTATGTTAACACCATGTAAAATACAGGCATTTTTCATGGACATGAGTATACTCTTCCACTATAATCTTTGTCAAGGACAAGATCCGGTTTTTAACAGGTAATACCAGTACTTTCCCAAAATAAGTTCCGGTTCGCTCATATCAATAAAAAATATATTTAATACCGGTAATGCCGGTTACACTTGAGAGGTATTCATGAATTACGTAGATGTTGAAGAATTTTCTAAACTTTCGGGTAAAACAGACAGTTATATTCGCAGGTTATGCAGAGAGAACAAATTACCGTCCATACAAGAAATTGTTCCGCAAACAGGAAAACCCAAATACCTTATTGATATTGATTCTGCCGAATCAAAAAAATACCTTTCACCGGTACAAAGTCAGAACTTCAAAAAAAACGTTACGGAACAAGTTCCTCAACATATCTTTACAAGTTCCGATAATATGCAGGAATTGTTAAAAGCAAAAGATCAAATAATAGAGTTAAAAGACCAGATTATCCAGTATGCTGAACAAGCGGGACAGATAAAGCTTTTAGAGGATCTGGACAAAAGAAAACAGGATGAATTCTTAAGACAAATTGCTGAATTTAAACAAAGTAATTTAATTTTAAAACGCAATTTTTTGATAACATGTTTTACTCTAGGTATTGTTATAGCAGGGTTAATAATTTATTTACTTGTCAAACCGGAACCAGTTCCGGTAACTAAAACAGTAAAAGTACCGGTAATAAAAACAATAGTTAAAACAGTACCGGCCTCCACAGCTAAAGGAAATAAGAAATAAAGTCAAGAAAAACAAATTTTATATTATGCAGAAGTCTTATATAGTCAAAAGCATGCTCATTATGCTAAACTCAAATAAATATTAAAAAAATAGAGTAACAATAAGTTTATGAGTGAACAAAATACTGATAACAAATTAAATCAAGCCATAGAGCTTATTTTATCCGGACAGACTGAAGCTGCGATAACAGAATTAAAAGAACTAATAAACCAGTTTCCTGAAAATGACAAAATATTGTATTTCCTTGCTCTAGGTTATTATAAAAATAATGAATTACCAGAAGCAGTAACCTGTATAGATAAGGTATTAGAGTTAAATAAAGATGTACTGTATTTAAAAGATGCCAGTGATATTTATTTTGATTTTGCGCTGCATTATTCTGACATAAATGATCTGGATAATGCTGTTAAATACTACGAAAAATGCCTGTCACTAAATCCAGATGACAAAGATGCCTTAAAAAATATAGCAATATGCTGCTTGCAAAAAGACCGGCCGGATAGCGCGGCCGGATATTTCCTGATGCTGACAGAGCTGGATCCTGCAAGCACAGATGCATACCTAAAACTTGCCAGTATATATGAAAAATCATTAAAAACTGATAAAGCAATAAATATTGTTTTAAAAGCGCTTGAATTTAATGCAAATGATGCTCAATTACTACTTAAGGCTGGTCTTCTCTTTTCAGTAAAGGAAGAATATGACCTAGCCGCTGAATACTTTTATAAAAGTTACCGAATTATGCCGGATAATGCTCAAACATGCTACAACCTGGGACTGGCACTGTATAACGGAAACAAAAAAGAAGAATCAATTCCCTGGTACGAACGAGCAGTTGAATTAAATCCCAAACTCTATGAAGCATATTTAAATCTTGGTCTGTCATACTGTTCTGCAGGCAGATATGATGAATCCCTGCAAATGTACCGGAATGCTTTGGAATTAAGACCGGATTCAATAGAAATATATATGAATATGGCGGTAACATATTTTTACAAATTAGATGATAAAACAGCAGAAAACTGTTACAACAAAGCATATAAAATTGATCCAGATAATATTGAAACTATCGTTGGTCAGGGATTTGTATATCAATTCAGGAATGAACTGGAACAAGCAGAGGAATTCTACAAAAAGGCCCTCACTAAAGATAAAGAGCATCCTTACGCAAATTTTAACATGGGTAATATACACCTTTTAAAAGGCAATTTCAAAAAAGGATGGGATTTATACGAGTACAGATTTAAATTAAATCACTTTGCAAGACCGTACTTGCCGAAATTTCAAAAACCTGAATGGAAAGGCGAATCACTAAAAGGCAAAACTCTATACATATATCCTGAACAAGGTTTTGGAGATGCCCTGCAGCTTGCAAGATTTTTTCCCGGATTGGCAAAGCTGGCCGGCAAAGTAATTTTTAAAGCAAAACCAGCGTTAATGAAGCTTTTTAATGATAGTGATCTCGGCATAGATTTTATTGAAGGATCATTTCCAGAAAGTAAACTTGATTTTGATTACTATATACCTTTAATGAGCCTGCCAGGGCTGCTGGATATCAATACTAAAAACATTCCCTTTAGCAGCGGTTATTTAAAACCTGATAAAGAACTGGTTAAAATGTATAGAGAAAAATATTTTGCCAATGATCTTTATAAAGTTGGGATATTCTGGCAGGGAAATCCAAAAGGTCTTATAAATAGAATGATTCCACTGGAAAAATTATTGCCGTTAACAGAAATAGAAGGTGTACAGGTGTATTCATTCCAGAAAGGCTACGGCATAGAACAGTTAAAAGCATTGCCTTCTGCTAATATAAAGGATCTCGGGTCTACTTTTAACAGTTTTGCTGATACGACAGCCGCTATGGAAAACCTTGATATAATGGTGTCTGTTGATACCGGAATAACACATATTTCAGGCGCAATAGGCAAAAGGACACTTTTAATGCTTGCTTACGCATCAGAATGGCGCTGGCTGCAAGATATAGATTATTCTCCTTGGTATGACAGCATAAAACTGATAAGACAGACCGAACATAAAAACTGGGACACTGTCGTTGAAAAAGTTTGCAAAACCATTAAGGAAGACCATTGCATAACTTAGAAAATTTGTTTTTTCTTGTTATGCAATGGTCGACCCTTGAAAAGGTGAAAGGCAATGACGGCGGCGAGGAGCCGGCGGCATTACCTAGACACTGGATTGCATAAAAGGCTACTTTTTTGAAGTTACGCAATAGTCTTTAAGGGTGAGGCGTTATCGCAATCACCGTAATTTGACTTTTATCCGGCCCGTAGTGCCAGAATACCCTGTAAGCTGCAGGTGTATTGTTTTCTGCGTAAGCCTCAAAAATTTCTTCCCCGTTTAACCCTTTTAAAGAATCATATTTATGGGTATTTAAACCCGGATGCCTCGGGTTTGTTTCAAGTAAACCGAGGGTTTTTCTGACTGCCTTAAAGCGTTTAAACAGGTTTTTGTCATTTTCCAGCCTGGTAAAATCAGAATAAGCCTGTTCTGTAAATAATAATTCAAAGTTCATTATTCTAAATCATCATCAACAAACTGTGCGAAACTGCCGAGTTTTCTAACCCGTCCACAGGACGAATCTTCAATACCTTTTTGTACCTGTGACAAAGCTTCTTTATTTTTGTATAACCAG
>Ga0209639_1001802_pt1 | contig 19136 bp, 13 predicted proteins | sample EPASupsiteHSE605_FD_187268 | JGI IMG/M metagenome (GOLD analysis project Ga0209639, IMG submission 187268) | Bioremediated contaminated groundwater from EPA Superfund site, New Mexico - Sample HSE6-05 (SPAdes) (version 2) | ecosystem: Environmental > Aquatic > Deep subsurface > Groundwater >...
TAGAAGCAGATGCCGGAGAACAAGTTTACGTTTCAACTGCTTCTACATTAGGAGCTCATACGGAAAGTGGAAGTTTTGTTACTCCATTGGGAATACAGCCCGGTTTCTCTGTAATGCGTGTTGTATTGGTTGAAACGACCACACCATCTTCAATTTTACCGTGCAATAGTTATTCTTATGGTGAAACAGAAGATTATTTAATTAGAATTATGCCTCCGGCTCCGAAAGATGCAGGCGTTATTTCAATTGTTAGACCCTCTGCAATTGAAAACGAAGGAGCTTCAATTCCGGTAAAAGTAGTGATAAAGAACTTTGGATCAGATACTATTAAATCAGTTACCGGATTAGTTGTTCGTTATGCTGTTAACGGTGGAACTCCTGTATCTTATAATTATACAGGTACTTTGCCTTTCCTGGCTTCGGATACTGTTATCTTGCCTAATATGATTGCTCCGAGAGCAAACGCAAGTATTTGTGCATATACGGTACTGGCAGGTGATAATAATACTCAAAACGATCAAACTTGTAAGAATTTTTATGGTAACCCAATGTATGATGCAATGCTTTCAAGAATTAATCCAATTCAGACGGGTTGTTCTTTGGGTATGGATACCGTGAAAATAATGATCAGGAACCTTGGAACTCAGCAAATGAATGGAGGTTTAGTAGCTAAGTATAAAATTGCAGGTACAAATACATTGATTTCGGAAGTTGTGCCGAATGCAATTAATGCTGGAGATAGTTTATTATATAAATTCAATACGTTAATTGATTTATCAAATTCGACAAGTTTTGATAAGCTTATTAAAATAGAAGCATCTGTAAAACATGCACTTGATAGCATGCCAATTACAAATGATACTTTGTCTTATAGCTTAGTATCAATGTCAACTCCTGTTGCTCCTATTGTGACAAATGTAACTTATCCTTATGCTTCTCCGGTTACATTAAACGTAACTCCTGTGAATAATGTTCCTGTTTATTGGTATATGACTCCAACAATTACGAATCATTTTAATATTGGCTCTACTTATGTTCTGCCAATACAATATGTATCTGATACATTTTGGATCGCATCGAAAACAGGGTCTAGCTTAGCCGCAACAATAGGTACAGGGACGTCGACTCAAAATTATCCATTTTATACAAATTGGGGATATACAAGAAGTGCGTCTTTATACACGGCTTCTGAAATAGGTGCAAACGGGGCAATTAATCAATTGCAGTGGAATGTGACTACATCATCTACATTAAATGTTCCAATTAAAATTTACCTAAAAACAACTACAGCGTCTTCAATGACTGCAGATACTTGGGCGAATTTAACGAGTGGAGCAGTATTGGTTTATGACGGTATAAAAACATTTGGAACAACTGGTTGGACTGCAGTAACTTTTACAACTCCATATAATTATACTTCTGGAAACCTGATGGTTTTATGTGAAGCGAATGTTGGAGGAGGAGGAGCTAGTCCTATTCCTGTATTCCAATATACGACTACAACTGCATCCGGATCTCACCAATATCAATATCAGGATAATACTCCTCCATCCGGAACTTTATCATTGAATACATCAAGGCCCAATATTAAAATCATTGGAAATATCCCGGGATGTACAAGTGCAAAAATTCCTTTGATAATGACGATTACTGCACAGCCATTAAATGATGCAAGTTGTACTCAAATTACGGCTCCTGCATCTGGTGGTAACTTAAGCAGTAATGAAACTGTAACTGTTAAGGTGAAAAATTATGGTTCTGCTCCAATTCAAGGAATTAAACTTAATTATCAACTTGATAATAATCCAGTGGTAACCGAAAATTTCCCGGATTCAACAATTAATGCTGGTGATACAAAGAACTTTACGTTTACGCAAAAAGCGAATTTGAATTCTCCCGGACAAACGTATTCGATGATATGTTATCCAACACTTTTAGCAGACGTTAATCAGTATAATGATACTGTTCGGAAAAATGTAACAAATTACTTACCAATATACTGTACTTCTGCTGCTTCAAATACAACAAATGAAGACTTGACCAGAGTAAAAATAGGATCATTAAATAATTTCTCTGTCCCAACAGGAAATAAATATACTGATTTTAGCTCAGCAGTTACTCCTCCGAGCTTAATTATGGGCGTTCCTTATCCAATCTCTATTTCGTCAGCAAAAGTTGGCTCAAGTTTAAATCAAAATGACTGTTGGGTTAATGTTTTTGTTGATCTTGACAGAAATGGTGTATTTGATACAATTACGGAAAGAGTTTTTGGTGATTCAACAAAATCACAAAATACTGTTTTTGGAACCGTAACAATACCTCAATCAGCTCAGTTAGGCTTGCTTAAAATGAGAGTAGTATTGCGTCAGGATGGCGTTAGATCAAATACCGGACCTTGTGGTAATTATCTATACGGTGAAACAGAAGATTACCTAATCAGAACAGTTAATCCAATTCCAAATGATGCGGGTATTGCTGATGTTATTAAACCAGAGAAATTTATGCCAAATACTGCAATTCCAAATGTTCAACCCAAAGTTGTTATCGCAAATTATGGAACAAACCCAATGGCTGCTGTAGTAATTAACTACACTGTTAATGGAATTGTATATAGCTATAATTGGACAAAGACTCCTGCGCTTCCAAGCTTAAGCACGGATACGGTAACGTTACCAACTCTTACGCTTAATAAAGGGTTGAATGAATTCCAGTTTGTAACTTCACTTGCTGGCGATATTAATTATAGCAACGACTCAATGAGTGCAAAATGTTTCAGGGAAGTATTAACAACACCTGAATATGTTGATAATTTTGAAGTGAATAAGTATTGGTATGCTATTGATACTGCATTTGGAGTCTATATTGATAATTTATGGCAACAGGGTGTTCCTGCATCTAGTGTTATAAATGCTGCTCATAGTCCTTCAAATGTTTGGAAAACGGTTCTGAATGGAAACGTAGATGATAACAATACAAGTGTATTATATACTCCTATTTTCAACATTACAGTAATGACTGCGGATACCCTTAAATTCTGGCATTGGAGACAGCTTGGTTCTTCTAAAGCAAGAATTGAGTATTTGAATAGTGCTGGAAACTGGATCACACTCGGTAGCTCAATAGCTGATACAAATGCATACAACTGGTATAGCGATCCATTGGGATGGACTGGAAATGGTACAGGATGGGAACAATCATGGTATGTAATTAAAAATCTACAAAATCTAAATGGTTACGCTCAGTTCAGATTTATCTTTACTTCAGGTTCTGGTGCTTCTACATCAAATGGTTGGGCTTTGGATGACGTTAAGGTTTCGTTGGTTCCAATACCAAAAGATGCAGGTGTTATTGCTATTCAGACTCCAGGTGCTCAAAATAATGTAGGTGACAATGTAACTCCTAAGGTGACAATTAAAAACTTTGGAACAGATGTTCTTACATCAATTCCTGTTGCGTATTCAATCAATGGAGGAGCTCCAGTGGTTGAAAACTGGACTGGTAATCTTGTTCCCGGAGCGACAACAGATTATACATTTGCTAGCCCGTTTGTAGTACAGACACAGGATTATAACATCTGTGCTTATACAACTCTTGCAAGTGATATATACACAAGTAATGATAAAACTTGCAAAGATGTGGATGTAGTTCCTGCTGCAAATGATGTTGGTGTAATCAGAATTCTAGTACCAGGTGATACTGCAGTAATCTTTACTCAGGTTTTTGTAAAAATCAGAATTAAGAATTTTGGTACAAATCAGGTGTCTTCTATCCCGGTTGCATACAAACGTGGAAGCTCCACGGCAGTAGTTGAAACTTGGACAGGATCTCCATTAGCTTATGGCGATTCAACGGAATACCAGTTTACACAGCCATTTACTGTTCCATCTGGAAGTTCATTTAATATATCTGCTTATACTTCATTGGTGGCAGACGTTTATGCTCCAAATGATAAAATAACCAAAAACATTATTATTGGCGTTGAAGATGCAATGACGGATGATGGTTTGATATTAAGTCAGAACATTCCTAATCCTGCATCTGAAAGCACAATTATTGGTTATTCTCTTCCAAAATATGGAAAGGTGAAATTTAATGTTGTGAATACTCTTGGTCAAACAATCTATTCTGAAGAAATTTCGAAAGAAGCTGGATGCCATCAGTTTAATTTGGACGTTAAAAATATGCCAAATGGAGTTTATTATTATTCAATTGAATACAAAGGTCAGTTACTTGTTAAGAAAATGACCATTACCAAATAACCCTTTGTTGGGATAAAATAAAAGAGGCTCAGATTTTTCTGGGCCTCTTTTATTTTATCTATTTGATATTAGGATGATTGCAAGGTGATTTGTTGGCGGGTAAAATCCATTATCGAATAGAGAGAGTAATAATTCGGTGATTTTTATTAACCGAAAGTTGTTTGTAAATATATTTTTTGTAACTTTGCACACCTCAAACAGAATTACCATGAAAAGGACTTTTCAACCTTCCGTTAGGAAAAGAAAAAACAAACACGGTTTCCGTAAAAGGATGTCCACTGCCAACGGACGTAAAGTTCTGGCTTCCAGAAGAGCAAAAGGCAGAAAAAGATTAACAGTTTCTGACGAATTTTAATCGCAATAATCTGTCATTTAGATAGATTCATTGAAGGAGATAATTCCGCTTTGGGGAATTACCTCCTTTTTTGTTTTTTTAAGTTTGAGTGTAATCGTCACAGAATAAACATATATTCAATTCGTTTTTTCTGTATGTTTGCATGATAGTAAAAATATTCGCATTTAGAGATGTTAGAGTTTATTAGTTGGCTTATAGTCATTTATTTAGCTTTTAAGCTGATAAGCAGGTTCCTTTTGCCATATTTGGTAAAATGGGGTGTGAGGAGATTTCAGGAAAAATATTTTTCTCAAAATTCTGATGTTAATGAACCAATGGAAAAAGAAGGTAGTATTCATGTTCAGTATAAGCATGAAAAGAAACATCCTCAAAATACAGGAAATGGTGGCGAATATGTTGATTTTGAAGAATTACCCAAAGAATAATTTAAATCAAATCTTATGAAAGGTATCTCATTCAAAACATTATTGCCTTACATTGTGGCAATTGTTTTATTTCTGGTTGTTACTATTTCTTACCTAAGTCCGCTATTGGAAGGAAAACAGCTCAAACAGTCTGACACAATGAACTGGTTGGGTAGTGCCAAAGAAACGATTGATTTTAGAAAAGCAAATCCGGGAGAAGAACCCTTGTGGACAAATTCGATGTTCGGAGGGATGCCTTCATATCAGATTTCTATGCTTACTCCTTCAACCGACGGATTGTCATGGGTGCTGAAAATATTGACGTTAGGATTGCCTGCTCCTGCCGGTGTTATTTTTCTCTACTTTCTGGGTTTCTTTATTTTATTAAGGGTATTGAAGGTAAATCCCTGGCTAAGTATAGCCGGAGCCTTTGCTTTCGGTTTTTCAACCTATTTTTTTATCATTATTGAGGCTGGGCATAACACAAAGGCAGATGCAATCTCAATCATGCCATTTGTCCTTGCGGGAATTTTTCTTGTATTTCAGCGGAAATACCTTTGGGGCGGCTTAATGACAGCTCTTTTTCTTGCAATTGAAGTAAAGATGAATCATTTACAGATGTCTTATTATCTGTTTATCTTTATCTTGATCTTTGGACTTGTTGAGACTGTTCACCTTATATTCAAAAAAGAGATTTCGCATTTATTGAAATCAGCTGGAATACTTTTAATTGCCCTTACTTTTGGGGTTCTCGCAAACATTACATTGCTTTGGACAACGTATGAATATTCTCCTTATACAATTCGTGGTGCATCAGAATTAACAGCCCAAAAAAGTAATAATGCAACCAAAGGACTGGATTTTGATTATGCAACAGCCTGGAGTTATGGAAAAGCAGAAACCTTTACCTTTTTTATTCCTGGGTTTCAGGGAGGTTCTTCAAATGGAAAATTAAGCGAATCTTCAGAAACATATCAGGTATTAAAACAGAATGGTGTTCCCAATGCCAAAGAGATTATAAAACAAATGCCAACATATTGGGGTCCTCAGCCCTTTACATCTGGCCCGGTATATGCAGGTGCACTGGTAATGTTTCTTTTCGTGTTTGCGATGTTTGTTGTAAAAGGGAGAATAAAGTGGGTGCTCTTTGCAGGTACAATGCTCTCATTTATGCTCTCTTGGGGCGAAAATTTCGAAATGCTTTCACGATTCTTTTTTAATTATTTCCCGCTTTACAACAAATTCAGAGCAGTTTCATCAATTCTTGTAATTGCCGAATTGACAATTCCAATACTGGCAATGTTGGGCTTAAATGAAGTTTTTAAACCAGATGTAAGCAAAAAATCTCTGATAAAACCACTTTTGTATTCAGGTTACATTACGGGCGGTCTGGCTTTACTTTTTGTTGTGTTTGGAGGTGGATTGTTTGATTTTGCATCTAAACAAGATCAGTCAATGTTAAGTTCTGGTTACCCGCAATGGCTGATAGATGCCTTGATATCTGACCGAAAAAGTATGCTTACAATGGATTCACTTCGATCGTTGTTGTTTGTTGCTATAGGATTTGGATTGATATGGGCATATCTCAAAGATAAACTCAAAGCTCAATGGGTATTTGCCGGATTAATTTTGGTGATGATCTTTGATTTATATCCTGTAAACAAGCGTTACTTTGGAAATGAAAACTTTACAGCAAAACGGAATGTTGAAAATCCATTTACCCCCGATGAGACAGACGCTTTGATATTGGAAGATAAGGATGCAGATTTCAGAGTATTAAATGTTGCCGGAAATCCCTTCAATGAATCACAAACATCTTATTTTCACAAGTCGGCAGGCGGTTATCACGGTGCAAAATTGAGGAGGTATCAGGAATTGATTGAGCGTCAGATTAGTAAAAATAACGTTGCGGTATTTAATATGTTGAACATTCGTTATTTCATTATCCCTGATCAGCAAAATGGAGGAAGATTGCCTCAGCGAAACGTAAGTGCATTGGGGAATGTTTGGTTTGTAAATAATTATATTCCTGTAAAAAATGCTGATGAAGAAATAGCAGCATTAGATTATAATGCTGCTACACACACGGGTTTCAAACCTGACTCAATCGCAATTGTTGATAAACGCTTTGAAAGTCAATTAAAAGGGTTTGTGCCAGGAAAGGATAGTGCATCAATGATTAAGCTTATATCATATAAACCGAATTATTTGATTTATGAAGCTGATTGTAAAAAAGGAGAATTAGCAGTCTTTTCTGAAATTTATTATGATAAAGGATGGGACGTTACAATTGACGGAAAACATGCTGACTATTTAAGAGCCAATTATGTTTTGAGAGCAATGCTGGTTCCTCAGGGAAAACACAAAATAGAATTCAGTTTTAAGCCTAAATCATATTATACAGGTGAAAAGATTGGATATGGAGTTACGATAATCCTTATTCTGGGTCTGTTGGGATTACTTGTTTATTCAGGCCTCAGATATTTTAAACAGAAATAGCAGATGAATTTAAAGAAGGTACTTCTCATTACGTATTATTGGCCACCCAGCGGAGGCGCCGGAGTTCAGAGAATGCTTAAATTTGCTAAGTACCTTCCTTCTTATGGTTTTTCCCCTATTGTATTAACAGTTGATGAATCTCAAGCATCTTATTCATTTCATGATAATTCATTTTTGAAAGATATTCCTGAAGAGTGTAGCGTTGTAAGAACTTCAACGTTTGAACTCTTCAATTTATACAAAACTATAAACGGAAAAAAAGAGATTCCTCACTCTGGTTTTGCAAATGAAAGTAATCCTGGCTTACTACAACTCGTATCAAGATTTATTCGTGGCAACTTCTTTGTGCCGGATGCGCGAAAAGGCTGGAATAGATTTGCATTTAAAAAAGCATGTGAAATTATTGAAAAAGAGAATATAGAAACAGTAATAACTTCAAGTCCTCCTCATTCAACTCAATTGATAGGATTAAAGTTGAAGAAAAAATATAAAATTCAGTGGATTGCAGATTTACGGGATCCGTGGACTGATATTTATTATTACAAACAAATGTTTCACCTGCCAATTATTAAAAGATATGACAAATATCTTGAGCGTAAAGTTTTGGAAGGAGCTGATAACCTTCTTGTAGTAAGTAATGACATAAGAGAGTTATTTGCATCAAAGTCAAGATTTGATATTTTTGATAAAATTCAGATTCTTCCAAATGGATTTGATGAAGATGATTTTGATGCTTCAATAAACCCGGATTTGAGTTTTTTTACAATTACGTATACAGGAACTCTGGCTGATTCTTATCCGATAGATTCATTTTTAAATGCCTATAAACGAATAATTTCTAAATATGAAGATGTGAAATTTCGATTTAGATACTTTGGTAAGCCTTCTGAAAATCTGTTTCACAAAATAAAGAAGTTAGACTTATTAGATAATTTTGTGTTAGAAGGATATGTTTCTCATAATGAATCGGTAAATTCATTACTGAAAAGCAATATTTTATTGCTTATTATTCCGGATGTCGAGAAAAATAAAGGGATATTAACAGGCAAATTGTTTGAGTATTTAGGTTCTTGCAGAAAAATACTTTGTATAGGGCCTGTTGATGGGGATGCGGCTAAAATTATTCAAGAGTGTAGTGCAGGTAAAACTTTTGGGTATGATGATGAAGAAAATCTCTTTTGCTATTTGGTTGATTTGATTAATGACTGGAAATTAGGGAATGTAGACTCTTTTGGAGATCAATCAGTTTTGAAATATTCAAGAAAGGTACTCACGGGTAAGCTTGCCGAGAGCATAATTTTAAATCCGTCAGGAATCAAATAAGTGGTAGTTAGACTTCTTTATTAGAGGCCTAATGTAAAACCGGCGAGTAAAGTTAATACAGCGTTTTTGTTTGTGTAAGTGTCATCTTTATTGATATTGGACAATCCCATTGTATAACGTAATCCAGCATTAAACTTAACAGGACCCAATCCGAATTTTAATCCGGCACCTCCGATTAAACCAAATTCAGTTTTAGCATAATTATCTTTCACATCTTTATTTTCAGAAACAGGAGTGTATGGAGTTGTTCCCGTAATAGAAACAGAGATATCGTTTTTAGCATTTAGAAGAAATCCAACATATGGTCCTGCTTCAAGGTAAAGCATGGGGGGATTAATTCTGAAAAGGACAGGTACTGTTAAATAATCTAGCTTTAGAGTGTTATCGTATTCAAATTTGCCGGAAGGGAATATTGTTGTGTATTTTGCATTAATTCCTCGCTGATCGTAATTTAATTCAGGTTGTAATGAAATAAAAGGAATTAGTTTGATATTATAATGAATACCACCGGTTAATCCGAATTTCATGCCTTTGTCTATTCCATTCATGTCTCCTGTGATAGTGGAAAGGTTAATCCCTGCATGTGCTCCAATTTTAGGTAATTGAGCCCATGATGTTGATGTAATTGTCAATATCATGACAAGTAATACTGTTTTTTTCATAATTGTACTTTTTAGAATTATTAGGTAAAGGTATAATAAAAAGGCAGAGAATTAACTCTGCCCGTTAGGTTTATTTTTGTTAATTATTCATGGTGTAACACTTTTTTATTTCCGGCTGTTAACCAGTCAACTTTAAGAGAGTTCGAAGAACAATTAAACCCATATGTTGAACTCAATTGGCTGTCATCCCATGTAACAGTTAGGTTTCCGTTTGAGTATGACCACTGGAAGTATTTGTGATAATTTATGGAGCATAGATTTTCGTCCAGATGCCAAGCTTCTCCGGTATGATTGGAATTAAAGCAGAGTTTCAGATGGTAATTGTAATCCGGACATGCATTGGGATTATCCTTATTAGTGATCCAGTTTCCAGTGATACATGATTCATTATTTCCATTGGTATTATTCCCTCCAAAGTTAGGGTGTGATCCCCCTGTAGAAAAGGTTGTGCTTCCATTCTGACCAGTTGCAAAATTAGATGTTCCATTTCCTTGCGCAAAATTGGAGGAATTTTCTCCCTGAGGATACGATATATTGCTGTTTTTGTTTTTGTTATCTTGGTTAAACTCTTCTTTGTTACAAGCATTAACCAGAATAAAACATGTAAAAACAATAAACCATAGATATTTTTTCATAGCAAATTGTATTGTAAATTAAAGCTAAAACTAAAAAGGAGGGTTTCTATAAATAGACCCTCCTTATATTATGTTTTTTAAATTAGAAAGCCCATCCTAAACGGATTGCAGAATTAAAGTTTACCCCCATATTCATATCAGAACCATTTGGGGTTGTTTTTGTAGTGGTTCCTGATGTAACTTCTGTATCTTTATAGCTATAGTTGAAAAACCCAAAGCCAATTTCTGCACCCAGATAAAGATGTTTGGCTACATAATAATCAGCTCCAAACAGAAGATTTATTCCAAACATGGTATAACCCATGTTTGAACCATCCTGCCATACTCCGTTAACCTCAACATTGCTTCCGTCAACATTGTTGAAATTTGTGATTTTAGTAGATGCTGATTTCATGGAAAAAGCAATTTCTGCGCCATAATAAGGAGATAAACGGTCAGTGCCTTTCATATGGAATTCAATACCAGGGCGTAATCCAAATATCATATATTTATTGGTTGTTTCTTCGGTTATTGGAGGATTTGCCGTGTTCGTACTTTTGGATGTTTCGCTATATGAGTTTAGCTCTAACCCTAAACGAATAGCCATGTCAGAATTCAGGAACATGCGACCTTTTAGATAGTCAATTTGAATGGGATTTGCACTTAATGGACGAAAGTTGACTTCAGCAGAGAAATCTCCCTGGCTTGGTTTAAATTGTGCATTTGTGGAGATAGCAATTGCTAATACAATGATAGCTAAGAATAATTTTTTCATAAGAATCGGTTTAATTGGTTAATATGAATCAAAGTTAAGCTTATTATGAATGGGTGTTAATAATATGTGAAATAAATTTTTCAACACTTATTCTTGAGTTGTTAACATCGGTGTTTTTATATTGCTGGATATTAATGTAATATGTGATTGCGTACTATTGTGGTTTTTTGTAGAAAATAGATGATGTTATGGATGTGTGAAAAGTATATACTTTTGCCACATATTAACAACTAAAATCAAAAGATTATGAAAAAAGTTAGCATTGTAATTATGGGTATTATTGCATTGATTGCAACAAGCCAGGTAAAGGCGCAGGGCGACATGAAAATTGGTGCCAGCTTAGGAATTATGCTTCCAATGGGTGATTTTGGAGATGCGGCAAAAATGGGGATTGGCGGTATGGCTGAATATAAATATATGGTTGCCGAAAACGTTGCAATTGGGGCTAATTTAGGTTATTATTCTTTTGGAATGAAAGATTATGATGATGGCTCTTATAGCATTATGCCAATTGTTGCTACGGGTGAATATCTGTTTAAACCGGGTGAAAAACTGAATCCTTATGTAGGTGCTAACTTAGGGCTCTACAATTTTAAAACCAGCGTGACTTTGATGAATATAGATGCAAGTACATCCGTTACTAAATTTGGTTTTGCACCTGTATTGGGTATCCTTTATGAGTTAAGTGATCAAATGGATTTTAATGCAAATTTACGCTACAATATGATTTTCACTGATGAAACAAGTACTACAACTCTGGGATTAAATCTTGGAATTCTCTATAAGCTCTAAGTAAATATTCGATAGGATATAATAAAGGTCGTGAAATTAAATCACGGCTTTTATTGTGTTTAACTATCTAGTTTTTTTGATTTACAAGCTGGTTAATATCCAAAAGAAGCTGATACTTCATGTCTTCTGTAAATCCCTTTTCCTGCATCGCCTCGTCTAATGTACCCCAGATTGGTTCTCCACATACTACACAACGAATCCCTTTTTGAGACAAAAATATAACGGTTTCCGGATATTCCTGAACCAATTCTTCGATGGGGGTCTCTGATTTAATCTTCATATTGTGTTTCGTTTATGATTTGTCAAGTTGTTCAAAAACTGAATTTTGACTTTTGTATTCAGGAACAAGCTGTTTCATTTCTGATACAATACTAAGGTTATTATGTTCTGCAAGTTTAAGAATAAGTTCGTCCACTTTTTGTTTAACGGTATCAATATTGTGAAGTTCTACTTTGGCAATAAGTATTTTAGGATGGTGGGTTGGCAAGGTGTTCTCTTTATTACTCAGGAGTTCTTCGTAAAGTTTTTCACCAGGACGTAGTCCTGAAAATACGATTTGAATGTCTTTCCCAAGAGTTAAACCTGAAAGTTGGATCATTTTTTTTGCCAGATCAACAATTTTAACAGATTCACCCATGTCGAACATGAAAATTTCGCCTCCATGCCCCATGTTTCCAGCTTCTAAAACCAGTTGACATGCTTCAGGAATTGTCATGAAATAGCGGGTAATATCAGGATGTGTTACGGTAACTGGACCTCTTTTTGCGATTTGTTCTTTAAACAATGGAATGACTGAACCATTTGATCCTAATACATTTCCAAAGCGTGTAGTTATGAATTTGGTTTTCGAGATTTGTGAAAGAGCTTGTATGTAAATTTCAGCAATGCGTTTGGAGGCTCCCATCACATTTGTGGGATTTACAGCTTTATCGGTGGAAATCATCACGAATTTGTCAACTTCAAATTCATCTGATAAATCAGCAAGATTACGGGTTCCGGAAACGTTTACCAATACCGCTTCGTAAGGGTTACTCTCCATTACGGGAACATGTTTGTATGCGGCTGCATGATAAACCATCTGAGGTTTAAAAGCTTCGAATACATTTCGCATTCGGATTGTATCATTTACATCACATAGAATAAATTCAAAATGAGCTGTGCGGAAATTGACCAAAAGCTCAACTTCCAAATTATACATAGGAGTCTCTGCCTGATCAAGAATAAGTATTTTTTCGCAGGGGAATGCGGCAAGCTGTCGAACAATTTCTGAACCGATAGAACCACAGGCACCGGTAACCAAAATCGTTTTTCCGGTTAATTCAGACCCCAGCTTGTATTTGTCAAGTTCAATTACCTCACGTTCAAGTAAATCTTCAATTTTTACTTCTTTGATTTGTTTAAAGCTCAGTTCTCCATTAATCCATTGACTTACAGGAGGGATAGTGAGTACCTGAATGTTGTATTCCAGTGCTTTTTCTATAATATGTTGTTTGCGCTTTGTTGAAACTTTGCCGATAGCAATAATGATTTGTGCTATATTGTTTTCTTTAAGCAGTTCGTCCAGTTCTATTACAGGATGAATGGAGACATTCTCAAGTTTTTTGCCTTGTTTCTTTTCGTCATCATCCAGAAATGCAATTACCCGGTATTTTGTCCCGGCATCACGATCAAGAGTGCGTTTGGTAATAAGTCCTGCTTCGCCAGCTCCGTAAATGATCACATCTGCTTTTTCCCGGTTGGGGTTCATAAATTCAAGGTAGATGATTTTTACCAGCAAGCGGAATGATGACATTAAAAAAGTCGTAATCAGAAAATCAATAATAATGATGGAGAAAGGAATGATGAAAATACCCTGAGTATAAAATGTTCCGAGATTTACAAACGAAAAAAGGATACTTCCACCAAAGATTACTAAGAAGATACGAACTGCGTCACTACTACTGGTGTAGCGAATAATGCTTGAAAATGTTTTGAAAATAAAGAATGACAAGGTTCGGATTGTCAGAATAATGCTCATTACGATGGGAACACTCACCAACTCGCTATCAGGAACATTAAAATTAAATCGCAAGAGGTAAGACATCACTACAGAAAATGCAACGATGGCAAAATCAAGTAGAAAAATAAGCCAGGCAGGAGTGTGTTGTTTAAATAAAATCATAATAGTGCTGAATAAATCAATTTTCAAAAATACAAAAAAGCATCCGAAGTCCAGATTGTGATATTTCTAAAAATAATTACCTTTGTAAAAGTTAGTAAAATGTTGTTCTATCTTATAATACATTGATATTCATGAAAAACACTGCATTCACCCAGTTTCATATTGGCATGGGAGCAAAAATGGTTCCATTTGCCGGTTACAATATGCCTTTACAGTACGAAGGATTAATTGTTGAACACAATAATGTTCGTAATGGCGTTGGTGTATTTGATGTTTCGCACATGGGCGAATTTTGGGTAAAAGGTCCAAAGGCTTTTGAATTTGTTCAAAAAATGACATCGAATGATGTGGCAGCATTGATTGACGGCAAAGTTCAATACTCATGTTTCCCAAATGGTAAAGGCGGGATTGTTGATGATTTACTGGTATATCGTATCAATAACGAAACCTATCTTTTGGTTGTAAATGCTGCAAATATAGATAAAGACTGGGCTTGGTGTGTGCAACATGCCGAAATAATGGGATTGACCATTGGGAAAGAACTTTACAATGCTTCTGACGAAATTGCTCAGCTTGCAGTTCAGGGACCATTGGCACTAAAAGCCATGCAAAAACTTACGTCAACACCGATTGAAGGTATGGAATATTATACTTTTAAGAAAGTTGATTTTGCAGGCGTTAAAGATGTAATTCTGTCAACTACAGGTTATACAGGTTCGGGTGGTTGCGAAATTTATATGGCAAATGAAGATGCTGAAAAGATCTGGAAAGCCGTGTTTGAAGCAGGTGCTGAATTTGGAATCAAACCTGCCGGTTTAGGTTGCCGTGATACTCTGCGTTTGGAAATGGGCTTCTGCTTATATGGTAATGATATCAATGATACTACTTCGCCTATTGAAGCTGGTTTAGGTTGGATTACAAAGTTTGTGGATGGAAATAACTTCATCGACAGAGATTACAACGACACCCTTAAGAAAGAGGGTGTTCAGCAAAAGTTGGTTGGTTTTGACATGATTGACAAAGGCATTCCACGTCAGCATTATGAAATTTGCGATGCCGATGGTAATGTGATAGGTGAAGTTACCTCAGGCACACAATCTCCTTCGTTAGGAAAAGCGATTGGTATGGGGTATGTTAAAACAGCTCACAGTAAATTAGGGAGCGAAATCTATGTGAAGATTCGTGAAAAGCTGATTAAGGCAGTGGTTGTGAAAATCCCTTTCTACAAAAAATAATCAATTATTGAGTTACTGATATATAAGAAAAAGAGCCGGATAGTTTAATTTATTCGGCTCTTTCTTGTTTAATAGAGTTTGGGTTGATAATGTTGTTCTCTGAATAATAATTGATAGTTTATGACGTAAGGGTGACTATCTGATTTTTTGGATTATCTCCGCAATCTCATCAACTTTTTCTTGTAATGTAAGGTTTGGTGAGAGCCAGTGTATTTGTGCCCCATTGCGTTCCATACGACGAAACCAGGTGTTTTGACGTTTGGCAAACTGATGAATGGCTGTGTTTAAGAGTGTGAACATCTCGTTATACGAAATCTGATGATCGAGATATTGCGTTACATATTTGTATTCTAGTCCGTAAAATATTAATTGTGAAGGGGTAAGCCCAGAGTTGAGTAGCGCTTGTACTTCTTCAATCATACCGGATTCAAGCCTGACTTTTAACCGTTGTGTAATTCGGGCACGAACTATTTCACGATCAAAATTAACCCCAAAAATTAAGGGTTTAAATATAGGCAAAGGAACTTTAAGGTCTGAATTTTCGTCCAGATACAGTTCTATTTCAATGGCGCGAATAGTTCGTGAACGATTCGTAATATCGGTGGTGTTGTGAAGGTTGCGGTGTTGAGAAAGGAGTGCACGAAGCTCTTCGTTATTCTTTTGATTCAGTTCTTTTCGCAATACTTCATTTTCGGGAACTGCAACCAGTTTATATCCATTCAATACCGATTCGATGTACATTCCGGTGCCGCCACATAAAACAGGAAGTTTGTTCCGGTTCATAATCCCTTCAAAAGTCTGAATGAAATCCTGCTGAAATTCAAATACATTATATTCATATCCGGCATCGCGTATATCAACCAGATGAAAAGGAACCTGAATTCCTTCCACATAATAATCTTCGTAATCTTTTCCAGTGCCTATTGTCATCCCCCTGAAAACCTGCCGCGAATCAGCACTAATGATTTCTCCTCCCAATTTGTATGCAAGCAGGGCTGCCAAACGGGTTTTTCCGCAGGCTGTGGGGCCCAGAATTACCGGAAGAATCGGTGAAGAAGTCGATTTCATTGTTTACAAAAATTGAAATAGATCGAGGATGCGAAGTTCGGAAAAGTTTATGGGATATTTTGACTCAGGAATGTCTGTTTTTTTATTTCTGTACATCAGGATGGAGATTGTTATCATGCTTTGCGCGAAATTCATCTTCACTTTGCATGAGTTTTTGCCGGATAGCTTTTAAAAGGGTAATATTCGATGTTTTGAAATTTAGAGAGTTGAGCTCAGGAATCTCCAGTTTTATGTTTTTAGTTCCATAGAAATTCTGCATAAAGGCAATCAGCTCTTTTTCATCATTGTCAGGTTGATTGCTGTATTGTGCTTTTAAATATTGCAGAATACGTAGTGCATCTGTTTTTACACAACAAGCTTTTACAAACTGAGCTTTGTTTTTGTAGTTTGCCCGAAGTGGAATCCACCATTGAGCATCCTTAAATTGCCCGGCAAGAAATGAATCCATCGGGAAATCAGTATCTTTTTCCCACAGTAGTTCAAAGGCTTGAAAGCTTTCTTTTATTTTTTGAAACAGTGATTGCGGATAAATGGGATAGCTACTCCAATCGCCTGAATTTCCTTTCATAAGTGCAGGTCCTGTTCCGAAATAAACGCGATTGCTTAGTCGTCCCTGAGGATAAATCCGTTCTTTGCAAGTATGGATAATAGCTCCTGACTTGCTTAGTTTAAGCATGAAATAAAAATCTTCACCACTTAAAACCGGGCTTATTCCATTTACTTTTTTATATGCCCAAACAGGAATTGCCATTGCCGATCCTATGGCAGTAAATGCATAAGGATTTTCAATTATCCATAAACTGAGTGCATAGTGCCGCATATATATTTCGTAGCGAAGCATGAGCCTGTCCAGTGCTTCATTCCCCGAAAGGGGATGCATATAAGGAACTGACAGTGCCATCGCTTTTGGAGTATGATTCATTCGGGTTGCAATGGCTTCAAAGTAGTTTTGGGTAAATGCTGTATCGGCATCCATACTCAGAATAATATCGGTAGGCAGAGCATTTTCAATTGCCAGATCCATCGCAACTTTCCGAGCCCAACCAACTCCGTGTTTTTTCCCAACCCAGCCTTTTCCGGGTGATGACTTGTCAATTACCGACAGTTGAAAACGATTTTCGGTATTTAATAGTTTCAGTGTTTTTTGATTATGAATGCAAATTTGGTGTTTTTCTGGTTCGTTCCACCATGTTTCCGGCTGGTTTACACATACAATCACTTTGAAATTGCGATAGTTTTGTCTGCTGATATTATTGAGTAATTCAGGAATATTTTCCAGTTCATTTAAAACCGGAATACATACAAAAAGCTTTGGCAAATTCGTATTGTTTATCACAATTGCAAAAGTATGAGAAATAGGGGAGAAATACATAGAAACGAAAATTGACAATCTCTAAATAGCGTTGACCTATTTTTCGAACTATTTACCTTCATTCCTACTTTTAAATAGTTGATCCGCAAACTTATGAATGATGCTTAGACTTTCAAGGTGTCATTGCAAACTTATGCAATAAGGCTCTGAAGTTTCAAGGTGACATTGCAAGTTTATGCAATAAGGCTCTGAAGTTTCAAAGTGCCTTTGCAAGTTTATGCAATAAGACTCTGAAGCTTCAGGGTGACATTGCAAGTTTGTACAGTAGGGCTCTGAAGCTTCAGGGTGATATTGTAAGTTTGTACAGTAAGGCTCTGAAGCTTCAGGGTGATATTGTAAGTTTGTACAGTAAGGCTCTGAAACTTCAGGATGACACTGTAAGTTTGTACAATAAGGCTCTGAAACTTCAGGGTGACATTGTAAGTTTGTACAATAGTCCCGTACGTTTGTATTATGCCACCGTAAGTTTTTACAGTAGCTCTGTACGTTTGTATTATGGCACTATAAGTTCATACAATAGTCCCGTACGATTGGATTATAGCACTGTAAGTTCATGCAATAGTCTCGTACGTTCGTATTATGCTATTGTAAATTCATGCAATAGTCCCGTACGTTTGTATTATAGCATTGCAAGTTTATGCAATAGTCCCGTACGTTTGTATTTGGGTACTGTCCAAAAATCTGTGGGGGAGTCTGTTCACAAAACTGGGTACTGTCCAAAAAACTGTGTAAACTCTATTTTTTGGATTTCGAAACTTTATGTTATACATTTGTCATTGTAATGGTCCTTTTCAGGTAAAAACTATTACATTTACACCCATAAAAATTAAATTTTGCCTATGAAGCAATAAACAACTCTGTATAAATATATTTGTTAGCGTTTGCTATTATTCTTGTTCTTAAAAACCGCCAATTTTACACAGTCAGAATAATAAGTAAAAACGCTCACGCTACGGCGTGGGCTTTACTTATTTGACTGTGGGGTGCTTGGCGGTACCTTAAGAACGAATACAGTAAAAGTCACACGCCTTTTTTATGGGTGGGTGGCAATAACATTCGGAAACCATTTTAATATCATACCCACCATGAAATACAGAACAAACCTCCGTAGCCCGCCATTTTGAAAGCATTTTAGACAAAACGCTTTGCGTAAAAAAGGAATTCAGCTAAATTTACAGAGAATACGCAAAGTCTTCAAATTCCTATTTTTATAAATTAAAACTAAATCTTTATCATTATGAAGAAGTATTTATTTTTTCTCATCAGCATCCTCATGCTGTTGAGCCTTTCCGGCTATAGCCAGGATAATCCCAGGCGTTCCGACGGAGGCACATGGCTCTACGGAACTTACTCCCCCAAAGCCGGCTTTTTTGATTTGCATAAACTGGCTCTGGACTACTTTAAAGTGTACAAAGATTCCGATAATACCTACGAACTCTATAACCGCTTCAAGATTTGGAGTGATCTTTTTGGTTCACGCTCCGTTTGGGCCGATAACCCGCAGGATGGTATGGCCGGAGTTTACAAAGAGACTGCCGATATAAACGCCGCCGCAATCACGCTTCCTGCCAACCATCCTTATTCTGACTGGAAACGAACAGGTTCGGACTCATCCGG
>Ga0209639_1001806_pt1 | contig 19114 bp, 9 predicted proteins | sample EPASupsiteHSE605_FD_187268 | JGI IMG/M metagenome (GOLD analysis project Ga0209639, IMG submission 187268) | Bioremediated contaminated groundwater from EPA Superfund site, New Mexico - Sample HSE6-05 (SPAdes) (version 2) | ecosystem: Environmental > Aquatic > Deep subsurface > Groundwater >...
GATCCTCAAACATCCAAAAGTCCATTTCAGATCCATCCCAACTACCTGGAAACCCACCAACAGGATTCTTAGTAAAGTCTTTATCAGATAACATATCCACCTTCTGTTGAATATAATAGTTAGGATCCCGATTCAATAACTTAATTATCTCTTTAACATTCACCGAACTACGTCTCTTTTCCAAATGCAAATATCTCTCCTCACGTAACTTTTCACGAAATAACTGATGTCTCTGAGCTTTAATCTCTTTATCCGCCTTCTTACGAAATTTCTGATCATACATAAGCTCATCAACATTATAGTAAGGATCTCTCTCAGGTACCGCAAACTCATTTTCAGGCTCAGGCACTGGCTCAAAGTACTCCCTCAAGCGACCTATAATCACCTCAGGTGAAACTCTCTTAACAGTCATTTTTTCAAATCCACCACCTTGTTTTGGAACTTCAACTTCCTTTGTAACTGTATACGGCCTACTTGCAAGCCCATTATAATTCAAAAATCCAATAATTTGGTTGATCTTAGTACCTGCACTCGCATCTGAGTACCTATCTAACCCCATTAATGCCAGCATTTGATTCAATTCATCATGCGAAACACTCATCCACTCGCCCGGTGTGAGCTCAGACTTCATCGGCGGCAGCACAAAACTACTTTCCATTTCAGCCTGGCAAAAAAACCCAAAAAGTGATTTTCGAGAAAAATCGAAAAATTCTCATTACTTTATACTAGAAAGTGCCTTGATTTACCCCCTCCAAACCAAGGCAGAAAAATTATTTACAAAAGCTGCCAAATTGAAGATCTACCTTGGTTTGGACCTCAAAAGTGCTGGTGAAACTAACCAGTACAAACACCCTTGATTTTACCTCCAAAAAGCCTGGCACTTCTGATTCCGCAAAACCCGTCACCCTATACTACTGATGTCTGCGAATCTTGGTGAGGAAGTATGCCGCTGACTCATCTGGTGTGGAGAACCATGAGGAGGTGTCCATGGGTTGGTAGCAATAGTTGTCGTGGCGAGAGGTCCCTACGAATTAAACCGAATCAATTAACCACCCTCCTCCTCTAGCGTATAGTCCCTCACTACTAATAGTTGAGAACTTGATCTCTGTAACATTTATTTTTTCTTAAAGTGTCCTTTACAAAAAAGAAGCATTTTTTTATGATCATCTAACAATAACTGAAATCAAGTTGTCCAGGAAAAAGTGATTTATTCATGAATAACCCTAACATATTAATTACTTTTAATGAAAAACTATTAAATGGGCCTTTTAAAAAATGGTTACATTTTATGTGATTTACATATCGTTAATGGAAGGTATTGATTACTTTTTCCAAGCAACTTTCATTAGCAAAATGGCATAAAGTTTCTCCTATTCTTATTCCCACGATCTGAAAAGCATTAATATATGGTGCTTTTTTAATAAGTTTATTTGTACACATGGTCGAACAATCATTATATTCAATAATTCCGAAACACTGATCACTTCACTAAAATGAGCACAATGGAAGTGTCCATTCGAGAAATAGGAACCTTATTGGGAATTGAGGTTGATACACGCCCGAGCGATGAAACAATTGTTTCAAGTCAAGGTCTACAGGATATACGTGACGCAATAAGAAGACTAACTGAAGAAAGAGAACGTGATGGAATTAGGATTGGTGAACTTCCTGAAGAAGTAAGAAACAACCAGGTTCAATTAAAAGAACGTGATAGTAGGATTGATGAACTCATTAAAGAGTATGAAAGAATGAGGAAAAGAAATGAGGAACTTGAAGCTCTTCTAAAAAGCCTTTGGAAACAAATAGAGGGCTCTTTTAAAAAAGCTTAACTTAACAGTAAAATGGCACATTTGAACAAATTATTTATTTGTATTTTTCGAAATATTCGATGTTGCAGAAGCGAATTTTTTTTTCAACACAGGATCCATTAAATCTGTAATCTAAAATCAAACAAATAGGGAAATGTAGTTAAATTTGTCTTAGTTTTATGCGAGATAAGGTATCTAATGAGTTTTTGTTGTTAAAACGATTGAAATCACATAGTGCGATGCTAATTCATAAAGAAGCTTGAGTGATAAATATGTTGAGGCATCCCAATGTTATATTGTATTTTGACACATTTTACAGTAAAAACAGAATCTGATCCGAATCGACTCATTATTGACAACGAATGTGATCCGAAAAAAATTCTCAAATAGAAAGGAAATCAAAGTTATTCATTTGGAGAGGAAGAGAGGAAACAAAAAGAAGATTTGGAAAATGGAAATCAATTAAGCCTCCAGATTTTACTGGCGATATTTTCGAAGCAGCGAAAGATGGGAAATTAACTATTCAAAATCAATGATTAAACACAGATTCTGTTGTTTTTTTAAATCTTCGATGACCATCCACCCCTCACTACTATAGGCAATTAAAGAATTTCAATATCAGAGTAGTCATTATCACTTTGGGAACATTTTTTTTGTTGAAGTGCCTTCCATATGATATTAATAGAAAAAGTACCTTTTTTGATCAATAGATTTTTTGTAGAATCAGAGTCAATGATATTTACAATGCTCGAGCCAATGATTCCAACATCGGATAATGTTCTATCGTTACCATCTTCATAATCATATATAACCCTTTTTCCATACAAAATCGTGGGAGAATCAAGATTCAGGTAATTACATATATCTGATAGTTTTGTAGTCTCATAATCGCAAACTAATTCCCAAAAATCATTACCACAAACAGGGCACTTTGGATTCAGTGGCTCTAATGATGTTGGAGTGAGTCTAGGCCCTCTTAAATCTTTTGAAAGCCAAACCGATTTAACATTGACATCTGATATGATATTCTTCATTTGTTTTACTGCAACTGAAGAAATAATGCTATTTGTTGTAGCCAATGAAGGTTCGACCACAGATACCAAACCTTTTGCTTCAAACATCGAAGCTCTCTTAGAAATATGATATGCTAAAGCTTGTAAGTTTGTTGCGGCTGTTGTGAAGGCTAAGTGCAATTGATTATCTTTGTCAAATACTTGTGGGACTGATAATATAGATAATATGTACAATATAACAGAAACAGATTCATCATCTGTCCATATGTCAGTTGGTCTTGAAATTGGCTCTTGATTAGAATTTGCTTGAATAAGGATCGGATCGGGAGGACTTTTGTCTTTCCATATATCAAGCTTTGTTCGGATATTATTGATTCTATTTGTAAATATTTCTTTATAAAGTGATTGTGGATCAGATAACTCTAAAGATATGATATCATTGGAACTTTTCCCACTAAACACTGCATCAAACAGGTGGAAAGCCCAAGCTGCACAATGCTCAAATGACTCAGGATGTGATCTTATTGTACATGTTACCTTAGGCCCCGAACTAGATATTGCAGGACTGCAAGAATAGCAAGCGCTTTTAAAAGGCAAAACTGGAACTGACTGAGCCAACCTACCTGAAGAACCACAATCAATCAAATAAATACGCAAAAATACACAAATGGTATTAACCCTTGCCCTTGCCAAATTGTTATCGACACAACAAAAAACAAAACCAAATTGGCTGACAAAATCCACTGAAAAACTATCAGAAAGTACATCCATTGATGAACCAATTATATCAACATCTGGGTATAATCGTTTACAATTCTTTGCTAGTGTAATAGCTTTTTCTTCACCAATATCTTTTTCGGAATAAAAAAATTGTCGTGAAAGATTCGAAAGAGACACAGTATCAAAATCAATAACATACATAGAATGATTCCCATCTATCGCTAGAGATTTTATGACCTCGCATCCTATTCCTCCAGCACCAACAACAAGAGTTTTCATTAATTTTAAACGGCCACAAAATGAAACATAATCAGATCAGTATCAACACTATTCAGCAAATATTGGAAACAAGAATGGAGCAACTTAACTCGGTATTAACTGTAGAGTATAATACAAGAAAGCAAATACTGAATCAAATCTCAAAATTACCTAATACAAGTAGGAAACTTTCTGGTTTTATGGATTTCATGATAGATTTCACATCGAATCTTAGCTATGATATATGGAATGCCAAAAAGAATGAGATTTCAAATGATATTGATGATAGAATTGATAATATTGCAGAAAAACTAGGTGTTAAATCTAGAAATGTCGAAGATAGAATTATACAAATTCTAGATTTTGATGAAGATGATTATATAAAAGCATTAAAACATATGGGAGCAAAGCCAGGCCATCTTGCAGATGAACTTGAAAAATCACTAAATGTATGCAAATAACACCTTTATTTTGTAGTAAGCATTTGTTCTAGCTGAGCCTTAAGTTGAGAAGTCTGTCTCTTAAGGTATGCTGTTTCATCTGCATGTTCTTTTTCTTTCTGTACACGATAATCTTCCTCCCTTTTCATTATGGACTCTATTTTAGACTGTAATTCAACAATCTTGCTTTCTAATGCAGCTTTTTCTTCTTTCAATCTAGAATTCTCTGCCATCATGTCATCTCGAGCTTTTTCGATCTGCATCGCCTTTCTCATACCCCAAAGAAGTGCAGATTCATATAAAGATTGGAAAGTATCAATAGTGGTTTTCATTTCATCCCGAACTTTAACCAATAGAAGTCCTCTGGTGCTACAATCAATCGTTACTTGTCTTATGATTTCGTTGAAGCATTGCGAATATATTTCTGATCGTATAGGACAAATCCCAGTTTCTCTTGCTTTCTTCAATTGCAGTGTAGAATCAAGGAGTTGTTGAAGTTTCATCACATCAGATTTTGTAGCAGGTGTAGTACTAACATATTGTATCAGTTCCTGTCCACCATCCTTAAACTTTCTAGGAGGGAGAATGGAATTCAAGATATCCCTTGTTAAAACCTCATTTTCCCCAGATTTCTGTGGATTTTTCCCCTTAATATCATTATTTCCGGCCAAAACAGGTACCTCATATTTCAACAAATTAGGCTTCGGCTTCTCAGACATTTTGGAAAACGAATGTTGTCTGCCGGCAAAACAGACTCAAAAATCTGAATGCCTCCTCCCCGTCAGAGGTCGAATACTCTTACTATTGGCCCTGTTAGGAAGGTTTTGAATCCGCAAACCAACACTAAAAGACCCTCTGCACAGGGTGAACAGAATGAATCGTCATCGGAGATGCAGCCTATTTCTGATTTTCCCTCTCCCCCCGTTCAAATTGTTTCGTGTCGCCATACACAACCTGGTGAACTAATTCCTCTACCTCAATTATCTACGGCACCAATAGGGGAAATTCCACAATTAACGTTCCAAAAGATTAAGCAATGTATTCGAATTTGTGATTTTTCTGACTCAAAGAGTGATCTTTCTAGCAAAGACACCAAGAAATCCGCCCTTAATGAATTGATTGATGTTTATTCGAATCCAAAAATGATAACAAGACTAACAAGAGAATGTCATGCACAAATAATCGAAATGTTTGCAGTCAATGTATTTAGACCGCTTCCTAATATCCCAAGAGCACTACTCTTTTCTGATGAAGTCACTTTTGAAGATTCTGCCTGGCCACATCTTTCATTGATCTATATACTGTTTCTAAAATTCCTGGAATCTCAGATTGATCCAAGAATCCTCCAATATCAACTGACTCCCCGATACATCACACAACTTTTTGCAGCTCTTGATTTTCCTGATGAAAGAGAACGTGCCCAAGCAAAAGCTGTGATTTCCACTATTTTTAACAAAGTTCCTCCTCAAAGGCCACTTCTAAGGCTGATTACAACAAATTTATTAGCTGGAGTACCAGAGGGTGGATCCATTAATGCAACAGGGTATCTTCTTGAATTGTTTCATCTGTTTACTGCAGGAACCCCCCCTCCCCTTTCATCTGGGTTATTGTCTGCATTTGAAAGAGTTGTCCTTCCTCTCCATCTCCTTCCTCGCCTTCAAACATATCATCACCCACTTGTGAGGTGTGTTTTGTTAATGATAAGGAAAGAACCAAAGCTTTGTATAACATTGTTAAAATTTTTAATTACTCACTGGCCACTAACTTTGGATCACAAAAGTGAGCTATTTATTGACGAAATATCTCAAATTTTTGATGAAACTATGCCCCAAGACGTATCTAGTCAGATAAGCTCATTATTAGAATGTGTATCTATTGCTGCCGAGTCACCATCAATGACCCTTGCTGAAAAAGCGCTCAAATTCATGATTAATCAAAGAGTTCAAGCATCTATTATTGCCAAGCCAACAGAATTGATAACTCAGGTGTTCCCATCATTGTTCAGAGTAGCTAGAGAGCATTGGCATAGAAATGTGCAGGTTACTGCCCTAACAGTTATGAACACATTAATGGAACTTAATATTGAAGCATTTAAATCTGTAGCCGAGCAGTTTAAAGAGAAATCATACTCCGAAAGTAGTGTAAAAGAACAAAAGAAAACATTTTGGGATCAGATTGTTCAACAGGCTATACAAAAAGATCCATCAATTGATTCATCCATCGTAGACCGTGATATGGATTCCTATTTTGGTTTTTCAAAGTCAAAAATCAAGGAAAAAAGATCTGTTAGAAAACGATCAATGACTCAAATCAATCCAATTTAGGTATTGATGTAATTTTATTAATTACTCATTTATTTTATTGTCTGATCGACACTATTTTCCATCTTCACATTTAATTGTTTTTTTTTGGAGATTATGTGTTCATATTAGGAGGGTTTGGTTAATAATGGTTGCTTCAAATTGAAAATCTGATCTTATATCTTCTTTTTCTTGGAAAAAGTTGAAACTTTGTGTAATTGGATTGTTTTTATTCGTAAAAATGATGATTATCATCATTAGTGCCAATAATAAAAAACCAAAAAAGATACAAAAAATGATTGGCGAAATACCACGTTTTTTTGAAAAATAATCTGATTTAGGCTCATTCAAGTCTGAATTGCATAAAAATGTATAGAAATACAAATGTTCAAATGGAACAAAAGTATTTGTACAATTCATTGTTGATATCCTCCCAACTGCAATTATGTCATTATGGGAAATTAAGCAATGAATAACATCTAATGATCCTCCGCAAACAATGAAAAGAGTATTTACATTGTCATGAAATACACTATACTCAAAAAGACAATTACCATATTCAACACTCACTATTGATTCGGTAATGGTAACAATATTGTGAATTACACTTGTTTGAGAAATTAAACCCGACTGTGAATACAATTTTATACATTCACCGTGTGATGAATTATTGTTCTCAAAATGGCAGAAATATATGCTTAATTCTTGAGAATAATAAATAGACAGCCCAGATGTTCCCTTTGCATAGTTATTAGATATATTTGTATAACTTATTCTTTGAATCCCATCCTGTAAATCAATAGGATCGGATCCTTCTGGTTTATAACTACAGGCCGATATTGATACATATTTGTTTGTACTCTCGATATTTGATCTGATGTAAGAAAAAAAGCACTTCATTGAAGAGCATTGATAAGCACAGACTTTATCAATATAAGAATTTGACGATTGGAAAAATATTGCTCCAGCTTTTATTGTTGATGAACAGTTATTAAATACAGTTTTCAATATGTTTAAATCCATTTCTCGTACATCAACAAATATTATCCCTCCAGAGCCAATGTAATCAATTGATCTGGAGAAAAAACAATCTGATATTTGCACAAAATCATTCTCTATATAACGATTATTCGAGTCCAGATTTTGAATACACTGATCATCAATATTAACATCAGCATGGCAATACTTAGTTTTAAAATGTGGTATTTTATACGTTTCTTTGAAGTCTGAAATATTACTTTGAATTAATGGACCAATTGATAGGTTACAATGATGCGATATAACTGAATTGATTACTTTGAGTCGAAAAGTTGTGATAAAAAACAATGTGTCTTGATTATTAATAAAAGCACAATATATAAAATCAATTGCACTATTATCAAACAAATATATTACTCCATTATCATGTGGGCTATTGTTATTAACGATATTTATAAAGATATTAACACCAGAATTTCTTTCAAACAATAAACAAGAACTTTCATATGCATAATTATTAGCGAATGTGCTCCAATTGCATGAGTAAGATGCTGGATAACAACTTGCTAAACATGAACACATATGAACACGGTTAAGGGAACTATTCATATTTGTTAGTTGAACATTTCCATTTTCGAATAATATTGAATATGAACCTTTTTGACTATCAGAGCATCTTGATACTGACATAAATTCATGGTTATTGTTTAATTTGAAGTACGCAAATTGGCCGATATTCATTGCTGAACACATATTAGCACATATCATACTTGAGTTTGAATTCCGACACAATGAAAAAACTGCACCCCCAACATTGGAGCATGAACAATTGAGGAAAGTTATCTTGGTGAGAATCATTTGAAAACACTCCTTTGTGCAGAATATAACTCCACCATCTCCATCAAATTCCTGAATTCTAGAGAAAAAGCAATTCGAAATGTTCAAATTTGATTCGTAATAATGTCTTCCTTGTTCTATAGAACTATTGAAGCATCCAATACAAAGAAAATAGTTAGGAGATGTCGGATCAAAGCCAAACAGATTGGAGCCATTTGCATTATTTCTATGCATAAGGATTGTAACACATAAAATTTGTGCAATAATTACTCTTTTTATCATTATTTTCAAAAATCGAAGAATATCCCAATATCTGTTTGAGGATTTTTGGTTATTATCATTAAAAATTATCCTAAATACTCTCTTATAAATAATTTGAATTGAACTATTAATAGAGAATGTATGCATGAATGAACAATAATGTTTTACTGTGTTGGAAATCCTGTAAATATTTGTGAGAAAATTGGCGATTTAATAAATACAGGGAAGGTTAAAACTCTCATAGTATGTTTCGAAGAAATAATATAGAAAAGTTTTCGATTAAAAATCTTGAATATCAGCCTATCTAAAAAACTGTGAAAGAAGAAATCCCTTTCTCAAAGAAATGAGGTTGAAAAAGTATGATTTTCTACATAAAGGAGTAGTTCCCTAGATTCTCGAAGAACAAATACCAAATTTCGTTTATCTTTATTGAACTCATCAGTTCAAATAAGAAGCTTTTGAATGGCTAGAGGTTAAAAAAATCCCTTAACATAAACAAATCGTCAACTGTCTGATAAGTGAAAGACAGTATTCGACATTCAAGTTAAGCACTCTTAAGCTTACCGAAAGAGAACAATATATTCCTCCCCAGGGGGATAATATGGAACAGATCCTTAAAAAAATCTAGAATGTCACTTTTCAAAATATGGATAAGAAAAGATTATCATTTAGCTGTGTTCCGACATCATCTCTGGGATCATATAGTAGCACAAGGAACTTCAGATCCACTACTATTAGTAGCCCGTTAATGGCGCAAATCAGAGAAGATGAAGAGCCTGAGCTCGTTAAACCACCTCTTACAATCACACCTGAATTTGATAGTGTATGTATGCAGCACAGATCTGATGTTGTTGTTAATAGAACTAATTGGCTAAAAGATTTATTACAGCGCAATCCCCAGATTCAGGAAATTCGAGAAGTTGTTAATCCGATTGTTAGGTCTACTACATTTGCGCGTAGATACCTACCGAATAGTAGATTAGTGAGTCATAATATCCTTTTGGCATTGATATCCCAGCATTTAAGAATTTTGGGGTTATCTGAAACACAAACTGCTCTTCATGAAGAATGGGAATCTGATTTTGTGATTCCACATCAACTCAAGTATTCTCAACTCTATTTGTTGTTACAGAGAGGGTTATTAAGGTCTGAAACTTTCTGGGAAACTACAATGAAGAATCCACACTTGCCGCAAAAAATGCAAGTTTCAGTGTTAGAAAACGAAATTTCACGTACAATAGGTGCCTATCCAAATCTTGAAGAGGATCCAGATCCAATAAGATTTGAGACACGACGGGATAAAGATAAGGTTAATATCGAAAACCAAGAACTTCTTGAAGCAACACTGAACCAAATTATCTATTTTATTACAGACTCGAAAAACGATTCTAATAGCTTGCTGAAAGCATTTATTTTAACAAGCTCATCATATGCCTCAAACTCAGTTATATTTAAGAAAATTAGTGACAGAATTTTAATGGCGGGAGATGAATTGAAAGAAGCAAAAAAGATTCTCTCTGTTTTTAAAGAGAACCAACAAAAAGGAGATCCCGAGTATTTACAATTGAAGGAATCCAAAGATAAACTGAAGACAGATTATGTTAAAGCCGTCAATCTATTAAAAGAGTGGCTTAAAAGCGAAAAAAACAATATTGAGCCTCCCGTGATTGAGAAAGCGAGAGTATTCTTTGAAAAAGAGCTTAATCCACACTTTGAAAAACTCAAGAATTTCTATGAAAGTACATTTTTCCCAAAGGCAGATAGCTTGTCAATGAGTAGCTATTCGAATTTCCTTAAGCCAGATATCGATAAGGCGGTGTTTGAAAAGATTTTTAAGGGTCAGGTCGAGATTTTCGATTTAACTCCCCTAGAGACTGCTCGGCAATTCACATTTTGGACCTCGACAAGATATTACTCCATTAAGCGGACAGAGTTGTTGAATTGTCCCTGGGAGAAACCCAGAGAAAAGTGGAGATCTCCAACCATTAATAAGTTAACTAATCATTTCAACGAAACCTCAAAATGGGCAATATATCAAGTTCTAAAAGAAAAATCTATCGAAAAGAGGCTTGAAAGATGGATATATATGATTAGATTGCTTGAGGAACTGGTTAATCTCAAGAATTATCTGGATGCAATGGCAATATATACAGGATTGATAAGCCCACCTATTTTTAATCTTAAACATCATCAGAAAAGACTTCCACAGGAGATTAATACCATTTTTCAGAATATTTCTGCTGTTCTTACATTAGAAAGGAATAGTGCTGCATTAAGAGCTGCTCAAGATGAAGCTTTTAATTCTAGTGTTCCAAGCATTCCTTATATTGGAATGCTTTTGGGTGATCTTTTCTCAGTACATAATTATACAGCATCAGTTGTTAATGGGTTGATTAATGTTAGAAAAATTGGTAGAGTATATCAAAAGATATGTAAGATTGAAGACTTCATGAGGAAGAAATATAATTTTGTTGGTGTTGACCAGATTCAAAGCCTGATTGATAATTTGGAGTACAAAGAAGACTCCATCCTCGATCAGCTTTCATCTGAAGCGGAAGCATTAATCATTGAAAATCAATAAGTAAACTACTCTTTTAATTATATATTTTGACCGGTGCCTCAGAGAAAGTGGATTTGGGGGATGCCTCATTCTTTTCACGGATAATAATACCCATTCTATTCTTGTCCTTTCCGAGAACCTTTGATATAACATCTGTATCCTTGATTTGTTTATCTTCATGAATAAAGTAATACTCCACAGATGGAACGAAAAATTGATACTTCTTCTTCAACTCAGTTGAATCGACATTAATAATCTCGCATAATAATGGTTCTATGTCACTGAGTTTATCTTCAAGATTTATTCTTAGGAATATTGGATGGCCTGTCCCGGATAAATTACCCCATCTGGTTTTCTTATAAAACCCAACTTCAATGTAACACTTTTCATTATTAGGGACAAAAAACTCTTCTGGAAAACAATCAATTCTAAGCCTTGAGTATGTACTTGTCATTGTTGACTCAGATGTAAGGGAAGAGAAGTACCTACATTCCTTAATCTCAGAGAACCTTAAAACTCCCTGACCAGGCTGTGCTCCCATCTTAAGCACTTCTTCATATAAAGTTTGGCACTTAGCTTTCTTTTCATGAAGAACTTTATAAACTGTTGGATGAATTCCGTCAAATGCATAATGAACTTCATACAATGCCATTTTGCCAATACTCTCTTCATCAACTCCATAAACTGCTTGGAAAAACACGACATTCATTTCTGAATAATCACTATTTACCGAGAAGAAATAATCTTTTGGTAAAGTCCTAATAGAAGCGTCGATTGGAGAATTAAATGGTTGTTTGGAGATGTAATCTCGTTGGTACAACAGAAGGGTGTCATGGGCTGGATCGAGATCAAGATTGAGGTTCTTGATGATCAATTGCTTTAGTTCCGAAAAAGATATTGTTGCAATAAAACTGATTTTCAATAAAGGAGTTGAAGGATCATCAATATTTATAACAGTTAACTTTGTAAAATAGTTATGAAAATCAAGATATTGATCAACAGTGATCTTTTCAGGTGATTCAAAAGAAAAATCAACAGTTGGAATATCTTTGAAAGTATCAATATTGCCACTAGTTTGATTCTCATTCTCTTTTGATGATTCGCTTTCTTTATTTTCTTCATTTGTAGAATTGGCTCCCTGATCAACATTTTTCTCCTGTGGTTTTATCTCATATGGAATAAAAGAAAATGGTGGGATTTCTTGTTCTGGAGAAATCTGACAGATCAAAATATGTCCGTTTAAAACTTCATAATCAGAAAACTTCTTATCCAAATTCAAAGATTTCGCAGTCCCTTTAATACTCTCTTCAAATAATAATATTTTTGTTCCTTCTGGCAAACCAATTGCGTCTAGAATGGTGGGAATAAACTGTTTGATTTCATATTCTTTCCAAACCTCAAAAGACCCAATATATTGCATTGGAAACTCGATGATTGGTAAAAAGAATTTCAAGTATATTGTGGATTTTTCTCTGGTAACATCGATTGGTAAACTTGGATGTTTCCTTTGGGCATACAATGTTACGCCCAAAGTCCATTTTTCTTGGAGGTTTGAAACACTAAGTTGAGAAACAGGAAGGATTCGATAGGGATTCTTTGAGTATGTTGTAAGCCAAAGTCGAAGCTCTCCAGATGGAAAGTTAAGTGCAGTTGAAACATCATTATACAATTCTTCAATTGTTTTGTTCTTTTCAATTTTCAATGTAGTTGCACATTCTATATCAGAAAACCCGGCTTTCCTATTCATTGTTTGGTGCCTAATATCATCATCAGTGAAAAGTTGAAAATGAACAAAATTTGAATCAGCTTCCTTTTGAGCAGCTTTATTCTTTTTTGCCTCATTCCAGTTATGGAAGAAATCCCTCAGATGCTGAGGAATTGAAACTTCTGCAATTGGAGAAAATATGCTTTCAATCTCGCTCTTACGAACATAAACAAGCATATAACCAGAGAAACTGCTTCCCTTTCCTTTTGATTGTCCATAATTATTAATAACGGCTTGATTAAATGTTGCCTTTGAAACGCTTGAATCATCAAATTCATACCATTGTTTATCTCCAGATGTTCTTAAGAAGGCATAATAATGTCCAAATCCTGCGCTTCCATGGTGCACTAAAACACCAAACAATTCATAAACCTGAGGGTCTTTTTGTTCCGAATCAGAAGACAAAAATGGAGATAAATCAATTTCTGCAGGGAAAACGATTGAATCATTGATTTTAATCATTCTTTCGTAATCAAAATCATATTCAAATCGCCTCAAATGAATATGTAATATTGGAGGAAACTCGACAAATTCAACACCCATTATTGCGTCTTGTTTACCAAAATTATCTGCATTATACTGGTTATCTCCGGATAATTCTTCTGTTTCCGTGTATTTCTTAAATGAATCTAAAAGATGTGGGCATCCTTTAACATCCATTTGTAAATCATAAAACTCTTCGATCTTTGATGTTTCATATTCTACATTCTTACATCTAATAAATGATCTAGTTTTTCCCCTAAATAAACCCGCAATGGAGTGTTCAAGTTCAGTTCCCTTCATTTTGTTTTCTAAATTAGTCATCAATACACGAGAAAATTCTTGCACATCATGCTGCATGATAGTATCCATATCTCCCCATCCAAAACTGGTTGTGAGGGCCTTTGTGCTGCAAGGGGATTCAGAAAGCTGCATCTTGCAGAAAAGTCTTTGTAAATTTAGTGGAATAGAAACCTTAGCATCTTCAGTTCCTGATGTAGCCATATTGTACACTATCCTCCTAAATGCTGGAATATGATAGAGAGATTGAAGCATTGAATTCATATAGCATGTGGCTCCTTGGTTCTTGAGCCCAACATAACCAGTCTTTTCTTTTGGTTCATCTTTTTTAAGATCAATTTTCGGCATTTCTTGGTACATTAAAGCTATTTTAATCGTAAGAATATCATTCTCCACAAATAGACCATTATCAATTAAATCTTCATATGTGAAACCAACACTAAACTGAATAGTTTTTGTGGATTCCATGCTAAAAAACTGTGTTTTTCCAGACATAGTATTCACAGGATCAATTGCAACAAGAGAAAACTCAAGATTAATTGAAGATGCAAAATCCAAATCAGAAAACGCAAATATGCAAATAATCTTATCATCTTTTGGTGATTTGGATAACTTAACATTAAGTTTAAAGCTACTGATGGAAAATTCATCAGATTTGATGTCTTGATCTTCAATACTGCTGAAATTTTCTACTTGCCAGATATTTTCCACTCGTTGAAGAGTGGGTGTACCGACATAATCTTCCTCCTCTTCCTCATTAACATCGTTTGGAATATCTTCATCTACAAAGTCGGAGCTTTGGTTGGGTGAATCAGCCATAAAATGCTTAAATTTGATAAATTTTTCATCAACTAAATTTGATATATTTACAAATGAATTACCCTTCGATAGGTAATCTTCCAGTCGCTCTCGTTCTTGTTCTTGATATTCTTGATGTGCTGAAGTCTTTCGGTTATCTTCCTTTTTGTCATTTCTGTTGGAGATGCCTTTCGGTAGAAGAATGGTGCCAGCTCTATAAGCCATTGGGGTTGAACAGAAATAGAGTTTCTTATGTATTCTTTGGTGGTATTCACGAGTTCATGGTACACAAGGTAGTCTGGGGTGTGTTCGTAGAGAGCCGATCCGGGGAATAGCGCAACAGGTTTATTATCTACGAGCGTTCTGTAGTCAGAATTGCTGTTTCTTCTTGCAGCTTTGGCAAAAAAGCCGGAAACAAATGCTTTGAGGATTCTCTCAATGTCGTTTCCTGCACTAGCAATCTGAAGGCCATAAGATGTCATATAGTTTTGCAACTGAGCCATAATATCCTCTGCTTTGTCCAATGCGCGTTTATGGATGTAATTTTCCATGCACCATTTATTATCGCGGCCATTTTTTGTCCATTCTCGGTATACATGCAGAAGTGTTATATGGTCTCCCTCTTCTTTATTGAATCTGGCCTTCATTGCATCTGCTTCTTGCTGCTTCTTACGAGGGCGATGCCATATTCCTTGAACACTCAATAAAGAGACAATAATTAACACTTCCTCGCTACACTCAAGTTCTGAAGATTTAATCAATGTTTTAGAAAGCTGAGGTAGAAGTGGAAACTGAGCCATTTTTACTCCTAAAGGAGTTAAGTTTCCTTCTTCATCCAAAGCACCAAGAACAAAAAGTTGCCGTAAAGAGTCAATAATGATTGGAATTGGGGGTTTGTCCATAAAGTCGAAAGATATTAGATCATCGATCCCAAGTACTTTCAATTGTAATGCTACAGTTACCATATCTGCTCTCTGTATTTCGGGTTGAGTTGTCTCGGCCATTTCATGGAGAAAAGCATCTTCTGTGTACAATCTGACGCATTTCCCTTCGGATGTTCGACCAGCTCTACCTTTCCTTTGGTTAGCAGCAGCTCTACTGATTGGAACAACAGAAAGACTGCTCATTCCAGTACTGGGATCATATCTCATTTCTTTAACTAATCCTGGATCAACAACAAAACGAATACCATCAATAGTAATTGAAGTTTCTGCAATATTAGTTGCAACAACAACTTTTCTTTGTCCTGGAGGGGTTGGTTCGAAAATCATTGTTTGTTGTTCTGTGGGCAAAGATGAATAAATAGGCAATACTATTAGTTTTCCACATCGGCTTTCCATTGATTTAGATTGATTGTATATGATTTCACAGGCTGTATCAATATCTTCTTGACCTGTTAGGAATAAGAGAATGTCGCCTGGCATTTCTTCTGTTTCATGAAGCCTTAAAACAGAATTTATTGATGCTTGTAAATAATCTTCAAAAGGCTCTGTCGCAAAAATTGAAGAAACAGGGTATGTCCTTCCAGGAATATCAAGGATAGGACAATTAAAGAAAAACTTTGAAAACTTATCTCTTTGAAGTGTAGCTGATGTAACTATCACTTTAATATCTTTCCTTTTTTCAAGAAGTTCCTTCATTAACCCAAAGAGAACATCAGTATGTATAGTCCTCTCATGAGCTTCATCCAACATAACAACTCCATAGTTTGATAACAGTCTATCGGATAAGCACTCTCTTAAAAGCATACCATCGGTTAAAAATTTAATCTTAGTTTCCGATGATGTCTTTTCTTCAAAACGAACAGAATACCCAACAAGGCCACCAAGCGGAACTGACATTTCCTGAGAAACCCTTTTTGATACAGATATTGCAGCAACACGCCTTGGTTGGGTAACAGCTATCATTCTATCACTAATACCCCATTGATTTAAGTATTTGGGGAGTTGTGTCGTTTTCCCACTTCCTGTTTCGCCAATCAGAATAAAAACCCGATTATTCATCACTTTTTCAAGTATTTTATCCTTATAATCCTCAATCGGAAGCTTCTTAGGGATGTTTGAGGTGGGGCCAAACCTGGCAAATGTTTGCTGTTTCCATTCAGGAAGTTTATTAATTTTTGCATTAGTAACAACTGATGGTGTTTCGTCATCTAACAAACCAACAATATTTCCTCTGCTACTTGGATCTTCATTCCTCCTCCGAATCCGATCCATTGTACTGCTTGCAGCGTTTTTTGCAGCCCGATATAAAGACCCTTTGGGATTTTTTTGAACAATTCTTGGATCTATTTCTTGTTTATAGTCACTTAAAACCTTCAAAAACTGAGGGAGCGTATCATTGACTACAATTTCAAAATACTCCTCGGTTTGTCCATTGGAGTTAGATAATGAAGTGCTTTTGAAAAATGATACATCATCAGTACTAAGAACGCCAGCTTTATACATCTGTCCAAGATCGAAATCATCGCCAGGATCAGCCATAGTTGTTTTCAAAAGACCGGCTCTGGAATATTTCATATTGGTTGTGTTTAAAATGTCAACACCAGTAGATTGATTAACACCCTGTATTGAAAAATATAGATTTTGGTCCTGAATATCCATTAGTTTCACGTATAATATCTGTCCTACAGACACCCTATCATTAATTTTCACATTCAGACCATATTCAGCAGTAAATTCTCTTTCAGGAAGAAACCCCTTTGGTCTTCCACGAAAATTATCAATAACCAAATATACGCCCGTAGATGTGACTGATATAACTCTTCCTTTTAAAATAGATCCTATCACAGGTAATATCGCATCATCCTTATGAGATTTTGCTTTTTCTTCAGCAAAAACAACCGAATCGATAGGAATGGAAAACGAATCATGAGTTTTAACTATATTATATATCTTTTGTATAAGATTAGCATCCATTTGCTTCGATAAACGCTTAAAGCAGTCCTCATATGATAAACATTCCCTAATTAAACAAATAACAAATTTCGTAACTAATTTAGACTGATTTTCATCACGGATTTTTTCTTGAATATATGGAAGGATGTTTGTACATAATGCAATTTCTCTCAACTGTTCTAAAAACTTTTGCTCTTCCATCCTATTGGCACTTTTATTTAATTAGTGTTCAATTGCCAGTCAATGAAATCACAAATGGTTAATTAGTTGAGTTTTCTCCACTAATTGACATCCTTGATCATCAATGATGATTTCTATGATCTTGTAATTGGTAAAATCATGCAGCAATATAGAACACAAAGGATTTTGACAAATGAATGAATAACACTATGGATAAAAGTTTATCAGAGAAGATTCAAATCTGTTCATGTAATCCATTATTCTTTTCTAGGGGTTAAAATTGTTATGTTGGGATTACTATAGATTAGGTTGAGGGACGCTTGAAGATGATTCAAGTCTCACTCAGTATTTTAATTGTTGATTATAACAAAAAAGGGATGTCAAAATGACCCCATTTATCAATATTTTCAAAATTTGGGGTCATATTTGTTGGTTTTTTGGGGTCAAAGAGATTATGAAATAATTGAAGGGAATTCGATTTTATTTTTAACATTTTTCAGGAATTAATCTAATTTTTAATTATTTGGGGGTCAAATTAAGAATCAAAATCGTTTTGGGTTTTTTGGGGTCAAACCCTCTCAATTAGAGGGGCTAGTTATCTTTTTTTATGGACTATTTCTGAAGAATCCGATAAATAATTGATGATTGATCCAAAAAGTGTGTATTTCTCCGTGATTATTGGATTTCAAAAATAAAAAATATAACAAAAAATTGTTATATTTTAATCGTGAGTGTGGGGAACATACTAAAAAATCATCCGAAAGACTTTTAGTAATGTCAGAAACTTGAATCCAATTTATTAAAAAATGTCCCCCAAATTGATTTTTTATTCCCAAATTAACATCCCTATAACAAAATATTGTTTTAAATGTTTAATACCGTATTCATATTATTTTTTTCCCTAATAATTACAAAGCAAGAAGGAGTCTCCATGACTATATTATGTTCAATTTCATTAACAATAACTCATCCCTCGAGTTTAAATAATAGATCAAAACTGGATATTCATAAGTTTTTTCCAAGAATATTCTCCTAAAATAAGGGATTTGGCAATATTCACAAGAAAAACTCACTGACTCTATTCCAAATAAAAACAAGAGATGAATTAATTACAATTCAAATGAATGATTAAGGAAGTTTATTTCATGTCTCAATAATAGCTTTGTTGATTTTCTTATTTTTTTCTTCTTGTATTTTTCTTTCCATATAGGTGTGTGTTTTGGGGAAAGATTTTTCCTATTTGGGGAATTCTTTTTCATAAATTGGGGAATCAATGTTTTTAAAAACCTTGTTTTTTTTGACACTTGAAATTAATAAATTTGATTTCAAACAAATATATTTTCTGGGATTATACTTTTCACATTATTATATAAAAAAAGAGCTGAAAATTTATTACTCGATTGAGACGTGGTACATTCTGGCTTCTTCAAGTTTTTTGCTTGTTTTATACCTATGAAATTTAATGGCATTTCTTTGGTGAGAGAAGAATCTTTCAACAGAAGCTTCAGAACTTGGAACT
>Ga0209639_1001814_pt1 | contig 19034 bp, 15 predicted proteins | sample EPASupsiteHSE605_FD_187268 | JGI IMG/M metagenome (GOLD analysis project Ga0209639, IMG submission 187268) | Bioremediated contaminated groundwater from EPA Superfund site, New Mexico - Sample HSE6-05 (SPAdes) (version 2) | ecosystem: Environmental > Aquatic > Deep subsurface > Groundwater >...
TTTGCCTGCTCGGCCTTCCTGGATATATATCTTATGGACTCTTCGTTTTCCTCTTAGAGCCTCCATTATACTATTAACTCCGGCTAGCTTTTCCTGCATTAACTTCTTCCTTTCCTATTATCTTTATTATCTTCTGCCCGAATAAACCGAAAATGATACGTTATTTTACTGTTCCAGCTCAAAAGGTAGTTGCCCTCACTGGCTTTGGGCCCGGCATTGTGAATTATTTCCGGAACCCCGTCGTTACTGCGACGGTCAGATATTATCGCGATATGTTCAAGGGGCGGCCCAAAAACTACGATATCACCCGGCTGCCAATTGGCTAAATTGGCAACATCACCCGGTATCACCTCTGTAGTTAGTTCCTGACCGTGGCGTTTGAAAAATACCTGCAGGTTACTTACTCTCCTGAAATCAATAGTCGGATCAGGTTGTCTGCCGGTTATCCCGTAAGAACCGGGGGCAGTTTTGATATCTTCATCTATCATTCTCTTCAGGTCATAACCAGCGGCTTTAAACGCTCGCCAGATTACATCTGTACAGGCACCTCTACCCTCCGGCGGGTATCCCCCCCGAAAGTAAGAACCATCATAAACAGTACCTCGTTCTACTTCTTGGCGTGCTCCGTTTACAATGTCGATAGAATCTGGAATATTGTTCCGATTTTGATCCTGAGAACTAATCAACTGTGGTACTTCACATTTAGGTCCCAGGTAATGGCTGCCGAAGATATTAGGGAAATGTATTCCGCTTAGTATTTTTCCATAGCTGGAATATAATAATATTATTAACAATGCAGTTATTATTAAGAAAATCCAACGGTTGAGGCGTGACAAATCTATCACCTCTTAAACTTCGGTTTCATTATGAGTATACCTCATATCGTGTAAATAGGAGAATAAACCTTGATTTCCTGCAGGTTAAAATCAATCTTTTTAAAGAATAGAATCTGCTGCAGCCTTTCCAGGTTTTGATCCGTATACAGTCTATATCCGGTCGGGCTTATAGACTCCGGTTTAAGAAGCCCAATTTCATCGTAATGATACTGGTTACGTACGAAACAAAAAATAATTCCACCGTAGAAAGCGTTCTAGTGCGGTGGAATTTGTAACTTTATCTTTTTATGATCAATAACTACGATAGACCTAATCTATCGGGTTAAATATGTCGTCCGTTAATATAACTCCGGCATAGTGTTCCTCCGGGAAATTCCGATCATACCCGATATCATCAAATAATGCCGGCATCTTCTCCTTAAAGTATAATAACAACGGTATCGCTGCCTGCCGCATTTGCGGATGGGACGCTATATCACAGCGCAGGCGGAAGAAATGCCGCCATTCCCGCAGGTTGTATGTAACCACGATCTCCGTCTTTAGGGAGTTAGGCAATATAGAACGGGCTTCCTGGGGAGAACAGCCATTATCCAGCATCTCCATATAATTTCTTTCTGCTACCGTGCAAGCTTCCTGCCATAATTGATATGCTTGCTCCCGGCCCACAAAGAAATAAGGTTCGATAACTGTTATCTCCTTGCCAAACTTATTCTGGCTGTATCGGCAGTAACGGGTACTCTCCTGGCTGTAGGCTGCAATCCTATGCCTTACTATTTCATGTGAAATACCCCGGTCTATAATAAACATAACTGTGGCCTTTTCATGTTCTATGATCGATTCATGACCCATCGTTAATTTAGATTTTAAAAAGTTCGGATTGCTGTCTCCCATCTTATCTTCTGACTTATAGCAGGTTCGGGCATATCTTTCCAGTTTGCGAGCAATTCCTGCATTGAGCTCCGATTCGGGAATCAGTATCTGCGGCTGTTGTATAATCATGAATTAGTCCCTTCCCTCCTATAATTCACCTATCGTATTGAATTGCTTTTAATTATAGCAAAAGGCATTTAAATTGCGGCATATTATTTATCCAATCCCAGAATTCTTACCATAAACCCATGAAAATTATGAGGAAATCCAGCTTTGGGATGGTGCATGAAGACACAGGAATTTTTATAATTGAGTCCAAGTTTGTCGGCGGCACTAATAACGGTTTTATCTGCCGAACCCTGCTGAAACCAGACATTTACAATGCCTTTTTCTTTGCATAAAAGCAGGAGTTCCTCTGTAACCCGAGGTGTAGTGAAAAATATGGCCGCCTGTACATCCGGCAGATATTCTATGGAGCTATAACATACCTGACCATCAATATTATCTGTATTGGGATTAACCGGATGAACTTCACACCCCTGAGATCTTAAAAAGGCACAAGCATTTCGACTGAAAGATTTTGGATTACGCGATAGCCCTAATACCGCAAACCTATTGAATCTGGTGAAAAAGTCTTTCATTTGATAACCCCTCACTTTCATATCTTGCTATGGTCTTCGTTTGACTGCTTTCCTGGGGCAACATTCCTCATTTGTTTTTCTATTATATACCAAAACATATTACCGGATCTCTCTATTCGTTCCGCCTCCTGTCAAATAGAGAAGCTTTCAGTCCCTAATTTTTACATTAAACCTGACCGCTCGCATATACAAAATTATAGAGGGTACTGTAATGCCTCTAAGGATATTGAAAGGGGGCACTTCAATCAGAACGAAGGTACTGGTATTAGCTTTTTCATTACTATTATTACTTGTGACTGGCTGTACTCAAAAATCTCATGCACCTGAAGCTTTTGTGTATATCGACCAGGTTATCCCCACCGTGCATTGTGACATACGGTACAGCACCGAAAACAACTTTGTCGGAACACGAATAGACGGCTATGAGGCATCTGCCGCAATTTTAACCAGTGAGACGGCACAGGCTTTGAAGGCTGTAAGCGAGGAACTCTATCCGCAGGGTTACTATTTAAAGATATTTGATGGCTACAGGCCGCAGAAAGCAGTCGATCACTTTATTAGATGGGCAAAAGATGTAAGTGATACGAAAATGAAAGCCCAATATTATCCCAATGTGGACAAAAAAGATTTATTTAAGCTTGGCTATATTGCTAAAAAGTCCGGCCACACTCGAGGCAGTACCGTCGATTTAACCCTTGTTTTTAAGGAAACGGGCGAGGAAGTGGACATGGGAAGCGGGTTTGATTTTTTGGATGAAATTTCTGCGCACGGCACAAAACTTATTAGCGCAGAACAGGCTGCAAATCGTAGGAAGCTCAAGAAAGCTATGGAAAGGCACGGATTCAGATCCTATGCCAAAGAATGGTGGCATTATACTCTAATAAATGAGCCTTATCCCAATCAATATTTTAATTTTGATGTGAAATAGTCCTAAAGAATTTATTGGCCTCTTAGATGCCTTACCATATCCGTATAGTATTCATTTGTAAGCTGCTCAGGCGCAACATTCAGCCGTGATAAAAACTCATGTAGAACTTCATTAATCTGAGTTATTGCGTCTGTATTATTGGTTAGAACTTCAACTTCAATAAAGTCCTGCTCAAGCTCACTCATGCTTACTAACGTGGCCAGGATTTCAAAAGAACGGTATTTAACTTGAAAATTAATACAATGTTTTTCAAAACTAATATCTTCAATATACCCCAGGTGCCCGAGTATAGCAGATGTTTCTTCACGACTGCTTACTTTAACTTCACGTTCGCATTTTGATTTAGATAGGTTATCAAAAGGGGGGTCTTTGTAGGTTAATAATACCTTTTCGGCCTGGTCAGTAATAATTTTACGCAGCCTCAGTTCTCTTTCAGTTTTAAAGAAATCTTTACTGATAGTATCAAAGTAAGTATCATTGTAAATGCATCTCTTCGCCTGACATTTATATACATCCTTTAATATCTTCGCAATATCTCCAATTTGCCCGGTTTTTAACCTAGCCTTTAGTTCAACCTCGTAAATTTTTATATCCCCTATCAATATAGTTGTAATCGTTTTTTATATTAAAAATAAGCAAGTGAAATCTAACCATAGACTCAATAAGCTATTTCTTTTACAACCTCATGGTCCAGTATCCTTTTTCTTTCCTTCCAATCAGGCATATGGATGGTGAGAAATTCATAAAAATCTTTATTATGCTTTGGGTATAACAAATGAATTAGTTCATGTAAAACAACATAGTCGATACATGGTGGAGGGGCTTTGTATAAGTAGTGATTTAGATTTATTTTATGATGCGTTCTTGAGCAGCTCCCCCAAAGCGTCTTCATTTTTCTGACGTGCAGGGTCGGTTTATCATAACCATATTTGGCTACTATCGGATAAAACTTTTCCATAACCTCCCCAAAATATGCCTTACTCTGTTTTTTCCACCAACATTCAAATTGTTTTTGTACAGCCTGTCGATCCTCACTGGTTCTAGACTGTATATAAATGTGATTCGCATTTTGATCTATTCTATAACTTTTTGCTTGGACTACAATAATTCTCATTTGCCGGCCCAGAATTCGAGTGGAAACTCCACTGCGAATATCTATTTCAAATTCATTTCCTCTAGACTGTTCAAAATAATCTAAGGACTTTTCAATCCATGGAGTTTTGCTTTTAAGATAATTATTGATCCATTGATCCGATACTCCCATAGGTGCAGATAGTTTAATAATACCGTTTGGGAACACCTTTAGCCGTATCTTTTTGACATCTTTGCGCTCCACGATTATTTCTGTTTCCCCAGATGTTTTGGATAAATACAGTTTGTTAATGCTCATCGCCCTAATACCTACTGAAAGCTGTTTTCATTAACCCATCTAATATCAGGTCTATACTCTCAACGGACAGCTCTATAGTGTGTTCTTCGATAAAATCCCAAACCAGGTCATCCAGCGCTTGCATCATATCTCTATTCACCGCTACATTAAAACGCCAATCTACCTTAGCCCGTGCGAAAACAGCCTTTTTAACTTCGATAGCTAATAGCCCCATTGCTTCATCGGTCTCGGGTGTAATCTCCGTAATGTTATCGGCTATAACACTCTGAATCGAGCCGTAAAAAGCTTTGGCATCGCTGTCATTATCTATACTAGGCGGATAATGATAGCCGGTATATCCCTGTTTAAAGTCATCCGCCATTTTCTCCATTCTGAAAAGATAAGTATCATCATTTCTGGACGCCTTATACTCAGCGAGAGTTTCTTTCACCTGGTCCGAGAACCTCTTATAAAGTAAAGGATCATCGTAACGATAGGTTTCTAACTCTCCCTTCATACGGGTTCGAATCGCGTCACCTTTAGCCGCTTTGCTATCCAGCTTTTCAAGCTGCTGTTGCATCCCTTCAGTATCATGGATAGAAACTGGCTCAACAATAATCCTGCTCGGTTCGGACAACACAAAATTATTGAGGAGACTGCGAATCCCATCTTCATATTTACTGAAATCGATTTTCTCACTATACCGGAGCAGCACTGCACCACGAAGCTTTTGAAAATGGAGCAAATCCCGCTTATAATCCTGGATGTTCTCATGACCAACCGCTTGGTATAAAGCGTAGCTTCCCATGGCTAAATCTAATAAACGAGAAAAAACCGAGAGTCGTTCATAGAATATCTTTCTTAAATCGTTATCCGCCAGTACACTCTGCCAACATTCAGAACTATTACGATCAAATTCCTTTCCCTCAAAAACGGCCCATAGTTCTTGGTGTGCTCTCACAAGCTTGCTCTTTTGATCCTCAGCGCCCAAAACCGCATTCTCAATATCTTGTTGATCGTAACCATCCATACCCGATTTTTCATCTGAATACATGTCTATAGCACTATTGAGTTTGCTAAATATGCCCCAGTAATCCACAATCAGTCCGAGATCTTTGCCGGGATAAACTCGATTAACACGAGCAATAGCCTGCAGCAGTGAATGTTCCTTCATAGACTTGTCTACATATAAAACCGCCGCTATTGGCGCATCAAAACCAGTCAGCAGCATATCTTTAACTATAAGCATATCTACATCCTCACCGCCGACGAAACTGTTCTTAGCCCAATCCTCATATTCATCGTAGTTGTTGCCAAAGAGAGGTTCTACCTCCTCCTTGAAAAAAGCTCTTATCTTTTCCTTGTTTTCTGTAGTAAGATCCTCGTCATCTTTAATATTTTCCGGTGAAATCACAACCGCAGTTTTAACACCACCAAGTTTCTTCATGGATTTGTGCAAATCAATAGCAGCTGCTCTGGAGGAAGCTGCTAACATAGCTTTAAAACCCTTAGGTTTGGCATAACTCATAAAATGTTCGTGAATATCAAACGCAACCATATCAATTCGCTGCCTGGTTTGTGCCAAAGGTGAAAAACGGCTCCATTTGCGTTTCATATCCTCCTGTTGTACAGGATTTAACGGGGCGATAATGTATTTCAGATAATCATCAATTTTATCATTGGGAACATCCTGAAGAATAATTCTGCCTTCATAGACTAAAGGAACAATAACCCCATCTTCTACAGCTCTATCAATTGGATATCTATCGATAAGCGGGCCAAACTTCTTATAAGTATTAAACTTGTCCTTTTTCAGGAGCGGAGTACCTGTAAAGCCTATTTTAATTGCATTAGGTAAAACATCGGTCATAAAAGTATGAAATTGACCATATTGACTGCGATGACTTTCATCAACTAATAAGAAAATATTCTCATCTTCAATCTTTATCCTGCTTTTGGCCACTGTATCAAACTTATTTATAAGAGTAGTAATAATCGTTTCTTCTTTGTTGTTAAGTAAAGCAATTAGGCCTTTGCCGGTTTTAGCACGCGCTGGACTGAGTTGAGTTTTAGCGAAGTTATCCCGAAGTTGTTTATCAAGATTTATCCGATCATTGACTAATACGAAGCGAGGATTGTTTATCTCTGGATCAGCAATTATCTTCTTAACCAGCATTACCATGGTAAGAGATTTACCGCTGCCCTGGGTATGCCATATCACTCCACCCCGGGTATTCTTATCATCTTCACCCTTAATCCGTCTTATAGCCTTTTGTATGCCAAAATATTGCTGGTACCGAGCAACTTTCTTCACATTGTTATCGTATAGAATAAAGTAGCGAATCAACTCCAGTAATCTATCTTTGGAAAGCAAGGATACAATTACTCTATCTTGCTCAGTTATGGCTCCTTCGCAAACATTCTTACATCTTTCTTCCTGCCATTGGTTGTCTTTTTCCCGCCATATGTTAAAATACTCTGCCAATGTGCCGCAAGTACCGTATTTAACCGTATTGGGATTCATCGCCATAACGATTTGAGCATATTTGAATAAATGCGGAATATAATCTGGCTGCCAGTTGCGAATGTTTTGCCCAATGCCTTGTTCCACCTCAACACCGGACTTCTTACATTCAATAACTACTAATGGAATGCCATTAATGAGTAAAACAATATCAGGGCGTACGTATTTGCCATTAGCCCGTTCTACCGAGAATTCATCTGTAACCTGCCATATATTATTTTCCGGATGCTCCCAATCAATAAATTTCAAATCAAATGACTGGTGCCCTCCATCATATAAATCCTCTTCATAACTATTGCCAGATATGAGCATGTCATAAATAGACTTGCTGGCCGACATCAGCCCAGAGACTAGCGGTACGTCAATATCATTTATAGCTTTGCCGATAGACCGGTCGGAAAAAGGTGTTTGCTTACCTCTGTATGTAAATGATTGGCGATGTAAAAAATCACGCAGAACCTCCGGGAAGAGAACATTGGAAAGCCGCCCCCGCCACGCTTCTGCCTGGGAACGAGGTATGTATTGATAGCCCAGCTTTTCCAGTACTTTCATTGCCCGTTCCTGGCTCTCCGGGCGTTCATTAAATATGGTTTGATCTGGCATTAGGATACCTCCTGAGCATTTACTCTAACCATTCCCGTTAGTAGTAATTGCATAAGAGCTTTTTTCTGCAATTTCAATTCTTCTAATTGCCTGTTGTGGAGATCTATTTCATGGTCAGCAGTAGACAAAACTTCCGCTATAGCAATTTGCTCTGAAAGAGGCGGAAGCAAAAACGACATTTCCTTAACAAATATAAAATGCCTATTATAGCCTGTATTTGGTATTTGTTTCATTCCAAGTTGATAATAGACAAAGCGAGTAGAATTATTATTAATTGCTGTTAATACTTGAGTTCCATCAGCACCAACAACAAAATCAAAATCTATATATTTTAACTCTCTAGTATGATCCCCAAAGATAATAACACCATCTTTTGGGCAAGAAAGCACTTTATGTTTTTCGTTTGAATATGCAATAACTAGCTGCTTTCCCTGATCTACAACAGGGTATTTGCCTTCGCTGAGATATTCTGATGAGTTAATCTGATACTTTTTTGCCGAGATTGAAGATAACGTATTTTTATATTCAGCTTCATGCCATTTACTAAAAAAACTCGGAAGCCGTTTCTTTCCTGTCAATAAATTCTGCATTAACCATTTTTTCTGCTGCTTTTTTTCAGCGATTAATGCCTCTTTTAGTTTAATGCCCTTATCCCATGTAGAAAGCAAGTCAGCGATGACTGTTTGATGCTCAAGAGGCGGAAAGGGTATAAGAACATTTCCAATTTTCTCAGGAGACGTATGCTTAACCTTTGTCCCAGCTGCCGTCTCGGATAATAATTTTCTGATAATATGAGAATTAAATACGTGGTATAAAAATTCTTTTGAAACTTTTTTATCCCTAATTTGAATAAGCCCAAGCCTTTGATTATGCAAATATTTTCCTTCCTCCGGAATGAATATCGTACTACCCAGCAATCCAGGAGCTTGCTCTGTCATTGCAACAAGAAGATCATCTTTGTTGAGGATATAGTTACCTGGAGCTTCTCCGATATAATACTTTTGTTTCTCGCCAAGCGATTTAAATCCACCTGACTCATAAAAATTACCAGGCGTAAGCAAGACAAATTCACCATTATCCCTAAAATATTCGCTTTTAAATGCAAAACCGTGTTTCACTTCAATAAGAGAGCTAAGCTTTTTATAAGGCCATTTAAATTCGGTACACATAAATCAATGTCTCCATCTTCAACAATTTCATTAATTCAAGAGCTTATATATTGGTCTTTCATTTTACCCTTAATCTTTTTAGACTATTTTCTCCAATTGATTATGCTTTGGTAAGGAATAAAGAGTCTAAGTACTCCTAGAGATCTTGATAGTCTTCCCCATCCCTCATACCCCTAACTCCTTTAGATATTTAGCCATCTGGGTCTCAACCTCTGCCAGTTCAGACTGAATATCAGCTATATTTCTCTTTACCTCTTCAATGTTTACCAATTCTTCCTCTTCAAAGGTATCGACATAGCGAGGGATGTTCAAGTTATATTCATTAGCCTTTATCTCATCAAGACTTGCAACATGGGCCAATTTGTCAATATCTGCCCTTTCTTTATAGGCATTTATGATATCCTCAATATGCTTGGTCTCCAGCTTACTCTGGTTTTTATTCTTTTTATATCGAAGATTGCCATTTTCATCTTTACCTGAAGCATCGATGAAAAGCACATCATCACGGTTGCGGTTCTTTTTGAAAACTAGTATACAGGCCGGAATACTAGTACCATAAAAAAGGTTGGCTGGCAGACCTATGACTGCATCCAGAAGATTTTTATCGATAACTGTTTTTCTTATCCGCCCCTCGGATGCCCCCCTGAATAAAACCCCATGGGGAGCAACCGCTGCTATTCTGCCCCCGCTTCTGAGACTGGCTATCATGTGAAGCAAGAAGGCCCAGTCGCCTTTACTGGCCGGAGGTACTCCCCAATCAAAACGATGATATTTATCCAATGATGCTTCCATTTTAAATTCTTTGCCCTTGCTGTCCATTTCTCCGCCGGTATTAAATCCGGCTGCCCATTTATCCTGGGAAAAGGGCATGTTGGCCACAATAACATCAAACTGCATCAAATTACCATCCGAGTCCAAATGTAATGGGTTTACCAACGTATCGCCCCAGGCAATTTTTGCATCTAAAATGTTATGAAGGAACATATTCATTTTGGCCATGGACCAGGAAGAACCATTCATCTCCTGTCCATAGAGGGCAAGCTTATTTATTACGTCATTTTCTTTTCGCATAGCGGTTTTGCCGGTTTTTATAAGCAGTGAACCGGAACCGCAGGTTGGATCATACATGGTATCAGTAATCTTAGGATCAACAATACGTGCCATGAGTTCTGATACTTCCGACGGGGTGAAGAATGAACCGGCTTTTTTCCCAGCTTGACCTGCGAACTCACCAATCATGTATTCATATGCATCGCCAATAGTATCGGCCACTACCTTGCCTTCCTCCGGCTTAATTGAGGATGGACGTAAGTTAAGGGGTTCAAAATCCTCAAGCAGTTCTCTTAGCCGAGTTATTTTTTGCCGGTGGTTACCTAACATGGCTTCACTATTAAAATCTATACTTCTAAATATCCCCGCAAATAATGAAGGATTGTCATCTTCTATGCCGCGTAATGCTACATTAATTAGTTCACCCAAATTATCGCTATATCTCTTATCATAGAGCCAGGAGAAGCTGTGTTCTTCTTTTATAACAAAGGGCAGTCTGCTAATCGCTCGTTGCAGTCTTACCGGATTATCATATTCTTTCGTTAGATCCTCAACCTTTTCTCTATATGTATCACTCAGATATTTAACAAACAGCATAGGCAATATATAATCCTTGTAGTTTGCCGCATCAATAGCCCCTCTAAAAGTATTTGCGCCTCTCCAAAGTGCAGCTTCTATGTCTTTTCTGGTGGTCGCCATTATTCTTCCTCCTCAGTACCTGAAGTAATAGAGCTTAATACTGCTGTCATTAGTCTTTGATCTTCTGCCTTTAAATCGTTTAAGAGCTTCTGGCGTTTTTTATGTAGTAACCACATATTCCCTATGGATTTCTGTTTTTGAATATCAATATTGGGAATCTCCAGTTCCGCCAGTGCTTTAATAGAAATAGATCTAACCGCCGTAACTGAACCGACTATATTGCTGTTCAAGCAGGCCATTCCTTGTTTCTCCAGCAAGCAGGCGATATAAGCGGGGTAATATTCCTCTTTTACTCGAACAACAAACAGATTGCTGGAAAACGTTGTGTTCTGAATTGAATTATCTACTAATATAACGTTGTCTGGATTCAACCTTTTAAGCAAGATATCATTTTTATGTATTATATAGGTTTCATCGACAGAATTTTGCCGCCTAATTAATGAAACACCCTGAATATTGTTGAAAGCTCCTAAATGATTCGGTTGAAGCAGATTATGGGTTACCGTCTTCGCTTCATTCTTAATTAAGTCCTGCTTCTGATCGGGTATACCATTTAATATAAGGGCGATTTCACCTAGTTTAACTCTTTTGTCTTCTGCCATCTTATTTTCCTGCCTCTCTTGATAAAATTCAGAGAGTATAACTGATAAAGGTAAATAAAGTTGTATGCTGAAGCCATTTCCCTGATGGGGAATGGCTTCAATAAAGAATTATGAATTATGACATTCCGGGCAACAATACTTGCATCCATCTACCTTCGAGTAAATCGTCTTTGCCTTAGCTACTGCATCTTTACAATTATAAAAGTAGCCTAATGAAGTCTTTTTTGTGGCTAGTCCCAACCAAAAACACGAACCTATATGGACCTCATGATTACCGTTAACTTGGGCACGATCGTTAACATAATAATACCCTTGCATAGTTTTTCTCCTTTCCGAGACAAACCGCATAAACAGATAAATATCAAAACATTGATTATGTAATGATATTCGCGTATTATTAAATTACAAAACAATAACACTAGCTGTTTTCAGCGGCAAGTCCAAGAATGACCGGTTCTTGGGCTTGTTTCTTTATCTCTATTTATTATTTTAAACCCTCTCTAGAAAAGGGCAAAAATCTTAGGAAATTAATTCCAATAAAATTGTATCACAAAAATTTTTATAGTCAATATTAATTTGTATGTTGCATCTTAACATTTAGCTTTTCATAAATTTAGGAGCATTATCTTTAAATATATAGCCTTTTAAATGTGTTCGTATTTAACATTTGTATTCAAGCCAACCAGGTCGTATCTGATAAAGACAGTCTTCAGCTTAAATTGCATTATGATCGATGGACCGGTATGCGTGAAGCATATCGGGTACCGATTCGGACCAAACCGACCAAAGGGGCTGTCAAAATGACAGCCCCTTTGGTCGGTTAAAATTGAATATCATCTTGGATAAACCTTTATGCTGATAGAAATAATAAACTTATTAAATTAATAGGAGATGAGATATTGACCAATCAACAGACTACGATAGGAGCAACCAGTTCGCAGGAAATTCCATCAGTACACAATGCACGCCTGACTGGTAGTGAGATTGCTCAACTTTGGACTACTTTTATGCAGTATACCATGCTAACCTGCGTTTTTCGTCATTTTGAGGCAACTGTTCAAGACCCGCCCATAAAAGACATAATAACTCAGTCATTAAGCAGGTTCGAAAAACGAGTCAGCTTTGTTGCTGACACCTTCCAGAAAGAGAATATCCCTATACCAATGGGATTTACCTCACAGGATGTAAACCTTTCAGCACCTCCGCTATTCTCGGAAATTTATGTGACCCATTACGTAAGAAATATGATAAGACTCGCGATGACGTTAAGCAGCCTTAATCTAAATATGTCAACACGCCCTGATATTAGGGATTTTTATGCTAGCGTTTTAGAATCAATTATAAGGCTGAACACTGAAGTCACAGACCTTTTGCTGGCAAAGGGAGTTTTACCAAGACCTCCTTATGTGAGTATATCCCAAGAAGTCGAGCATATCCATAAACCTGGGTTTTTAACTGGCTTTTTTGGAGAAAAGCGGCCTCTGTTAACAATCGAGATTGCGCATCTTTATTATAACGCCCTTACCAATGAAGTAGGAAAGGCTTTGCTCCTGGCTTTCCGTCAGGTTTCTCCCAATAAAGAAGTCCGTGATTATTTTGCGAAAGGAATACATCTGTCTGATAGTATTGTGGACAAGCTTGTTCAAATAGCGAAAGAGGAAAACGTAAACTTTTCATTTATTCGTGATGAGGATATAACGGATTCAACAGAAGCACCATTTTCCGATAAACTTATGATGTTCCATATACATTTAATGAATGGCATAGGTGCTGGTATGTATGGGGTATCCGGAGCCGTAAGCGCTCGTCACGATATTATGAAAATGTATGCCCAGTTTATGCTTGAGGTGGGTCAGTATGCTGAAGCTGGAGCTAAAATTATGATGTCCAATGACTGGCTGGAGGAACCGCCCCAGGTTCTGGATCGGGATAAATTAGCTGAATATATGCATTAATGTACGTTAAGCCTGGAAGCTATTTTCCAGGCTTAAATCATTAAACATATTCTATATTTTGCTTATATATGGCTCAAGCTAAATCAAATCAAAACTTACTACTAATTGGACGGCCATTGACCTATTTCACTTAGCGTATTTTTCATTAGATCAAGATGATTAGTAACAAAGGAACAGATATCAATTATCCGCTTCTCTGGAGCAACTGCTGGGTCAAACCCTGTCGCTGCCGATAGGGCATATATTAACCGCAGATTACCATATTTTAGGAGCGCCTGCTTTTGTTTCTTTTTGTAGCTTCGCTTAAAGTAACGATCGCATAGATTATCGTAATCAAGTATTTTTCCGACAATCAACCCCATAGTAACCCTGGGTAGACGTTCTTTAATCATGTGGTCTAAGTCATCTATATAATTCGCTGTAGGATCGGGCTGCAAAACGTAACTTTCCCAGTATTGGTTTACAGCATCAAGAAATGCAGCATCTATTTTTTCGGCGCTTTCTTTTTCGCCATATCCCGGCATAGTAGGGATTACAGCCTTAATTGCCTGGACATAAGCCTCCTCGTTTAGATTATGGCGGTGTAATATCTTTTCTCCAAGCTGATTAAGATCTATTTCCTCCAGGTTTATTTCCAGAATCATACCTATTACTTTTTCAAGTTCAAGCTCCAGGGTTTTTAGGTCAGATGGACTCAAAATATATTCATAACTATCAACCAGCTTCTTATTATCTTCAAATAAGTTAACCCTAATAACTCTATTTTTTAGGATGGCACCGTACCGCAGCCGTTCTTCACTACAGCACCAGATAGTCCGATATGAAAGTGTATGGCCATTGTTGAGAATTAATGTAATATCAATTATATGGTAAGGAACGCCATTTTCTACTTCAAGTTTAAAAAAGATAAATACATCCTGGATTTTTTGCCCTGGCTGAAAATTATAACCAGAAATAATATCTATATAAAGTCGGGTATTAGCTTGAACCGAGAATTCAAATGCATCTTGCCCACTCTCGTTATATTTAGATTTTAGCTTTTTGGAAACCTTGGGTTTTATTATTTCAATACCAGATTCTTGATCCAATTGGTCTTGCAACTGTCTTGCAAAGTCTGGGTCTGTTGCAAGCTTATGGGAAATATCTGCGATACACGCTCTAATCTGATCGCCTATTTTAGACGGGCTGGTTTCGATGATAGTCCGAAACGCCTTTTGGCTAATCCAATAATTTTTCTCGCTATCAGGCAGAAGCTTGTATTCTGAATCATTCACATATTTAGAAAGGCAATGATTTTCTAAATCTTTTAGCCAAGCTAAATAGGAATATCCAAATTCAACTAGTTCTAAACGATCATAAAGATCTCTCGTTGTTTCTACCGGTTCAGGGAAATACTGTTTTATTAGATGTTCTGGCGTGACTATCATTACAAAAACCTCCATTCCAATTAATTATAGATTATAGGCAGAAACTAAAACAAGCTTCGCCTTACTTATTGTTTCAGCCGTTGACTAATCAAATTATTCTGCATAGCATAATTATGCGGTTAAGTATTCGATAGATTGCCAACGATATCCTGCAATTATCACTAAATGCAATAATTCCGAATTCACTATTCCTCACCACTGTCCCTACGTGCATCGGGGGTTATCATCAGTTCGTTTAGAAATAACAACTGCTAAAAAAGCTTCTTAATAAAATGTGCTGATATTATGAATACTAGATATAAAGTTCAACATGGGAAGGATGAATAAAAATAGATAACAACAAAAACAGGAAAAAAGACAGAGCAAAAAGCAATCCGGAACTCCGAAAAATGGAGCCAAGGGATAATTCAGACGCAGGGATGATTAACGGAAAGATCATTGGGGTCCATGAGAGCAAACACGAAAAAAGCAGACCAAAGGATTAATCTATCCCGTAAGGCCCCTGAAGCTTCACAAGGCAAATGAAAAGGGAGTAAAAATGTGCACTCCCCTGCTCTGGGGGGTGCTATTTTAACGTAATCTTTTCAACACAGTTATTCATAGTACGTTGTCAGTAGGTACATACATATATTCAAAATCATGTTTCAATTCTTATCAACCTGTCTTGCCGGATATGCTTTTTTCACTGTTATTATAAATGTTAATATATAATATAGTGTGATAGTAAACCGGAAGGAAGACTGCATATGTACGACAATATTATCGATACCATTGGCCATACTCCGCTTGTTAGGATAAATAAGTTAAACCCCAAGCCACATATCCAGCTTTACGCAAAGCTGGAGGGCTTTAACCCAACGGGGAGCATTAAAGATCGTATTGCTATAAAAATGATCGAGCAAGCAGAAGAAAGTGGTATTCTCACTCCAGGTAAAACAATAATCGAGCCCACCTCCGGCAATACAGGGATCGGTCTGGCAATGATAGGCGCCGTAAAAGGGTACGCGGTTGAAATAGTAATGAGTGAAGCGGTTTCGGTTGAACGCCGCAAGATGATTGAGGCCTTCGGAGCTAAGACTACTCTTACGGACGCCTCCCAAGGCACAGACGGAGCCATTAGGAAAGCCCATGAACTTCGCCGCAGCTATCCTGATAAATACTTTATGCCTAACCAGTTTTCCAATGAATATAACAAGCTGGCTCATTATGAAACTACCGCCAATGAAATCTGGGAGGACACCGGGGGCAAGGTTACCCATTTCGTTTCCGCCCTTGGCACCTCAGGAACCATTATGGGAGTTGGAATGGGACTAAAAGCCAAAAATCCTGATATTCAGATAGTTGAGGCACATCCTGTTCTGGGCCATTACATCCAAGGCCTCAAAAACATGCAAGAAGCAATAGTCCCGGAAATCTATGATCCTTCCCAGATCGACCGAAGGGTTATGATTGAATCTGAAGATGCTTTTGCGATGGCCCGAACCATTGTGGCGCAGGAAGGCATCTTTGTGGGTATGAGCAGCGGAGCAGCCATGGTTGCCGCACTGGAATGCATCAAAGATTTAGAAGAAGGCTTTGTGGTGGTACTGTATCCCGACCGGGGGGAAAAATACTTGAGTACGGGTTTATTTCATCTGGCCACCTGATAGGTGGGTAATAGCGGACTCTATCCTAAGCAATCGGGTAGGAGGCCACCCATTATTTGAGTGGCCGACCTCCCACAGCACCGTACGTACCGTTCGGTATACGGCGCTTCCAAAGTTTACACTTACTTCACAGAGTAAGATTCCATCAGACTGGAGTATCCTGCATGTTTGAACCTCTCGTTGGATAAGGCTCTTGATAAGATTGGGCTATGGGCAATACGCCAGTAGCCTTTTCTTGTGTTTGCCCACATCCATGCCTGTTCTTCCTTGATTCCCAAGCGCTTAAGATTCTCGAAACGTGTACGAACTTTCTTCCATCGTTTCCATGTCACCATCCGTATGCGACTTCTGATCCATTCATCCAGACCCTGTATCAGATTCTTTGCATCTGCTAGCTTGAAATAGTTCATCCATCCGCGAACCACCTGGTTCAACCGGATTTTCCTTGCCTCAATTCCCATCCCGTTACTGCGTCCGGTTATTTCCCGGATTCTATCTTTGAATTTCCGCACACTCTTGGGATGTATTCTGAGCCTTCCTTCTCCTTTGCAGATGTAGAAGCCGTATCCCAGATATTTGACCTTGCCCACGTATGCTACTTGTGTTTTCTCCCGATTCACTCTTAGGAATAATTTCCCTTCAATGTATGGAAGGATATGGTCTAGCGTACGTCTGGCTGCTTTCTTACTCTTGCAGAATATCTGCAGATCATCTGCATAACGTACAAAACGGTGTCCGCGTCTCTCCAATTCATGGTCACATTCATTTAGCATGATATTTCCAAGTAATGGACTTAGTGGTCCACCTTGAGGCACTCCTTCGGGGCTGTCTTCAAACATTCCGCCTACCATGACTCCTGCTCGCAGGAATTTATGAATGAGCGAAATAACCCGTCCGTCCTTTATCGTTTCCGACAGTATCTGGATAAGTTTACTCTGGTTGACCGTGTCGAAATACTTTTCCAAATCCATATCAACTACATATCTGTAGCCCTCTGTAATGTTGGTCTGGCATCTTTTAAGCGCCTTATGCGCACTTCTCTTCGGTCGGAATCCAAAACTGTTGTCTGAAAACTGCTCTTCGAAGATTGGGGTCAGTATTTGGCATATCGCTTGTTGGATAAGCCTGTCCACGACGGTTGGTATCCCCAGTTTTCTGGTCTTCCCGTTCTCTTTCGGTATTTCTACTCTTCGCACGGGTTTTGGACGGTATTTACCGTTCCGGAGGGATTGCATAAGTTCCTTCTGGTTTTCTTTCAAGAAGGGTAGAAGTTCATCTACCTGCATATCATCTATTCCACCTGCACCTTTGTTCCTCTTTACCTGCTTGTAAGCGCGGTTCAGATTATCTCTGGTTAGAATTTGCTCTAGCAAACCTTCCATCTGCTTGTTGGTGTTGGTGTTGTCGGTTTCAGTCATCTTAGGTGACCCGCACACTTCTGCATACTCTTTCTGTTCCGCAGATACCCTTTGCAGATAGTCTTCATATCGAAGTTGTCTGTGTTTTATGTTGTCACTTTCAGTAACTTTCATTGACCTGCACCTCCTTTGGTTCAGCCCTTCCTTCGGCATCGCAATGCCTCTGTACTATGGCTTCGGCTGACTTCTCACGACAAATCTTGTTTCAACCGGGCTTCTTACTCTGTTTCCGCCCGTCCGTGAGACCTCCCCGGGTAAGAACGCAGTCTTTCCTTCCATCTATCTGCCATATCTACACCGTAAGCTTCCGGATAGTTTTGGGCTTCAGTTTGCGTTGCAACCTTACCCAGCTTACACATGCCTTATATGATTTCTGTTCGTCAGACCAGAAGTTTGCCTCCGGCTTCCTTTAGATTCCACCTCGCGATGGACACCCTTGCCCTTGGCTATGTGCTTGGCACTATCAACCCGCACTCGGGACTTTCACCCGTTAGACTGCGCCCATGCCGGGCGCACAACAGCGGGACCCAGACCACCTTCATGGCCTGGGTCGTTAATCTTTCAATGGCTTTCTACTATAAATAATACAACTGCACACCCCTGCGGCAATCTTTCAACGATTTCAAAGGTGGGGTGTTCCCCAGGAGGAAGATAACATTTACCCCATTACAGGATTTCTACATAGCCTTCTGTTCCATGCACGCGAATTCGCTGCCCATCTTTTATCAGTTTGGTAGCATTTTCTACTCCGACAACTGCTGGTAAGCCATATTCACGTGCTATAACTGCTCCATGAGTCATCAGTCCACCAACTTCAGTGACCAGGCCTTTTATGGATACAAACAATGGTGTCCAGCTAGGGTCAGTAAAGGAGGTGACTAATATATCTCCATCTTCCAGATCAGCATCTTCCATGTTTAAGATGACACGTGCCCGTCCTTCTATAGCTCCGGAAGAAACAGGCAGACCTACAATAGCTTCGGCTGGGAGATTTTCTCGTTTATACTCACCTGCAATGATTTCACCATCAGACGTGATAACCCGTGGGGGTGTTAGTTTTTCATATAATTTGTACTCGTCTTTTCGAAGGCTTACGATCTGGTAATCCAGTTTATTTGTGCGTACGACTTCGCGAAGTTCTTCAAAAGTGAGATAGTATATATCTTCTTTTTCATGAATAACGCCCTCTTGTACGAGTTGTTCGGCTTCTTTCAGTAAAGCCTGCTTATAAACGAAGTAGCGATTAACCATGCCGTATTTTGGATATTCACGATAACCGATAAAATTCCGGATTAGG
>Ga0209639_1001815_pt1 | contig 19033 bp, 19 predicted proteins | sample EPASupsiteHSE605_FD_187268 | JGI IMG/M metagenome (GOLD analysis project Ga0209639, IMG submission 187268) | Bioremediated contaminated groundwater from EPA Superfund site, New Mexico - Sample HSE6-05 (SPAdes) (version 2) | ecosystem: Environmental > Aquatic > Deep subsurface > Groundwater >...
AAGGCCAAGACGTAAATCCAGCCTTGGGCCACTACAGTTATTGTTACTACATCCTCTATTATCCTTCTTCTTGTTATCTCCATATACACACTACATCTCCTAAACAAACCCCGACTTTGCTTATATCATCCTGAATGGAGTTTCTTAAATGGATTCTTGAAATTACTGATATCTCGATAAAAAATGTATATACTATTGTTTCTATTCCCGAAGAGGCTTCTGATCCAAAGAATGATATGTCTGGGAGATTGTTAGTTTTGTCATATTTAATTGCATATAGGGGAACTCCATGTTTTCATGAGCAATTTTCCAAAATATCGAATGAAAGTGTAATAGTTTTTGATATATATAATCAATTCGGCGAATTTAATGTGCCTTGCGTTTTTGAAGTGAAGATGGAGCCGAAATTAGTATCAGAAGTGATTGATGGGCCACTAATGAATTCTCTTATCTTATATAATCTGCATAAGATGAAATATTGTGATCCATCTTATTTTGCTTCATTCCTAGTGTATCCGTCTAATTTTTCTGGATTGGATTATTTTTCAATTATCCCTGCAATTAAAAATGATATACTAGCACTTCGATATATAAAAGATAGGATTTCGAATTTTATTGAAGTCCTTGTTCAATGAATATTGCAAGATGGACTGCTTTTGTATCACCCTTCCAGAAAACTTTTTATATTCTATCTTCAAATAGCGTTTTGTTAAGGAAAGAATGAATAATCCCAGAAAAAAATTTTTCAAGATTCAACAAAACGAGGTTTTCAAAAACATTGATTCCCCAATTTGAGAAAAAAAAATCCCCAAATAGGAAAAATCTTTCCCCAAAAAACACACCTAACATATTTCTTTCTTTGATCATTCATCATCATTCTCATCATATTTTTCCGTAACAACATCCTCTAATAATTCATTTATCAAAAAAGCTACTTATCAATTACAGTTATTCAATTCTCATCATTATAATGCTGACATACCTCTTCCAAAGAAAACAGAAACCTTAATACCAATCAGAACAAGCACATTTGCACCAACAAAAACACATAATCCAACAAGAACCGAAACATTAGCACCAACTGTTTCCCTAAAGGAGACAATAATCAGCACCTTTGAAGAAACACTAATAAAAACATTTTTACCCACTCCAAAGAGTTCATACCAAGAAACGCCCAGATTAACACAAAAAGAGACAATACCAAACACATTCAAATCAACCCCAAAGAGAACATTGCCAAGATCATATGCAGAAATATTATGTTCTAATCAATTAGATAACATGAGAGAGAGAGTTGTGTGATATTTGTTTTCTACTGTTCAATGATTCTCTTAATGATATAAGATTCACAAATGAACAATAGTTTATTAAAGAGATAACCAGATTTTTTGATCCATGATTATATGGAAATAAAATAAAAATATCATTAAATAATTATGACACATGTTTGTGATTGGATAATAAAGCAATATTCTTTAACCAATTATAAGCAAAAAGAACCATTTAATCACTTTTTGAGTCTCCTAACAATAATAAGTGAAACAACTATCAGTTCATATTTATCTCTCAGCATTTCAAATATATATCAAGTCATAGTAGTAAGGCATGGGAGTCTGTGGAGGATGACGTTTTAATTTTATTTAATTTGGAATTACCATGTACACCCCCTCATGGATTTAGTGCTTACCAGGTCATCCACAGAGAGGTTTGTTGTCTATCCAAATAAAGATTGCTCATATCTTTTCAGAGTTTATATACCCACACACATATGATATCATATGTATGCGGGTACTCTTAAACGAAAGCCCCATTTTTGTGAAGGGGTCTCAAAAAATCCACTTTTTCATAATGAACAATATAAAAAAACGGAAATACTGTTTTTCCCATGATGCTTTGGTTTTGTTTATTAGAGGATATGCTAATGGAAAAACAACAAAAATTTGGATTTTGGCGTAAATGAAAGCTATTGAGGTAATTAAATTTCCATTTCATGCTGATTGTTATCCATTATGCCCTAAAAAACCACAAATCAACACACATGAATCACCATTTTTTTGTTTCAGAAAAATTGTGACCCCTTCACAAAAATGGGGCTTTCGTTTAAGAGTACCTTCTTTTTCGAATCTTGGCCAAAAGATATTGATACATTGATATCAATCATCAATTCCACATTTTGGTGGAGAAATCAGATGGGAAATAATTTGGGATTAAAATGGCAAGATTATCCATCTGAGTAAATTTTGGCGGGAAAATGTTGGAAGAATACTTGTTCATTTTCTATTATGTATTCCAGATTCCTGTCTCTTTCTTGTCTTTTTTCCAAGAGAGAAACGAATAGCCTCTTTGGTTATTTTTGGATCAGAAAGCCTTGTCTTGATCAAACAAGGATTTCAATCTTTTATATAAGATAATCTTCTCTTTCTACATTTTGCTTATATTACAGTGTTTTTCATCTTTTTAGTGTTGTTGCGTTTCTAGTTTTTCCTCTTCTTAGTGATGTTAAATTTCGAGTTGTTTCCTCTTCTTAGTGTTGTTGCGTTTCTAGTTTTCCTCTTCTTAGTGTTGTTGCGTTTCTAGTTTTCCTCTTCTTAGTGATGTTGCATTTCTAGTTTTTCCTCTTCTTCGTGTTGTTGCCTTTCTCTCTGTTTTCTTCTTCGCTACCTTACTACCTCCAAATCGTTGCTCATCTTTTTATCAATTGATCCGATTTCATCCATTAAAACATTCCTTCCTACATGTCAATATGAGCAGCCAAAACATGTTCCTCATCTGTTTTCCGAGTTTTCATTATCTATTAATGTCATTCCCCTGATTCTATCCAAAATTACTTTTCTACTCAATATCGCACATTATCCATTCTCCCTTCCAAACAGTCGCACAAATTTTGAAAAATTATTCAATGATTTTTATCCCCTTTATCCACATCGTAAATCAAGGAACCATAATTGTTATTTTTCTTCATTTAAGATCTTTACTCGTTATCACAAAGCAAAATTTCATCCTTTAGTTTCTCCAAAAACAATCAGATTCTACAGTCTCTAGTTAATCGCCTTTTTTCTAATCTCTTCCCTTATCTCTCCAAAAATGCTATTTTTCTGATATGTACCATAGCCTCTGTTTAACTCTTCCTTATTTACCATCTTTCATCCATTTCTAATAACCAACCTATCCTCAAAAAAGGATTTGTACCCAAAACTTTGAATATTCAATAGTCTTATTCTATAGTAGCGTTTCGTTTAAAAAATCGTTTCGGTTTATCGTCACAATGAAAAAAAATTTTTTGCAATTTTTTTGGTGTATTTTCAATTTTTCTCAGTGTGTATTGAAGCTATCACAAAATAAGTAACTGTGAATATATGCATATTAAGCAGTTCTATATCATGATACTACTGTGATGTATCAAAATGCAATATTCAAAATAATATTGAATGAATAATGTTTTTCTTGTGCACCCAATTTTAATGCGAATTCTCGATGATATTCGACTTAAATATTATCAACATTATTATTGATCTACAAAGTAAAAATTTCATATTAAGATTGTTGTTTGATGTTTACTCTGTTCCTTGTTTAATGATTTTTTCTAGTTTTTCTTTCAAAATTTGAATTGAAAAATTACCATCGCGATTAAGAATCAATGAGAATCCTGCTCTTCTAAAAGATTTTTGGATTGTTGAAAAATATGAAGCATAGTAAAGGGCCTTATGAATATTACTAAGCTTACCAACCAATGAATCTGATGGATCCTCAGATCTTAGAGACTTATAAAACTTCTTGAACACTCCAAAAAACAGTAAATCCAATTCTTGCATAAAATGGCTTGAATGAGGTGGCAAAAAGACAACATAAACTTTTCCAATATTATTAAAAAGGTTCATTACATCACTATTTCCATGTGCAGTCATATTATCCATTATCAAAATGCAAGGAGCATCAGGTTGTCCCACCTCTTCTCGAATGGATAAAACATATGGCGCAAATACATTGATCACCCATTCATGCATGTTCTTAATAGTATTGTAACCTGATTCCGAGAATGAATATTCCATACTACTATACCATCTCTCTTTTTCAATTTCTTTCTCATATCTCTTTCTGGGAACAATGACCATTGGCTTCAATGATTCACCATCCAAAGTAATTGCAGAGATTAATGAGATATGACGATAGTCAGTATTCTCTTTCTTTCTGGGAAAAACTCGAGAATCTAGATGTACCACACACTTCATTTTAATATTTTTATCGGGTTTTGATACACATCCTGTTTCATCCATATTAATAAACAATTTTGGGGATATGTTCAATTGTAAAAGTCCTTCAATTTTTGAGAAAAACTCTCTAATTGAATCTTGAGTGACAGAAGCTCTTTTTGCTTCAATTAATGTAATATTTCGAACCGAAATAGATTTATGGTGTCTAGCTAAAAATCTTTTCCACCAACATCTATCAAATGTTTTGTTAAAACCTGATAATTCATATACAACTTTTTGAGCAAATTTTCTTACCATTAAAGGGGTCATACAATCATTATCATTCTGCTTTGCTTTGATTTCATCAAGGATTTTATCTTCTTGTTCAGTTGAAAGATTACTATTTCTTAATACCCTTGTGTTATTTTTGTTGTATTCTTGAGGGACATACATGGGATTCTTTTGTATTGAGTTTACATGAAATCTAGAAATTCCAAGAATTTCTCCAATTTTAATTTTTGAAATGATTCCACAGTTTTCCTGTATCCAATTTATTTGCCCAATTAATGTAGAGATTTCCTTAAATTCACGGTGAAATAATGGCCTACATTTCTTGATCATATCCTTGTCTTTAAGGGAATGAATACAAAAAAACACAATTTCAATAGGGATAGCAGGAGCTAGATCCATTCAGCTAATCTGACAATTTGGCGGCAAAAAAGTATATTAAACCATTTATTACAAGCATTGCTACAATACACACAACTTATTTCCCTTTTTAATTTTCAATCCATTGAGAAATATTCAAAATACTATATCCGAGAAAAAAAATTCTGAAAATTTTAAAAATTTGGAATGTAACAGAGAAACTTTTTATTAAGCCATCTTTGTGGAAAATCGGCTTAATGAAAACATAGAATATATTAAAATAATATGAAATTATAAAAATTGCTTTGCATATGCCATCCCATATTGAGATTTTTTGAATGAAAGTTAATCCATTATTCATTCAATATTATTTTGAATATTGCATTTTGATACATCACAGTAGTATCATGATATAGAACTGCTTAATATGCACATATTCACAGTTACTTATTTTGTGATAGCTTCAATACACACTGAGAAAAATTGAAAATACACCAAAAAAATTGCAAAAAATTTTTTTTTACTATGACGATAAACCGAAACGATTTTTAAAACGAAAAGCTACTATAGAATACATTTTCCGCTCTCCCCTGATCCTCTCATAGAAACCCACTAATGCATTCCATATTCGTCTAAAATTGCTTTCCCATATGATCTATCTAGTTTTCTCGTACCCTTCAAAAAAATCTAATGAATGTGGTTTTTAATCCCCTTCTGACTTATTGTCCTCCTTTACTCTTGAGGAATTCAACAAAATTCGATTCCCATGAAACTCCCAAAGGTGTTTTGCCATCACTATTTTTTGCATTTATATCAGCTTTTTGATTAACTAGATATTCAACAACACTAAGATGACCATAATAAGCAGCTCTATGAAGAGGAGTCTCATTAAATATAAAAACCCAACATTTGTATTTTTTGCATTTATATCAGCTTTTTGATTAACTAGATATTCAACAACACTAAGATGACCATTACGAGTAGCTAAATGAAGAGGAGTATAATAGTCTATATCTTTTGCGTTTATATCAGCTTTTTGATTAACTAGATATTCAACAACACTAAGATGACCTTTATTAGCAGCAAAATGAAGAGGAGTCCAACCAAATCTAAAAACTCAACATCGGTAGCTTTTGCAGTTATATCAGCTTTTTGATTAACTAGATATTCAACAACACTAAGATGGCCATTTTTGGCAGCTCTATGAAGAGGAGTCCAATCAAATATAAAAACTCAACATATTGATCTTTTGCATTTATATCAGCTTTTTGATTAACTAGATACTCAACAACACTAAGAAGACCATATCTAGCGGCCCAATGAAGATAACCCTCTCCATTTATTCCATCTCCATAATCAGCACCTTTATTAACTAGATATTCAACAACACTAAGATGACAATTCTCAGCAGCCGCGTGAAGAGGAGTAAAATAAAATAAAAAAACTCAACCCTATCATCTTTAGAATTTATATCAGCTTTTTGATTAACTAGATATTCAACAACACTAAGATGACCACTACTAGCAGCCCAATGAAGAGGAGTCCAACCAAATCTAAAAACTCAACATTTTTATCTTTTGCATTTATATCAGCTTTTTGATTAAATAGATATTCAACAACACTAAGATGACCATTAAAAGCAGCATAATGAAGAGTAGTCCAATTAAATATTAAAACTCAACACTTGTATCTTTTGCATTTATATCAGCTTTTTGATTAACTAGATATTCAACAACACTAAGATGACCATTAGCAGCAGCAACATGAAGAGGAGTTTGATTATCTTTATCTTTTGCACTTATATCAGCTTTTTGATTAACTAGATATTCAACAACACTAAGATGACCATAATCAGCAGCTAAATGAAGAGGAGTCCAATCAAATATAAAAACTCAACTCTATATTCTTTGGCATTTATATCAGCTTTTTGATTAACTAGATATTCAACAACACTAAGATGACCATTATAAGCAGCTAAATGAAGAGGAGTCCAATCAAATATAAAAACTCAACTCTATATTCTTTTGCATTTATATCAGCTTTTTGATTAACTAGATATTCAACAACACTAAGATGACCATAATCAGCAGCTCTATGAAGAGGAGTCGAATTATACTTATCTTTGGTATTTATATCAGCTCCATTTTCAATCATAAAAGCTAAAACATCCAGCTGGAAAAACTTGGAAGCATTCAATACACACTCTGATGAAAAATAATTACTTTCATTGCATAAATGAAAAAGATCCAAAGATCCACTACACACAACAGAAGAAAAAACACTTTGATTGATTAGTTGTACATGTAACAATAAATGTTTAAAACACTTGATAGATCCAAAAAATCCAGAAAATGAAAGCAAATCTAGAGAATCTGGCTTGACACTCCACTCAAAAGGACTCCACTTAGCTTGATTTGGAAGTGTTGTATTGAAATTTCGGAAACAGTCAACATCGTCATATTTAAGGCAGTACTCAATACTTACAGGAAGAAATCCATATTCGATCAATATGTCTATTTCATCCTCATTCTCAAGGAAGGACATATCCAAATCATCAGGTACTCTTTTCTGCTTAATAAAACTCTCAAAATCCAATATTTCTTTTCTCAAATAATAACTCAAGACAAAAGACTCACTATCTTGAAGATACATTTCGATTTCTTTGAATAGGTAAACTCCTCTTTGATACATTCGATAAATTAAAACAGGATATTGAAGAGTTTTCTCCAATAGTTTTTGCCGAAAATGACTATTTTTCGAGTATTCTAGACAAAGAATAACCACCCTTTCAAGATACAAAGGACGGAGAGAAGGAAACTTAACAATTCTATCGACTAAAAAATCGAAATCGGAAATACCCGAAATATCAAAAATTACATCATTATCAACATCTCCATAAAGATAGTTTTCGAAAGATTTGAAAGAGTTCTCTTCGCGAATTTTGTCTTGAACAGTTTTAATCTCGAAAGAGACTTTAGACTCCTCCTGTTTGATGATTCTGTGAGTGTCCATCTGGTTTGAAAAATGACATTTTTCTTGTAAAATGAACACTCCTCTATGATCAAATAAAACAATTAAAACAGAGAATTTTAGGGTTTTCTCTTTCCTCATTTCGAATGAATTTATCATTTAACATTTGGAATAATGAAGAATGAAAGTAATTCAACATCATTTCGAGTATCTGAAGCGCAGATTCTTCAGTAATCAAATGAAAATCGAGAAAAATGAGAAAGGAAGCTTCACTTCATTGTTTTTCCAAGAGATTTTGAATAAATCGAAGAAGACTGTCGATATCCTGGCATTGAGAGGGTATTAATTCTGCTTTTGCATCATTAACAATCTTTGTGTCGTTATTGTAACTCAGATGAATATTCCTCGTTTTTTGGAATTTTCTAATAATTTTAAGAAATCTGAGAAAGAATCCTGTGAATATGGTCCCTCCCTACAAAAATCTTTTCCATTTTCATAATGATCAGCAAAGAATCCTGCTTTCATCATACTCCGCCTGAGGATTTCACGTTTAACGCCATTATAAATCAGAGTCACTTTAGGTTTCTCCATTTAGTCAAAAATATATTTCTGTCTAAAGTCAGCTTTTTTACTTTGTATAAATCTTTTTTCACATTTTTCTCGAGATAGGAATAAAATTGAATTTATTCATTTTAAATATATGTAGGGTGTATGAATATCTATTTAATGAAAAAATTATATCACGATAAATCCTGGCCGTTATCGAAAAATGTCAGTCACAAGTTTACTAAAGAATATGCTTCATAGACGCTCAGGGCCTGTTTCAATAAGCCAAATTATGAAAAAAGCCTCACATCATTTTGGATCAACTTTTCTTCGAGCCATGGAAAAGCAACTCAATAGAGGCTCTAATGAACTCAGAAACCAACAAATTCAAGAATTCGAAAAAATTTATTTTGAACACTTTGAAATGAGAATAGAAGACTATATTGTTCTAGACATTTTTGGAATTCAGAAAAATCAGTTATTAAGGGATAATGCCAACATAAGTTCGCCCGAAAAATCTTTCCGCAAAAAAACCACATTAAGCCCAGAACTTGAAGCTCAATTGATGATTTGAGAGCTCATATCAAAATTGAAGAAATTGATGAATATATTTGTGCGCTGATGTTTCATCTTCACATTCATATAGTGCAATTATTCCAAAGGAGTTTGAAGGGAAATCATGTCATTTTAAAATTAATAGGAATCAGAAGAATGTCACAACAATAGCATCCATCACACTGGATGGAGATATGCTAATACCAGGTATTATTATTCCAATGGAATCCATACCAATAGAGCTTGATTCTTCTGGGTTCAGAGATGGAAAAGATGATTTGGTTTTGACAAGTGATTCGGGATATGTCACAAGTGACATCTTTTTCACATACTTCTTAAATGTGATTGTTCCATATATTAGAAAAACAAGAATTGAAAAAGAATTATATGAATCGCCATCCCTTATCCTTATGGATAATTGTCATGCACATGTATCTGAAAATATTCGTCTGATATGTGCAGAAGAGAATATTCGTTTGGTGACATACCCTCCACACACATCACATCTATTTCAACCTCTTGATCTTCTTATTTTTGGATTATTTAAAAGAAAAAAGGGGGTATACGAATGGTATAAATCGTTTAACACAATTATTCAACGAATTGTTCTCATGATGAATGGAATTAGAAGTGTTTGCACGCCTGATAATATTCGGTCAAGTTTTAGAAGAGCTGGAATTTTTATTAATTACTCTGTATTTCCATATCAAATTGAGATTAAACTAGATGTGCTAAGAAGAAACATTGAGGGTAAGGTCTCAGATGATTCTTCATGTTTTCCAGAATTGAAGCGAACCCAAACACGAAAAAGACGCAAAACACTTTTTGGATATGTTAATGCTCTGGAAGGTTATTTAATGAGCAAATCAATATGTCCTCATTGCTTTGAAAATATACATGATGATGATGGATATATTGATGATGAAAGCTCTGAATAATTCCCCATATTCGTTGAGATAAACCCGAAATAAGTTAAAAAAATTGAAAAAAAATTGAATTAATTTTTACAAAGTAAAAAAGAAAAACAAAGTAAAAAAGCTGACTTTATAAATCTTTTTTCGCATTTTTCTCGAGATTGGAATTGAATTGATATTTCTCATTTCGATAATATATAGGGTACATTAATACTTATATAAAGAATATATTGTATTCCAATAAATCCTAGCTGTCATCAAAAAATGTCGCTCAGAAGTTAATCAAAGAAACTCCTTCCATGACACTCAGGACCTGTTTCAATAAGCCAAATTATGAAAAATGACTCAAGTCATTATGGACTAACATTGCTTTGTACTATCGGAAAACAACTCAATACAGACTCAAATGATTTAAAATGCCAAAAAAAATTTATCGATATTTTATTATGGACACATTGAAATGCAGGTCGCTAACTTAATTGCTATTGATATTTTTAAAATTCATAACAATCAATTCATAAGAGATAAGGCTATTATATATTGAATAGAATAATATTTGTGCAAAAAAATACACATTAAGCCCTGTATTTGATGCTCAATTGTTTGAGTCCAACAAAAATCAATATATCAGTTAAACACCATTGAGATAATATGAATTGCTTGATTCGGGACCAAAATGATCATTATAACATTTGATTGGGTCATGTGTTGATTCATTTATGAAATAAAACTGGAAATTTCTTTGTGTTCTGTAAACATCACCTATTGATGATTTCAGAGCTCATGATAAAAATCGAAAAAAAGAGGGTTTATTTGTGAACTGATAAATTGTTTTGAAAATGTTGATGTATTCTTGTTTGTCAATATATATAAAACAAGTCACACTATTGTTTCATCTTCACATTCACATGATTCAATTATCCCAAAGGATCATGAGAAAAACATGTCAATTCGATATATATTTGATTCAGAAGAAATATTATTAATTTCACAGATCTCACTGGATGAATATTTTGAAAATCCAGGTATTCTCTTTTCAGTGGAATCCCTACGTACTGAGCTTAATTTTTCTGGGTTCAAAGATGGAAAAGATAATTTAGATTTGACAATTTGTTTGGGAAATTTCACATATGACACATTTTTCACATGTTTCATAATTGTGATTGTTCTATGTATTGTCAAAACAAAAATCAGAAAAGAAAGAAATAAATTGCTAGCCATGGTTCTGATGGATAATCTTGATGCACTTGATTCGGAAAATATTGGTTAGATATGGGAAGAAGTGATAATTATTTCGATGATATTCCATTTTTGAACATAGCATATGTTAAAACTTCATGATCTTTTTGTTTTAAAACTATTCAAGAGAAATTATGGTATATATGAATAGTAAAAATTGTTTCGCACTACAATACAGCGTATTTCATATAATAATGAATGGAATTAGAAACATTTGTACGCCTCCTACAATTTGGCAAAATTTCAGATGAACAGAATTAATACTTAATTGCTCTGTATTATCTTGTCATGTTGAGATCATACATAATGTGATAAGATGAAACATTGATGGTAATGCTTTAAATGATTTTGCATGTTTTTTTAGAATTGAAACGAGCCCAAACACGAGAAAGAGGCAAAACACTTTGTTTATTTGTTAATGCTATGGAAAGCGATCTGATTGAAATATATATTTTCCCTGTTGCTTCCAAAATATCCATGATGATGCTGGATATATTGATGATGAAATCTCTGTATAATTCCCCTTATTCGTTGAGATAAATCATAAATAGGGAAAAAAAATTGAAAAAATCTTGAAAATATTTTTACAAAGTAAAAAAGCTGACTTAATTATTTTAAATGAGCCTTTAAGAATATCAGGATTATATCCGTTTCAAATTTTCAGTCACAAGTAGATTAGGATCTCTTCCTGCTATTATGTGATGAAAATCGTGAATTTCTGATCATTTTTCCTTTATTGACGGCTTATGGTCTGATAGAATGAATATTGTTATCTATTTGACCCGATATTTGTCGATGTTTTGTGGTATCAACACTATTTCTGGAGGGATTCTGAGTTTTCCTTATCAGATATGTTATTATTTTTGTAAAACAACATTATAACTTTGTTTAAATCTTTTTTTTGCATTTTTCTCGAGATAGGAATCAAATCATCTTCAAGTTTCTTCCTCCTCATATCTTTGAGGTAATCATAAGCCTTCGCATCAATTGGGAAACATGGATACCAGTGAAGTCAAGTATTCAATAATTGAGAGGTTCTCAATTATTATAACAAATTAGGTCGACGAGGTTTATAATTGTAAGCATATCAATCTAATGCTCTCAATTCAATCAAACTTGGGTCTCAATAATTGAGAGGTTCTCAATCTTGATATCGTCATTGAAATGAAACTCTCAATTTCATCGTTGTATAAAAGACGATGAGTAAACAGGAGTTTATTGATCTTCAAGTGGATATTGACTTGAAATATCTGTATGGTATTGATAGGGGGTTTGTTACTTACCCCAATTCTGGGTTCTCATCGGTGAAAATCAAGCATGTACCAGAGAGTGTTGATCCCCTTTACAAGAGACCTGCAAAAATAGGCAAGCAAACATACTCATTGTATTTAGCTGATAAGCTCAATGAGCAACTTGAGCAAGATGAAGCTGAAAATGAAAGACACAACATGAAGGAGAACAGAAAGCCGGAATCAAATCTCAAATATCCTTTCAAGAGCAAGTATTCCAAGTTCAGAGATGTTAACAAGGTTGAACAGAGACAGAAACTCCCAGACATGGTGTTCAAACATTACACCAAAGGGTTAATGAAACCGAGTTTCTCTTTTGAACCCGGAGCATATCAAGCAGACTTGCTCACACTGAGTAGGAATCTGGATAATGAAACCAAGGGTTACATCCTGTTTCTTGTAAACATTAACACAAGGTATGTTTATACTAAGCGATTGGCCAAGAAAGATAAGAACAGTGTTATTAGTGCTTTCAATTCCGCGACCAAGAAGATCAAGGCAGCAGGCCTGCCTATTACAATCATCAAGAGTGATGCCGATACATCATTCCAATCAATGAACCTTGATGGTGTGGAGTTAATGTCTTCTGGAAGTCCTTACACCAACCATGTAAGGATTGTGGATAGGTTAATGAGAACCTTCAGAGATGCATTAGGTGTTGATATCAACAATGATATCTTTGATGATTACAACATGGTGAAGAAGCTGTGTGATTACTACAACAAAACACCCCATAGATCTCTCAGGATGTATGGTAAAACATACACACCCCTGGATCTTCAATCCAATGAAGATCTTGAATGGAGTTACATCAGGTTAAAGATCTCCAAGCTACAACAAGTAAGGCAAAACCTGAAGAACAAAGGTCTATTGGATTTGGTGGAAGGAAACATCCTTCAGTGTTCTCTGGACACTGGCAAGGTTGAAACATTCATCAAGAAACGTAGAGAGTTTGATACTTTGGCGATGTTCCTCAGGTATCATAATGGAAATGCTGTCATCAGGGTACTTCATCCTGATCAGTTAGAGCAAATCGATGTTCCCATATACAGATGTGCGTTCCTGTGTAATTCCTTTGCAGATCTCCTGAACACACATCTTGGAAAGATGGTTGTAAACACCTTCAACTGTAATCTTGGAGAAATTACTCGTCTTTTGGATCGCAACCCTCACACACATTATTGGTTAGAAAATTAATCCTATTTATTTTCTCCACTGAAATATCCCTCAATGAAGTAACAAGCAGATACTACTCCATCAGTAAAATGATGGAAACCCTTGCTAGTAAAATACCTATCAAATCAGATGTCAAGGTGTTCACCTCAAAGGTGTATGAAAACTCATTTTCATATAGCGCAGTCATCTCCAGTATACAAGTTAATGGATTAATTAAATTAATATGCTCCATCTTTGATGATCTTAACATCAAATATCTGCAGATACCCAGAACAACTCCTAACAACTTCAAGATAGATGTTAACAAGCATGAGGTCACAATCCATCCCAACAAGAAAACATTCCAGAGGAGGGACAACACTGTTGTTAGTTATTATGACTACGAAGTTAAATCTCTTTAATTTTTGTTTACTATGAAATGTCAGTTGACAGAATACTTGTCGATTCACTCAAACAAAAGGAAGCCAAGGGTAATCAAACCCAGATTACCCCTATTAATAACGAATCATTGATTTACTAAAACAGTGTTAACCTTGCTGTTGGCAAGCAAGGGGCAGGTAAGAGCTTGCTCTTCTTGAGAGAAGTCCTCAAGATACAAAACGAGAAGAACATCCACCTGTTGGTGTATGTTACAAGTGATGGTGAAACCAGTGATGAAACATTCCTTGCAGTAAGAAATCATCTTACAATCCCTGTACTAACTGTTAGCAATATCGATGTTGAAGAAGTTGTTGAGGGACTTCTCCACACTAAAGATCTTTACAACGATCTGGTTAGTAAGAGAAAGCTTGAAAAGCTTGTACCATCACACAAAGAACAAATCAAACAGTTGTTACACCTTAATAAGTTCCCCAAGGATTTGTACAACACAAGACTCCATACTATTCTTTTGTTTGATGATGCTGCTTTCTCATCCCTGTTCAAGAAAGATGACATCTACTTTAACAAACTTGTGCACAAGTGTAGACATGCAAACTGCATCTTCATGTTTGCAACGAAGAAGTTCAAAGGATTATCCATGCCTGTAAAGTCTCAGGCAACAACAGTAATGATTTATCCTGGATTCACTCCCCAAGAGGTGTCATACATTAACCACAATGCAACCATCAAAGGATTTGACTTCCAGTAGTTCAAAGCTTTGTATAGTAGACTCCTAAAGGACCAAGTACTTTACTGCAATGCAGTATCCGATGAAATGAAAATCATCGACATGAGCCATATAAGAAACCAAGTAGAACAATCAGAGGAAGAAGAAGATTATTAAGCTGTATACTCATCCTGTGGCTTCCATCATGGCTTTGAGCTCAGCGACTTCCTTCTCAAGTTGTTGGATTTTGTTTCGATAACCTTGGAGAACTTTGCCTGTTGCTTCCGCGAACTCTTCAAGTGCTTGTTTGAAGTCTGGTCTGTCTCTTTTGATTTCTTCTACATCAAACTGTAAGAGTTATACCTTAGACTCACACTGAGAAAGATCTTTTTTTAGGAAATCCACATCTTGTTTGCGGGCACTCTCTTCTTGCTTCATAGACATTTCCATCATCATACTATTAGTTCTCATTTGCTCAAAAACTTGTTGAAGACTCATCACAAAAATGAAACGTCATAACCGCTAAACAAAATTTCATTTTTTAAATGAGTGACCAAGCGCCTAAACAAATGAATCGTGCCCAACAGTGGGCAGCTGAGGAGAGACATGAGTATGTTACTGAAAATGAAGGACAGCTTCGAGAAGAAATGAGAGGAAAGACCCAATGGATAGGACATGTGCCAAACCCTGAATCTTTTGAAACCTATTACACCCCCAGGTTGGTTTATGAACCAGAGAGATGGCTGAAACCAGAATGGTTTGAAAGGTTCCCCTATTGCAAGGGATTCTTTTGGATCTGCTATAAAGGAGTGTACATGGTGTATACTCTTCATATCTATCAAGATGAACCAAATTATGAGGGTGATGATGAATCAAGAGGTCCATGGATAGTTAACTGGGATTCGAGACATACCAATGGTATGATTTGCTGAGCATCCAAAAAAAAAGGTCACTTCGAACCAGTTTATGCTAAGTAAACATCAAAAAAACCTACTGGTTTACTATGTCGATCAACTGCTTGATGTTTTTCTTCATTCTGGGGATCTCCTCCAGAACAGATTGAAGCTTTGCATCCAAAGTTTCAACTCTCTTAATAACATCTTCAATAACATCATCCAATGGATTTTCAATGGGTGGTACCGGTACTAATGGTGGTGGTGATGGATGCCTTCCTGGTTTACCAACAAGTTTTCCTTTGTATCTTGCTAGCTTGAAACCTTCCACATGGAAGATCTTATTAATTGCTGTGGTGGTCAGCTTATTAACCTCCTCTTTGTTCATCTGGTAGTACTTGTTGAACTCCTCCATGTCCTTGAACTGGTGGATTTCTTTAGGGTCTTTGTACTTGAGAGCCTTCACCACAATAACTTCATTGTTTCCTTCAGCATTTAATATAAACTATCAATTAAGGATGGGCAAACACTTTGAGAAATCTTACTCATTTAGACTAAGGCAAAAAAACATATTTAAATCGTTTGCGTTTACTTACTCTGTTAGTTCCTTCTCATACCATTCAGGTATAGTAGAATTCTCACCTTGTACTTTTTTGTTCATTTGAGTCTGCCGGCGTTGCATGAATAGCGGGAATGGCATGAGATTTGGATCAGATGTGGGGTTTTGTGAGTTTATTGTATTATCATCATAACTGTTATATCTTGGATCTCTTATAAAAGGTTTACACTCCCTGATACCTTCTCTCCAATACCGCCCCTTCTCTTTTTTGTATTTTTTATTCAAAAATTCTGCAGAGTTACCATATAGCCATTATTGAAGGTTAGTATACCTCTCCATGTGAATTTTGCCTTCAAACTCAGCTTGGTTATACTTCTCAAAGAATCTTACTCCGCAATTAAGCCAATGGTAAAACCTTCCTTTAATAACTCTAGCCTGGTCACCCTTGTGTGGTTTGTGAAAATGAAGATACCCATATGATGTATGCTCAGTGTCCATATCCTGTTTTTCAGGCCATATTTCTGAAATGATTAACCAAGGAGTGATATTACAACTCAGTTCTTTAGCAAGGCGACAAAATTCAGCTTGTTCTTCTGGTGTATCAATCTTCTGAAACTCCCACCATTGCTTCAAATATCTCTCATCCCATTTTTCCAACAATATTTACCGCGGCTCCGATGCCCGTATCTGTCCACCATTAATCTTTTTGAACCGTCCACCAAACCCTCTAAACGGTATCCTTCCACCCCGTTTCCCCTGTTCTTCAACCTTAAACTCAGGGAAATATTGATCATGGATTTCCAACACTCCTTTTGGTAATATTTCCTCGTAAATTGCAACCAAATATCTAGCTACTTTCAACCTTAATGGGGATATATTTGGATCTTCAGTAAATTTGGCATACACCTTTGTAACCAATTGTTTCATCGACTTCTTACCTCGAAAACATCCCACACCATAACAACCCTCATCAGTTTGCAAAGCCCCCATCACAGAGCCGTCACAAGACGTGTAAGGAAGACCATTAACCTTTTTGAACATATATTCAGACACAGACATATACCCACACATCCCTCTGAATTTATGCTCCGGATCAGATATTGTTGAATAAACATCTTCAGCATTTAGACTAAATGCTGAATAGGAAGCACATTGAGCAGCAATATAATCAAGTCCTCCAGCGACACACTCTTGGGTTAATCCTCCTGAAGGAGTTTTCTAACAATATCGCTTTCCCCACCATGCTCGTTCATCTTCTTCTTCCCATGCCTTCTCTTCAACAGTTTTTTCATCATTTTTATACAAAGGTTCGACTTGAACACTCATCAAAAATGAAGTGACAAAAATTAGCTGACCAGCGGTTTACTAGACAGGAATGTATCCTACTATGGCAACTTTATGACTATCAATCAGGGGTAATAGTTTGCTGGGTAAATACTCCCTGGGGATTCCTTTGACTGAGTTACGGATCTCTTCTGCTGCATTGTTAACCATGTTTTCAAACTTCTTCAAGAGCTCCTTGCCTTCTTCTCTGAGCGCCTTCTTCATATCACCAATTGCATCGGTCATTGTTGGTCTTTTTGGTAGTGTTAATACTTCTGGTGGAGGTTCAACACATGCATCAGGATTCTCTTCCATGAAAAGCCTCAAGGCTTCAACCCTTTGAAGTTGCTCTTTCCTCTTCAGTTTCAATCTCCTGTATCCCATGTATGATGCTATACCAAGAGTACCTTCAATAGTTCTTAGGTGACGAATAGTCTCCCTGGATCGTTTAGGGCTGAAAAATTCCTGAATAAGATCTTGGTGTTTTGATCTTGATGATATTACATGGATTGGATCCTGTTGTTTCATCATCTCCTGATAACTTTCAAGTATCTTGTCCATCATTGAATCTGCTTCAGGAACAGGAGCTGGAACTGGCATTGGTTCAGGCGCTGGAGCCGGGGTGTTTTTCTGATTGCTGAAATATATGGCTTGTCTCCTTGGAGACATATCCCCATAAACACTAGAAGTCGTTCTTCTAGCTGTTTGCTGCACTTTATTGCGAACCATTAATAAAAATGACATAACGGTTATAATAATCGTCGTCATCATCCAGGTCAAACTCTGGTTTCAAAGTTCTTGCTTTCTTTTATGATGATACTCTGCGGTCAATATCATCGAACTTCTTAGTGAACGAATCAGCACCATCCAACATCTTACCCATTTTGGTGCCCTTTAGGAATGGTTTTGAGATATCAACTGATGCTTTAGTGAGTGGTACCACTGTGTTTTTAGCGAATTCATATGCCTTTTTAGCTCCTGTAGCTATCTTATTGAAAATGCCCCAAGCCATGTTTATATTTGTAACCAGTAAAAATATCGACTATAAGTCTAATTCATTAACTCTTCTCATGATTGGGTCAGTGACCTTCTTCCTGAGGTTATCAGCTATCTTAAGTGCTGGTGCAACAAACCTTAGTTGTGGTATGAAGTTGGAAACCTCATTAAGCATCTCTGCCTTCTTTGTTGTTGATTTGTCTTTATAGTTGGCATATGATCTCAAAGCCCTTAACGGACTTGTGAGTATCTTTTTGGCAAATGTTCCCCAGCCCATTTATGGTTCACTAAAGGTTTTTTATCCTGGAGTAAATCATGCACAGCTTTCAAAATGCTCGCGCTAAGAACATACCAACAATGGGAAATGTATTGGAAGCATTCCAGAATTTCCGCAATATGATCCCCAAGAATGATGGTATTCGGAAATACAAACAGCTTATTAAGAACTCATATACTACTTCCTTTAATGGTGATAGTGAGGCAAAGATCTCCATCACTGACCGTGAATTTGATATCACTAAAATCAATAGTATATATGGTATGTTTAGGTACACAAGTGCTAGGCACAGAATTTGATTTCAAGTTTTCGTTTGCAAGACACAAAACCCAAAAAATCGTGTGCACCTCCATGGTTTTTCGACGATAACG
>Ga0209639_1001822_pt1 | contig 18990 bp, 12 predicted proteins | sample EPASupsiteHSE605_FD_187268 | JGI IMG/M metagenome (GOLD analysis project Ga0209639, IMG submission 187268) | Bioremediated contaminated groundwater from EPA Superfund site, New Mexico - Sample HSE6-05 (SPAdes) (version 2) | ecosystem: Environmental > Aquatic > Deep subsurface > Groundwater >...
GATGCCGGAGCGCGAGCGAAGCGGGAGGCGCGACGGTCAGGAGCCTTGCCGCCGCATTGTCGCTCGAGACGGGCGCCGCCCCCCGCTGGCTCCGGCAAGCATAACCTCTCGCCGTTCCCATGATATGATGCCCTTCGGGGTCTGGGCGGCGCGCCACTTCCAAGATTGGCGTCCTGGGAGGGTGCCGCCCTGTTCTGTTTCTCTGAGCCCATCACCGGGACCAACGGGTACGGCTCTACGGTCAGACTGCCGACCCGCTCTCTGTAATCACCTGGCTGATCATCCGCCGCCATTCGCACGTCCAGTTACCAGCATGAGCTCCAACTACGAGCGTTCGCCGACCTCTCCCGCGAAAAATCCCGGCGATCAGCGAAGCGGGAGCGAGCCGGCACAGTCGTTGTATTAGGGTTGCACTGCTCCACCGCGGCACCGATCGCCGCCGGCTGTCAAGGATAAATGGCAGACCGGCCCACGCTCTAGTGTCCTTCGTTATATTAAGCGGGTGCGCTCACGAGTTGACCTCTGCGAGATATCCTCGCCCCGGTTTTTTCTTAAAACCCCGTCGAGTACGCTCGACCTCAAACCAACCGCCGAGGGTATCCTTGCCCACACACCTTCGGAATCGGGCATAGTGCGGCTGTCGTCCCTGGTTTGATGAATACGGTCCCAATCGTATTATCGAAGGGAACCAGATCAGCCGGGAATTCAATAATCATTATACTTCCTGGAGGGGGTTTTTTAACTTCCAATGACAGGAAATAAAAATGATGAGCCCTCTACAATAACGTATGGCAGGCTCGACGGTGAAAGAGATCAACGGCCTCGAGTCGTTCAATTATACCTTCCCCGCCGTCCGGGGAATCCAAGGCGGACGGGAATACTACATCTGTATGTGCCCGCTGAAACTCGTGCCGCGCCTCTTCCTGTACAACGAGTCCGAGCTCCCCTCAGAGATGCGAGCCCAGCGGACCTTGAACCGGGCCCGAATCCCTGAGATCACCAACTACATCGTCAACAACCCGCGAGATTACGTCTTCTCTTCCATCACGGCCTCGATCATCGACGTTGACGCCAAGTTCATCCCCCTCGGGACCGACTCGAAGGAGGGGAAGGTGGGGATGCTTCTGATCCCGCTCACCGCCCGATTTATCATCAACGACGGTCAGCATCGCCGAGCAGCGATCGAAGAGGCCCTGAAGGTCAAGCCCGAGCTTGGCAACGAAACAATCTCTGTAGTCCTCTATATCGATACCCGACTTAAGCGAAGCCAGCAGATCTTCTCCGACCTGAACCGACACGCGATCCGCCCAACCCGCTCAATCGGGATCCTCTACGACCACCGTGATCCGTTCGCACAGATGACCCTCAACCTCACCCAGACCGTGCCGATCTTCAACGGGCTGACGGACCTCGAGAAGACATCGGTCTCCAACCGATCGACCAAACTGTTCACCTTGAGTAGCATCTACCAGGCGACCGAGGAGTTACTCGGAAAGAAGACAAAGGTCAAAACGGTTACGAAAGAGGATGAAACAATTGCGCGAGAGTATTGGAGCGAGGTGACGAAACATATTCCTGAATGGGAGCAGGTGATCCGGCATGAGACGAAGAGCAGCGACCTGCGCAATAACTATATTCACTCGCATGGCGTCGCCCTTCACGCGCTGGGCATTCTCGGATTTAACCTGATCAATACCTATCCTACGACATGGCGCGAGGAGTTGGCTCACCTGCAAGAGATCGACTGGTCGCGTTCGAACGAGGCGCTCTGGGAGGGACGAGCCCTGCTCAACGGTCGAGTCAGCAAGGCACAGTTGCAGCTCTCTCTCACAGTCATCCTGCTCAAGGGTTTCTTTGGGTTACCACTTTCACCCCAGGAAGAGAAGAATGAAGAGCGTTATCAGAGACAATGGAACGGAGGGATATTCGATTGACGCAGGAGAGCCTCGGGTCACGACCATCGATCTTCGATTATCGAAGTCTTGATGATATCCAAAAAGAGATCCAGGAGGTGTATCTGAGCGACAACCGTCCCTGGGTGCTCGGTTATAGCGGGGGGAAGGACTCGACAACCGCGCTTCAACTGGTCTGGTACGCCATCTCAGAGCTGCCGGAGGAGAAGCGCACGAAGCCGGTCTTTGTCATCTCCTCCGACACTCTTGTCGAGACCCCGATCATCAGTGACTATATTACCAAGGCCCAGAAGCGGATCAACGACGCGGCGGAGAAAGCGAACCTGCCGATCAAAGCCGTTATGCTCTATCCACAGATCGAGGATACCTTCTGGGTCAACCTTCTCGGCAAAGGGTATCCCGCTCCGTCCATCACATTTCGCTGGTGCACCGAACGGCTGAAAATTCGGACGGCCGATCGCTTCATCCTGAACAGCGTCACGGAGTATGGTGAGGTCGTACTCATCCTCGGCGTTCGGAAAGAGGAGAGCGCGACACGAGCACAGGTGATCAATCTCTATCAGATTGAAGGTTCGAAGCTCTCCCATCACTCCCGGTTTGCGCAGTCGTATGTGTATACGCCGATAGTGGACTTCAGTGTCGACGATATCTGGACATACCTCCTGCAGAAGCCCTGTCCGTGGGGGAGCAACAACCGGGATCTTCTTGTCATGTACAAGAATGCTGCGGATGGCGAATGCCCGCTTGTGGTCGACGATTCCACGGCTCCCTGTGGGAATAGCCGATTCGGCTGCTGGACCTGCACGGTGGTTGCCAAAGACCGGAGTATGGAGGCCATGATCGAGAGCGGCGAGGACTGGATGGAGCCACTCCTCGACTTCCGCAATCTCCTCGCCGAGACGCAGATCCCGGAGAAGAAACACCTTTACCGGGAGTTCACACGGATGAACGGTCAGGTGAAGATGAAGAAGGACGGATCGGGGATCATCCGCGGGCCGTACAAATTCTCATTCTGTCAGGAGCTCTTCCGTCGACTGCTCGAGATTCAGAAGCAGGTGTGTGAAACCGGTCCCGATCCGAAGTATGCACTGATCCAGCCCGAAGAGATCATGGAGATTCGGCGGATCTGGCAGATGCAGAAAGGTGACTGGAAAGACTCTGCCGCCGTGATCTACGAAGAGGTGACGGGCGAGAAGCTCGCGTGGGTGCGAGACGACCTCGGCTCGTACTCCCAGGAGGAGGGGCGCATCCTCGATCGCGTCTGTGAACGCCATGGCGTTCCCACGCTGCTCGTGACCCGACTGCTGGATCTCGAGCAGCAGAAGCAGGGGATGTGCAAGCGATCGTCCATCTACATCGAGATGGACAAGATCCTGGGGAAGGATTGGCGGACCGAGGAAGAGGTGCTCGCCTCCCTAACTTCCCCTGACGAGAAAGGCCAGCAGCATCTGAAGGTAATGGAGGAGTGACATGCTGCTTCGACGTTTAGAGTTGGAGAACGTTCGTCTCTTCAAGGGCAATCACTCTCTGGATCTCACCCCGGGGGAGGGAGCCTCCGAGCATCGACCGATCGTGATCATTGGGGGAAAGAATGGGGCAGGTAAAACGACGCTCTTCGAGTCCATCCTGCTCTGCCTGTACGGCCCCCAATTCAATGGTCCCCGCATGAGCGCCCCTAAATACAATCAGTTCATCCGGCAGATGGTCTCCGGCCGGAGCAAAGAGGGGCTTACCGGGCATGCGTTCATCGAGATCGAGTTCGAGTTCTCCCATATCGGCCAGTCGCATATCTACACAGTGAAGCGTTACTGGCAGGTCGGCGAGAAGGTGGAGGAGCATCTCACGATCAAACGGGCAGGGCATCGACTGACTGATATTGAAGTCGACCAGTGGCAGGAGTTCCTCAACGAACTGATTCCGCCCCGATTTGCACGACTCTTCCTCTTCGACGGGGAGAAGATCCAGAATTTGGTCGAACAGGACTCCACCAATCTCTACCTCAAAGACTCGTTCAAATCCCTGCTCGGCCTCGATCTCGTCGAGAAATTGAAGGCCGATCTGAGTATCTATATCTCCCAACAGAATCGAGCCTCAGGCGCAGTAGGACTTCAACAAGAACTAAAGACACTCAAAGAGCAGCTCGGGACGATCGAGGAAGAGATCGAGGTTGTGGACCAGGAACAAGCAGGGCTGGTCACGCGCCTCGACCAGGTGAATGCGGCCATAGAGCGGGACGAGGCACTGATCTCCCAGGAGGGGGGCAGTTATGCTCGAAAGCGCGAGGAGATGAAGGAAGAGAAGAGCCGGCTTGACGGCGAGATCTCGACCATCGAGAACGCGATCCGGGAGATGGCATCGGGTTTACTTCCATTCGCGATTACCCCGCGCTACTGTGCTCAACTCCAGGATCGACTCCGTGCCGAACAAGAGATGCTCGCGGTCAAGCAGTCCCAGGCGGTTATCGAGGCGAGACTCGCCGAGTTCTCGAAGGAGCTGAAATCATCTCTCGTCTGGAGTGACGCGGGTGTGCCGCCTGAGAGCAGGGATGATGTCGCTTCAAGGGTGCTCTCCCTTGTTGAATCACGGTTTCTCCCGACCAGAGAGGCGACTGACAAGCCATTGATTCATCAACTCTCCGAGACAGACCATCGGCGGCTGACGCACTGGCTCGATCAGGCGGTCACGGAGATCCCTCAACGGCTCACGGGTCTGACGAACCGGCTCGAGAGCCAGGTCGAGGAGCGCCGCCGCGTCGCGGAGATGATCAACCGGGCCCCGCCCGACGAAGTGATTGCACCGATGATCCAGCACCTGAACGAACTCCATCAGCAGCTCGGCCAGGTGCTGGAGCAGCAACGGACACAGGACTCGGCCAAGAAGGCGTTGATCTTCCAGGAGACCGAGACCGAGCGGAAGATCAAACGTCTTCAGGAGAAGTTGACCGACAGCCTGGACAATTCTCGCAAGGTCTCGCTCGCCCAACAATCGCAGCGTGCCCTCGACGATTACATGGCAGAGCTCCAGAAGGAGAAGCTGACCCAGCTGAAGGAGACTCTGCTCGGATGCTTCACCCGACTCCTTCGCAAAGAGGGCTATATCACCGATATCAGGATCGCGCCCGAAGATTACGAGATCACGTTGATCGACCGTGACGGGACCTCGATCGAGAAAGACCGCCTGTCCGCAGGCGAAAAAGAGATCTTCGCAATCGCGATACTCTGGGCGCTCACCCTGACCTCGGGCCGGCAGCTCCCATTCATCATCGATACTCCTCTCGGCCGGCTCGACAGCGATCATCGGGGTAACCTGGTGATGGACTTCTTCCAGAACGCCGGCGACCAGATGATCATCTTCTCTACGGACACCGAGATCGATCTGGAGTATTTCAAGACGCTCTCGCCGCACATCGCCCGGGCCTATCACCTGGACTATTCGCATACCGCGAAGCAGACGGAGATCACGCCCGGCTACTTCTGGACGCTCGAGAAGGTGTCGACATGATCTTCAATCGCATTCGCCTTTCGGAGAAGACGACCAACCGACTGGGCCAGCTGAAGGGTCGGACGGGGCTGACACCGAACATCCTCGCTCGGTTCGCGCTCTGCTACTCGCTCAACGATCCGCAGACTCCGAATCCGGCGGACTACGATGAGAAGGGGATCGAGATCAACCGGTTTACGCTGACGGGCGAATGGGACCTGTTGATCATCGCACTTCTCAAGGAGCGGTGCCTCAACGACGGGCTCGACCCGGAGACGGAGCTCTTTCCCCAGCTGCGTGCGCACATCAACCGCGGGACGTTCGGGATCTTTCCGATGATCAAGGGACTCGGCGACCTCCCGAGCCTGTTGACCCACGAGAGCCAGGGGATCAAGATCGACACCCGGACGGAGAAGGTGAGAGATGGCCGCTAGACCGATCTACATGGATTATCATGCGACCACCCCGACGGACCCGCGGGTGGTCGAGGCGATGCTCCCGTACTTCACCGAACGGTTCGGGAACGCCGGCAGCATCGATCACGTCTACGGAGCCGAGGCCGCAGACGCTGTCAAGGTGGCCCGGAAGCAGGTGGCGCATATCATCAACGCGCCGGCCCCCGAGGATATTATCTTCACGAGCGGGGCGACCGAGTCGAACAACATCGCCATCCTCGGCGTCGCGGAGCAGTACGCCGGCAAGGGCGACCACGTCATCACCTGCGCGACCGAGCACAAGGCGGTGCTCGACACCTGCAAGCACCTCGCGGCGACGGGCAAAGACGTGACAGTCCTCCCCGTCGACGAATATGGCATCGTCGACCTCGAGGCGCTCGAGTCGTCCATCACGGATCGCACGGTCCTGATCTCGATCATGACCGCGAACAACGAGATCGGGACGATCGCGCCCGTCGCGGAGATCGGGAAGATCGCCCATGACCACGGCGTGCTCTTCCACACGGACGCGGCCCAGGCCGTCGGACATATCCCAATGGACGTCGAGCGGATAGGCATCGACCTGCTCTCCATCTCCGGCCATAAAATCTACGGTCCGAAGGGGATCGGAGCGCTGTACATCCGACGACGGAACCCGAAAGTGAAGCTGAGCCCGGTCGTCTTCGGCGGCGGCCAGGAGCGCGGCTACCGATCGGGGACGCTCAACGTCCCCGGCATCGTCGGACTCGGGACAGCGATGGAGATCGCCGAGAAGGAGATGGCCGAGGAAGAGGTTCGGTTCCGGGCCTGGACGACAGAGATGCTCGAGGCGTTCCGGGAAGCCTATCCTTCAGTGTTACTCAATGGCCATCCAACTCAGCGGCTGGCGCATAATCTGAACGTCTGTTTACCCGGGGTTGAGAGCAAGGCCCTGATCCATCTGCTGAAAGACGAATTATCAATTTCATCAGGATCCGCTTGTACGACAACAAGTGTTGAGCCATCGCATGTATTATTATCAATAGGCCGAACGGTTAAGGAGGCGCATTCATCGGTCCGGTTTGGGCTCGGAAGGGACATTATTGATAGACAAATGCAATCGTGTATTGAAAGTGTTATTTTGAACATTAGTCACATTCAAAAAATCAAATAAGTTAAATTTTTTACATCGAGTGTCATCTTTACAATCACGTATGATGGAACCACCAGAAAATCTTTCAATTGGCGATCTGTTCTCTGGACGTGTCCCATTCCTCATTGAAAAATATCAACGAGACTATGCTTGGACTAATGAGCAGATTGACGATTTTATCAAGGACATTTCTTATCTATATGAGAAATATGATAGTGTCTCCCCCGAGTCACGCAAAGAAAAGAGACATTTTTTTGGCGGAATAGTCAGTGTATTAAAAGTAGTGCCGGCAACATCGACAGGGCGTGTATACGAGGTCGTCGACGGACAACAGCGCCTGGCTACTTTCATGATTGCAATCAATCATTTGTCTGCCGCATACAAGGAACTTGCAGACACGTGTCAAAAGACGGGAAACACCGAAATTGAAGATGCTGCAAGAGTGCAAAGGGAAGACACCGAGGAAAATTTTGTATATTATAAGGAGATCGAAGGATCTCGAAGAGTTCCAAAATTGCGATTACAACTATCAAAAGCAGATAAAGATGTATTCGAAAGGGTAATTAAAGGACAAGAATTTGAACGTGAAAGGGAATCACACAATCGACTAAATTATGCGAATATCAATATTAAACGTCGGTTAATCGACAACCCAATTCTAACTAACCAGGACTATGATTATCAACAGAAATTAGTAGAGTTAAATAAACTACTATCTTGTCTTGTGGATAATTGTCATGTCATCCATATAATAAGCAAGCAGAAAAAAGATGCATATCGATTATTTACTATATTAAATGACAGAGGCCGAACGCTTAGCGATGGGGATCTGTTAAGGTCCTACACTTTGGAAAAAACAGAGGATTTTCCTACGTTACAATACAATATTGAAAGGTATTGGGACCAGATTTTATCCAAAAAACTAGAAGAAATTGATACATTCCTTCGAAATTCTTATGCCTCAAAATTTGGCAAGAGAGCGCCGAGGAGAGAATTGTTCGACACGGTTAAGGATACCGTCTTTAAATCGGACGACCCCTCAGAAATTGAACTTCAGGTAAAAATATTATTTGATGAATTTAAAATTTTCAACCAGTTAACTCAAGGGGACTGGCCCTATCAACCATCAATAGTATCTGAGTGGAATAGAAACAGACTTAAACGGATTTCATATAATTTAGGTCATACTTTATGTTACCCTCTGTTAATTAGCGCGAAAGAATGTCTAGACGAAATTATGTTCTCAAATATAGTATTGATTCTCGATTGTTTCGTGTTCAGATATATTACAATATGCAAAGGGTCCGCATCCGAATTAGATAGCGTATACCTAAAACACGCGAAAAATATTCGAGATTCCGCTTTCAGTTTTGAAAATATGAAACAAGATTTAAAAGGTTTATTAGATAGATACGCCTCTGAGGGGGTGTTTAGAGAAAAAATCGATAATAGTTTAGAATATTCGAAATCGTCCACCCGAAAGAAGCAAGCAATCAAACACCTCTACTCGACCATTGAAGACTATTACCGTTGGTGCAATGATGGGTGCAATGGAAACCCAGTTCCAGAAAAAGAGAGGGTTTTCGATTTTGATTCTATCGAAATTGAGCATATTTATCCACAATCCCCGCAGGATCTCGATAATGATCTCGACCTAGTAAAACATTTTATCGGGAACCTAAGTATCTGGGCACCGGGGGACAACAAGGCAGCAAACAATGCTCCTTTTCCTTCAAAAAAACCACTTTATATCAATTCACAGTTGCGGATTAATAGAGAAGAATTGAAGGGTATCGATAATTGGACGATCGAGAATTATAAAAAGAGAAGCGAAAGAATCACCCAATGGGCTTTAAAAATTTTTGATATTTATTGACCGCCGACCAATAATCTATGGGATGCGTCACGAATTTTTCCATCCTTTGTAATTCGCAATCTTGGCCTGTAGCTGGACGTCATCTCCCAGGTATTCGCCCTCTAATCAAAGTGCGGTCGAAACCTATCTTTGGGGTTACCAATTTTTTAGACTTACAAGCCTCCTTGAAGAGAAATAGAGGATGTATTCTCATTACTTCGGCAAATTAGAACCTAGAATTACAATATGCGACCATATCCTTGCCGTCGATTTGGCGGGTCTCCGCATCCGTTCGAATGAAAAAAAACTCACGCTTATTTATTGTGATGAAAGCGGGTTCGCCTGAAGGCTTAACCTGGATCCAACAAAGTGTTTTTCCATCGATTCTCTCGAAGTTAATGGCAAAATGTTTACTAAAATGATTAAAAATCCGAGGTTCGAGATACCTATGAATTACGTCATCCACCAGCATTCGACGGTATCCATCTGTGCATTGGTCTTCCAATTTTCTAAATTCGCCCTCAATCCCGACGATTTCATCAGCGTCCTGTGATTTATTTTCCTTCATCCCAATGACGAGATGACCGCCGTCCGCATTGAGAAAACCGGCAATCGTCTTTGCGATGATCACTTTCGAGGCATCTCTCCCAAAAAGGCGTATGTCTCTCTTTTGAGATGAGCGAATCTCGTCCTCGGTCAGCCCCTTGCTCCACAGGGCGCTTGATTTGAATTCGACAGATTCATCCTCCCCTGCATCGAGTAACTCCCGGAACGATATTGCCCCTTTCTTTTCCGGGATTTCAATGGCGGTTGTTCTCGAAGCCTTCGGGATTGGAGAGACAGTGCCGCCATTTACAATTTTACTCCTCATGCATTGAGTGCACCTTCCGTGATATCGCCCGATCTTCCCTGCCGAATGTAACGAGCGGCAACTCTGATTGATCGATTGACGAGGATATATCTGAAGCAGGTCAGAAAGACAATCATCACAATAGGACCCACTCGAGGACGAGAGAAAATGCATTATCCTGCCAGGTATGGTCCCGGCTGATACGATTTCGATGGATTGCTGTCGTGGGTCCAGGGGTATAGTAACAATTTCCTGATCTTTTTCATCGAGAATCCTGGCAACCCGCCCGATAACACCATCCTCCAGTTTCACCATTATGCCATGCGGGTGAAACTCGGTCTTAGTCAGGACCTCTTCCACCGTTCCGTTATGCAATTTGGAATGTGTTCGATCTCCTTGCAGATTAATGGCCACTCTCAGGCCCTTGGATATGTTATTTCGATAATATTCCGCTCCAAATTGACTCATGTCTTCACCCTGAAGATACGCTGTGAATAATGAGGACGGTCGACACGGTATTCTCCGTCACTAAGATCGGAGATCCACCGATACAGTACCTGGACGTGATAAGTTAGGTCTCGCCTGAAGGGGGCGGGAATGTCTTCACAATGCGCCTGAACCCATACCTTGACCTCTCCAAAGTAACAACCATCTCTCGCGTTGATGCAGCCCAGCAAACCTTGGATAAACGGAGAGTTGAAGAAATTCACGTTTAAGCGTTCTCGGAATTGGTCGACATCAAGTCCTGAAGGGACGCCGAAACGCACGACATCGTGGATTGCACAGTCTCGCTCGAACGTATCGGTAGTCGTGAAATTCGAGGAGTATAAAGCGAATAGGCGGTCGATATCTTCGGTCAGGGGCAGGTCGGACAACAGGAATCCTAAGGTGGCTGAGAAGTCCTGGTCTGGTTCCACGATTTCATCATTCGTTTGAGCCAAGATGAATTCTCTGTATTTCTTATAGACATCATCTGTCACCAACATGGAGCCATACAGTATTTGTTTGAAATACACAATGGCGTTATGAGCAATCGGAGATGCGTATCCCATCAGCTCAAAATTGAAATTGTCACTCAGCGCCAGTCCTGCTCTGCTGATATTGGCGCTTCCATAGAGACAGCTATCCCAATCTATAAGATATGCCTTCAGATGGATCCTCGGGTGGATATTTAGCTCAATCCCATTTTCCCGACAAAAAGCGAACAGCTCGAGGTCGGAAATCCCCGCCTGGATATCCGAAACGTGCCAGGTTGTGATGATCGTGGTTTTTACCGTCACTCCTTTGAGTAACTGAGCAAGGATATCCGTCTGGATAAATGGACAGATAATGAGCAGTTCAGTCCGCGCCTCGGCCATCGCGGACTTAATGCTGCTGAATAATACCTCCGTGTCGGATAACAGGAGGTCACTCATAACTATCCCAGTAGCTGTTGAAATAATCGAAGAGGTCGTCGACCCGGCCGAGGTCTCCCATATCGTCAATGACTTCTATGAGCGTACACTTTTCCTTACCGCCAATGGCGGGGCCGCGAAGCCCTCTACCTATCATCTGGCTATACAAAACGATCGATAATGTCGGCCGGGCGATGAAGACGACGTCGGTCTGCGGAGCGTCGAACCCCGTGGTCAGTACGCCATAATTGCAGATGACATTGAGATCGCCATATTTGAACCGTTCGATCAGGTTACGCCTTCGGTCTTTCCGGGTCGCCCCGTCAACATGTTCGGCCTGGTAACCCAGGAAGGTCAGGAGCGCGCAGATGAATTTGGATTGCTCAACACTCCCGGCAAAGAATAGTATCTTTTTATTACGGGTGCATTCCGAACGGAGTCGTTTCAAGATCTCGATATTCCGGAGGTCGTTGGCGGATACCCTGTCGAGGAAGGACTTTGGGAAATCAAAATGAGCGGCAATGTAACTCTTTTCTCCAGCGGTCAGCTCGTAGCGGATATTGGTGATCAGGGGCTCCCTTTCGACCTGGGCGAGGACCTTCCGTTTTTTCAGGAACTGAATGGTGGACTCCTCGCCTGAGGCAATCTCGATCCGGTTGCCCGAGAAGAAATGAATCAGTTCACCGGTCTCTTCTCCCGATGGGTCGCTTCGCCCGGGAGTCGCAGTCAGTCCGATGAGGTGCACTTGATGGTTCTTTAAAAGCAGTTGCCTTACAACGTTATGGTACGTCGGTGCGACCACCTGGTGCGCTTCATCGACGATGATCATCCCGATTCGAGCCGATAACTCTCCGGGGAGCTCTTTGTCCCTCTTAAATGCGGAATGGACCTTTGCAAACCCCCCGACGATGAATGACGCCCTTTCCGGGATAGCAAGCCCGTGGGGGCCGAACGCGCGGATCAGGTCTATCTTGAATAGGCCGATATGGGACCAGACTTCCCTGAAGGACTCGATTGCCTGTTCGCAAAGTTCCTCCGAGTTCGCCAGCCAGATGACAGACCTACCTTGGTTTTCATTCAGGAAAGTACAGATTATCTCCATTGCCGTCCGGGTCTTTCCGGAGCCGGTGGGCATCTGGATGAGCATCTTTTGCAATGGGTACTGGAGTCGTCCCTTCGCGTTGTTGAATACAGATACTTGAAAGTCCTTGAGGGATTTAAACGGGTTATCGGGGTTTCGGACGGTCTCCCTGTCGGGGGGTGCCTCGGGAGCAACAGGAACAAACGCCCGGGGAATACGTAAATTGTCCGCGATTATCGCGCTGTGAGCGTTGTCGCTCCACGGCAACGCGCTGATTCGTTCCACGAGCCCTCGAAAATTGGCTTCGGGGTCCATTCCCAGGTCGCTCGCCAGACGGGAGAGTTCCTGCTGGTTGAGCCTGCTCAGAAGTAATTTTCGGAAATCTCTCTCTGACAGGGCGTCCTGCCCGGAAAACGCGAAAAATATCCTTTCAAGGCTCTTCTTTTCATATATGTCATTTGGATGGTCGATGCCGCTGTTCGGCACGAAGGGGATGACTCGCTCCAGGTGTTCGAGGACCTCGACACCTATCAGATCCTGCAACTCGCGTAATTGCAGACGGCCTATCATCCCTCATCCTCGGGGGAATGCTCATCGATATATGCTTCAGTGTATGTCTGAAGATATCGCCCCCAGTCCCTGACGGCGAAATCGAACAGGGTCTTCGCGTTATATTTTTCCTCTTCGCCGAAACCCTGCCGGGACTTGACAAAAGACATCATGAGGATGTCAATCATGTCCTGGAGCTGCCGCGCGTAATTGATCGACGTGGAGTCCTCAAGCTCATCCAATGCGCCTTTGATCTCGGCGATCACCTCGAAAAAGACGTGGTTGAGATTATAGAGCAGAGCGGCTTTGCCACCGATATAACTCATTTCTATGAACGTATCGCCTCTCCAGCGCCTGTCGAAGACGGTGAAGTCCTGGCTCTGGAACTTGTTCTCCACGGCCTTCTTATCCATTTCCTCGAGCTCCTGCAATAGCCCGTCCAGCCGGTGCTTTTCTTCATCGGCGGGGAGGTTCGCACCAGCTTTTGGCGGGTCCGGCGTCCGGACCGTCTTCGCGATTTTTTCCGCGGCGGAGTGGGGCGAATCTGCAGATTCGCTGCCACTCTTCGTGATTGGATCGGACTCTTTCCAAAATGTCTGGACGTCCTCGATGACATGGTCCCTCACGGGTTTGACATGACGATAGAGCTCTTCCTTGAGCTCCTTTATGGGGAGTGCACCCCGCTTGATGTTCTTGACGGTAAACGACTCATCGAGTTCAGGGGAGAAACTTATCTCGCAGCCCCACCACCGGTCCTTATCCTCGAAGTTTATTCTCTTATTCCGGCTTTCGCCGAAAAAGGGTATTGTGTCATAGAGGACCTCCCGGTCGCTTCTCAGTATCGAGATCCCTTCATTCTCATCAATATACCTGCCTTTGAAATCTGTCCCGCCGCGCGCCCGGACCTGTCTATACATTTCGGGCAGTTCAGACACTTTAATGTGGATTTTCCCAAGACCTTTTCCATCCCCTGAAACATTACTGCTGACTGGCCACTCGGTCGTGATCTCGTAGGCCAGCGTGGCGGGCGCATCATCGGGGAACTGGTTTTTCTCCTTGTTAATGAACAGCGGGTCGAAACTGTGGACTTCTTTATTGTTCAGATAAATGTTGATACCCTTCCAGATGAATTTCCTGTAGGTCCGGCCGATCCAGTGTTTTAAATAGCCATACGGGTCCGCGGAGTCCGGTCCGTCGATATCGTCGTGATATGTCGCACTGTGAAGGTCCTGCTCGGCGTATTTATCGAATCTCGACCATATCACCATCGTCCCCTGATCCCTCCCAAGAAGCGGAAGGTATCGAGCGGGTGGATCGGACTCGATTGGCAGGGCAATTCCTTCCGAAATATCTTCTTCGTCGTTCAAATCGAACGAGATATAATACCAGGGCTTGCCAGATTCCTTCGAATATACTTCGATTCTCGTCGCGAACCGGATCCCAGCTAGGGTCATCCCGACACCAAAGCGGCCTATTCCATCCCTGTCATCATATCGGGTGGAATACCCAAGTCTGATGCATTTGTGAAGAGTATCGCAGGGAGCTCCGTTCATCCCGTAACCGTCATCGGCACAGATAATTTTATTGATTACCGAATATTTTTTCCTTTTACCATCCCTTTTTTCGTCTTCGATATATACATGGATATTCTTCGCTTCGGCCTGCAGCGAGTTATCTATCAGCTCGCCGATGGCGCTCGGTATATCAAAATCCGAAGCCCTAAGCGACTTCAGGAGGTGTTCGCCTTCGATTGCGGGGATTCGCGTCGCGTCGATCATGAGACTACCAACCAATTAAACCGTTAGATAAAGGGATAGCATTCCGGCTGATAAAGATGTTTCAGTATTTTTTTTGATATGAGATAGGGCATAATGCAATTGTAGAATTAAAAGGGTTGGATTAAAATTATATTTATTGTAATTTTTTAATTTTTTAAGGTATTATTGTTTCAAGTGGGACCAGCCGATTCGAGGAGACATACGAGGAGGTGGTGTTGCTGAGTGAAAGTGAACGGCCGCGATCGATGATAGACGACTGGATGCGACGGCGTAGCCAGCGATTGTCACATAGGTCTCCAGCAGAGTCGTTCGCGAGTGGTCTCGGTGACGATCTCGGCGAACCCCGGCGGGAGTCGAATTCGACCACCTGCAGACTGCGGTCACGAGGGGTTTCACGAACACAGGATAAACTCCGTTCCTTCTCGCGACAATTTCGATTCGGATCATTTTTCCCCAGCCGGCGATCACTATCATCACATGCAGCTCAACCCCGCCCAGGACGAGGCCGTCACGACATCAGGCATCCAGCTGATCCTCGCCGGGCCGGGGTCGGGCAAGACCCGTGTCATCACCGAGAAGGTCGTCCACCTCCTCGAGAGCGGAGTCAACCCCGCCGCCATCCTCGCCCTCACCTACTCCGATAAGGCGGCCCAGGAGATGGTCGACCGGATCGCGGAGAAGACGACGGGCGCCGAGGTGGCGGTCCATACGTTCCACTCCTTCTGCCTCGCGGTCCTTCACGACCATGTCCTCGACTCGGGGATCGCCATGCACGCAGGCGTGATCTCCAAGGCGAACCAGCTCGTCTGGGGCCTTCGGAACATCGACACGTTCGGCCTTCAGACGATCGAGATAGGGAACAACGCCGCGGGGGTGATCGAGGACATGCTCGAGGGGATCAGCACATTCCGGGATGAGGCGATCACCCCGGACGACCTGGACACCTACCTCGACACCCGGGCTGCCGAGGACGGCCAGGACGAGGTCGGCCGGCTTCGGGACCTCCTCGCGGTCTACCGCGCCTACGAGCAGTACAAGCGGGCCGAGCACCTCATCGATTATCCCGACATGGTCCACGAGGCGGTCCGGCTGCTCGAGAAGAAGCCGGGAATCCGCGACGAGTATCGCTCGCAGTACTCGCATCTCCTCGTCGACGAGTTCCAGGACACCAACTACGTCCAGCTCCAGCTCATCAAGCTCCTCGCCGGCGACCACCTCTGCGTGGTCGGGGACGACGACCAGACGATCTACCGGTTTCGCGGGGCCTACCTCACCAACCTCAGCGACTTCAAGACGACCTGGCAGGGCGGCTGCGAGACCCTCCTCGACCGCAACTACCGCTCGACCTCGACGATCCTCTCGCTCGCCCTGGAGCTGATGAGCGCCGCCCCGAACCGCACCCCCAAGAAGATCGGGACCGATAACCCCGTCGGCGAACCCGTGGTCCTGGCCCGGTGCGCGAACGAGGCGGCCGAGGTCTCGTTCATCCGGGACGAGATTGCGAAGCTGCTCGAGACCGAGTTCCTCCCTCGCAAAGAGACAGCACCCCGGACGTTCCGGTATCGCGACATCGCGATCCTCTGCCGCCGGCGCGCCCAGGGCGTCGCCCTCGCCCGCGCCCTCTCCCAGGAGGGGATTTCCTGCACCGTCCGCGGCGAGGTCGAGCTCTTCAAGCTGCCCGAGATCAGGAACGTCATGGCCTGGCTGCGGGTCATCGACAACCCGGTCGGGAACGGGACCTCGCTCTACCGGCTCATGCGGTCGGCCGGGATCGGGGAGGGTGCCGTGCAGCGGCTGCACGCCGGGGCGCGCCGGTTCCGCGATCGCGACCTCGGCGATGACGGCGTCCTGACCGCGATGCGCCATGCCGGGGACCTCGTGCCGGCCGAGGCGCCGTATATCGCCGAGCTCGTCCGCTCGATCGACCGTTTCATCGGCGAGAAGGAGACCCTGACCCTGCCGCAGCTCACGCACGCGATCATGATGCACGGCGCCGGCCTGTACCAGGTTGCCATTGAGAGCGCCGATCCCCAGGCCGTCGCATCACTCAACACCTTCTACGGGATCGCGACCGAGTACGACGCGATCGCACCCAGCGCTGATCTCCCCGGACTCCTCGAACACCTCACGGCGATAGCTGCCTTCCGGGTCGAGGTGGCGACGGAGGACGAGGAGAACGCGGTCCAGATCATGACCGTCCATAAGTCCAAGGGCACCGAGTACCCCGCAGTCTTTATCACGGACCTCTCCGAGCGGAAGTTCCCCCTGACATTCCAATCCAAGGAGTTCGTCGTCCCCGAAGCCCTGGCCCGGGGACTGCGAACCGGCGACAACGAGAAGGAGCTCTTCCTCCAGGAGGAACGGCGGTTGCTCTACGTCGCGATGACCCGCGCGGAGGAACGGCTCTATCTGACCCAGATACGCCAGCACGGATCCAACAAGCGCGAGACGAAGCCCTCGATATTCCTCCGGGAGCTTGAGGTCGACCGGAATCCACTCATCCGCACGGTCGAGGTCGAGGCGCTATCCGACACCGAGCTCGTCGCGGGGGAGGTCCAGAGCCCGCTCGAGGCCCGGCGCCAGGCGGCGATCCGGCAGTTGACCCACGCCGTGGTCGAGACGCGATACAGTACGGCGTTTCTCCATCTCGTCGAGCTCGAGCGGCTCAGGGTGCTCGCGGCGGGAGGGGACCCGACCACCTTCGATCCGGCATCGTATCTCTCTCTCCCGTTACCGCCAGCCGAGGTCCAGCTCTGGGATCCGGGGACGAAGCCCTTCGAGCTCCCGAAGACGTTCGCCTTCTCCGCCTCCTCGCTCGGCTGCTACGACGACTGTCCCCTCAGGTTCAAGCTCGAATACCTGCTCGAGATCCCGACGCCGCCGAAGACCTATTTCGGTCTCGGAACGGCCGTGCACGCGACGGTCGAGCTGCTCTCGAAGGACCGCCAGAAGGGGATCGACCGGGGTCGGGACGACGCGATCGCAATCCTGCAGGCGTCCTGGGACTCGAGCGCGTACACCTCGAAGAAGCAGGAGGACGAGTACTGGGCCAAGGCGCTCGGGCTCCTCGACAACTACTTCGCATGGGAGGCGGCGAACGAGAACACGGTGGTCGAGGTCGAACGGCGGTTCTCGTTCCCGTTCGGGGACCACCTGATGCGCGGCAAGATCGACCGCCTCGAGCGCCGGCCCGACGGCCGGCTCGTCGTGGTCGACTTCAAGACGGGGGGCACCTCGTCCGCACCGTCTCGGAACAAGATCAAAGACGAGATGCAGCTGAACCTCTACGCTCTCGCGATCTTCGAGGAGTTCGGCGAGCTGCCGGCCGAGGCCGCATACCTCTACCTCAAAGAGACGAAGTACATCCCGTACGCTCCGACCCTGGAGACCGTTCAGGCATTCCGGGACCGGCTGGACGGGCTGATCGGCAACGTACTTGCCGGCGAGTTCTCATCCCGGGAGTCGTTCTCCTGCAGACGGTGCGACTACCGGGAGGTCTGCGAACGCGACACGACGTAATCTCCCGGGGGAACGACTGCCCGTTTGTTCGACTCATCCAAGAGCAGGGTTAAGGGATGGAACGGAATATTCGAGGGGCTGCCTGATCGCTTCAATAGGAAATGATCGATGGGATGGGTTGACCGATTGCGACGCTGGCTTCGTGAAAAGCCACCGAAGAGCACAGCTCCTGTTCACCGCCGAACGGCACAGGACGACGACGAGGAGATCGCCGAGCTCCTCGCAATCGACATCATCTGACTGGCCGCAACCTCTCCCTGCGCGGCCGGCTGCTGGCCGCATAAGGAGAACTCGCTATCCGCAAACGGTTCGATCACCTCGATGGTCAGGCCTTCGGCATGCCGGATTCAATCCCGGTATGGAAAACCATAAGACATGGTTTATCGTGGGCGATGTCGACACTCCCATCTGTTGCACTATGAGGATCTATCTCACACACTGCTCGGCAAAAAAGAACGATGGGTTCAAGGATAAACAGATAGAAGTCCCGCCCGACCGCCTGTACACAGCGGCCCCGACCGTTCGCTTCATGGAACGCTGCAAGGCAGCAGGCGTTCCGTGGGCCATTCTCTCAGATAAGTACGGTGTCTGGTTTCCCTCGGTGAAGCATCGATGGTACGAAAAGAGCCCCGATACCGTCACCCAAGAGGAATTGCAGCGGCTCATTGAAAACATCAATGACAAGCTGCAGGTCTACGACGAGATCTTCTTCTACCACAATCCTGGCAGATTCCATCCCCTGTACCAGAAAGTCATCGATCACTCCTCATTGACGGATCGGATCACCAAGATCAGCCATCTGACGGAGATCGTCTGAAGGTGAGTGGGGTGGCAACAGCAGAGGAACAATGCCGATGGCTTCATGAAGCTCTCGAGGTCTTGCCGGAGGTTCGATACCCCTTCCGGCTGGCGGATCTGCCGGACAACGGCATCTACTTCTTTTATGAAAATGGTGAAACCTGGGGGCACGGGGATAATGACACGCAGCGCATCGTCCGCGTCGGG
>Ga0209639_1001826_pt1 | contig 18960 bp, 12 predicted proteins | sample EPASupsiteHSE605_FD_187268 | JGI IMG/M metagenome (GOLD analysis project Ga0209639, IMG submission 187268) | Bioremediated contaminated groundwater from EPA Superfund site, New Mexico - Sample HSE6-05 (SPAdes) (version 2) | ecosystem: Environmental > Aquatic > Deep subsurface > Groundwater >...
AGATCGGTTCGAATCCGACAGACCTCTATGTTTTTGATATTGATTTTGTGTTCTTGATAGTGAATCACTTTGGTTATTTTTGAAATAATAAAATGAAAGATATACTAATATATTATTTAATTAGTTTCATAATGAAAGAGGTCTTAGCTTAATGGTAGAGCATGGACAGTTAGTGTATGTTCCATACAATAACGTTTAGAATGCTATCAATATAGAATTAGTGTCCAGTGAGATCGGTTCGAATCCGACAGACCTCTATGTTTTTGATATTGATTTTGTGTTTTGATAGTGAATCACTTTGGTGATTTTTAATTTCGAATATAAAATATTTATTGAATGAAGTATTATGAACAATTTTTTAAAAAATTAATGTGAACAGTTTTACATTTTAAGCAAAAATGTTTTTGGACACAAAATGATGACCGCTAAAATTTTCAAATTGTTCCTTTCATAGATCAAGACTAAAAACAAACAGAGTTAAATAACTTAATGTTCAAACTATTTTTATCCAAATGGCAATCCACGACATGTGAAATAATAAACATTTTACAAAAAGTGACCCTATTCGACCAATTTTACTTTTTAATCGAACGGACTTGTTCAATCAGTATTAATCGATGAAAGTTAGTAATGGCACAACAATTTTAGGAATTCAGTGTATTGATGGTGTAGTTCTTGCAGCTGACATGAGAGCTACAACAGGATCTTATATTGCTATCCGCGACACTAATAAGATCACAGATATTAGTCCAAATATTTACGTTTGTCATTCTGGGTCATCATCGGATACACAAGCGTTATCATCATTTGCTAAGTATTTTCAAAATGTATTACAAGTGAATGCCGAAGATCATAAGAAACCCCAGGTTAGTGTCATTGCACAAGTAATGAGAAAACTTATCCAAGGTAACAAAGGCAGACTTTTAGCCCAGATGATTGTAGGTGGGTATGATGAGAGTGGACCTGCTCTCTTTGAAGTGATGCAAAGTGGAATGGCAATTAAAAGGCAATTCGCAACAGGCGGTAGTGGTAGTTTATATATATCATCATACTGCGATTTGTACTTTAAAGAAGGAATGACAATGGAAGAAGCGACAAAATTTGCTATTCGCGCAGTTAACTTAGCTATTATTAGAGATGGAATGTCAGGTGGTCCAATCAACATTGTTCAGATATCTGCTGAAGGAGCAAAAAGGCACTATGTCCTTCCAAAAGATCAGCCAAATGATGCATCAATAGTGCGTACATAAAAAATCATTTTTTATAGTCATATTAACATGTTTTTGATCTCTTGAGAAGAGTCTATTGGGATATCTTGAATAAACCCTTTCCAAGCTGAAATGAACAATTTGGGGATATTATCATGATGAAAATTAGTAACAGCTCTTTGAAGCGCCTCATTTGGATGAGGAAATACTCCTTCAATGTGATTATTTTGAACATATGATTCAAATACTGGTTTTGTTGAACTTTGTCGAAGAGATAATTCGAAAAGGATGCTCCCAATAAGATTCTTATCTTGGCCAAAGTTATAACTCATCACCCATTGCAACGAAGTCGATACTATGAGTTTGATCACAGGATCATTAGGATGCATTAATGAAAACTGTTTCAATGATTCTGATTCTGATGGGGAGAACAAAAACAATGCAATTACAATGTTTCTAGCCTCATCTTTTGAACAAATCTGAATTTTTTTAACAGACATCTGAAGTGATAGTACCGCAGATAGACCATATCCTTTTTCTAGAGCAGCAATTGAAGCCATTGCAATTCGAATTGCAGCTTTCTGGTCTTTGGGATTTGCAGATTTACATAATAGTTCCTCTTGCACTGAGAGTAAACTTGGATAAGGCTTATCTCCCATTGATAATATTAGTGCAACACGGAATCTCCTACGCCCAAAATACTTTTTTGAATCTCTCAAAGCAAATTCAAATATTTCTCGGAGCATTACAGTTTCTTTAAACTGATTAAGAATACTAATAACCAAACAAATAGCTCTTGTACTTCTACACAGCCATCCTTCATTTGACTCTTCGGGAGGAGCACAAAGAGGTATTGATAAAGATGGCGCAGAAGGATTCTTTGCACTAGATGATAGAGAAAGGAGAATTGCACCAACTAAATCTTTCAGAATAAACTGCTTTTTCAAAGAAGGCGCTTCAGAGTGCATAATTTCATATAAAAGATTAGATCCAACATTTTTGATATCAAATCTCATTGAAGTCACTAAAAACTCGATGACTTTAATTGAAAACATACCTCCCCTATGCAATTGCTCAACCCAAAAAGTAGAAACAATCTTCGGAAAAACAGATGCAAATATTCCGGTAAGCTGAAGCTGTTTATAGGGCCTGAAACTCAACAAGGAAATTTGAGCATTTTGCACAGATTTTTCATCCTTAAATTGGCTCCAAATTGATTTATCAAACATCGTTCGACAAAGTGGTTTCTCAGTATATATATACATCAAATTATCAACTATTACTTGATCTTGGATAATACCCTTAATCCATGGTGATAGAATTGGTATTAATCCAACAACAATTTGGTCCTTCACATACTTTGTAACTGTGATAAATGCATTATAAAAAGCTCTTGCCATTTTTGGCTGTTGTTCCATCAAATCAAGTGAAAGCTCACAAAGTTTTTGAGAAATCTGTTCAATGCCAATTCTATTAGGATTCAGTTTGTATTTGAAGAGTTTTTGATTATATAGAGAACATAATAAATCGAATCCTTGAATATTACTGTCTCCCAAAATCGAGGACACCGAGGCAAAGAATAGCACGAATGGATATTCATCTTGGCTTATTCTATCATGAGGAACGGTAACCAGTGACCAATTAACCTTTTGCAAATTCTTTATCAGTGTAAGAGGTAATTGAGAATCATCATTACCAATAACATGATATGTTGATGTATTTGTAGAAAATGAAAAACTATAATAGTTGGGTTTTCGGATAATATTATATAATTTAGTTATATTACTATATAAAATGGTTTCTTGGTGGACAAAACTAACATCACCTATCAATTCAGATGATAAAACCTGAACTGAGTTTGAATGTAGGCGAATAATCATCATATTTCCATTAATCTCAACATTTTGAATTTCGTTTGCTGAGGTACATGCTTCTTGGCTCTCTGGCATGAGAAATCGTGTGGTATTAAAAACAATTTCTTCTTTTTCACTCCCAGGTACATAAAAAACGACTTTCTTCAGAAGTGGTAAGGAATTCAAATTAAGCTTGACAAATTCTGTGAGAGAGAAAGGAGAATTAATTATAATAATTTCTTTTAATTGTTCTTCATATGAATTCGGGCATGATTCAAATAGTTTTTTAATGTCATATGATGATGGAAGCTTCTTCGGGTTGAATCCAAAACCATCAACAATGATCTGATACTCTTTTTTAACACTTCCAATCACATTAAAAATATGAGACACAAGTGGCCTCAGATCAGAAATAGAATTAATATTCTTGAAAAGAAGTACAAAAATAGAATCGGTTACTTTGAAAAACATATTTGATACATTTTCATTTGTTATGTCAGGATATGGTTTTCTTAAAATATTTAGGAAATCTTCGCTGTCATTTGAAGAGTTACCTTCATAGAGTTTTGTTGTCAATGGAGGAATGGATTCAGAGCTATTCAATAATATCCTAAATTTGGATTCAATAGAACTTAAGCTCTGATTAGTACTAAATACTTTATTACACTCTTCAACAAACATATGTACCATTGATAAAACATGGTTTTCACAAACATTAATATCAAGATCATAATTTGATGGAGAATCTGATTTTTTCGAATGCAATACATGAAAAACTGTTTGAGAAAGTTCATTCTGTGCTTTTCTGGCAAAATTATTCAAAAAATGAAAATACTCTCTTTTGTTTGACAAATCACCCCTATTGATGGCAGACATCAATACAACAGAACCATTAACAAGAACTGATCTAAGTGATTGAGACAAAGAAAATGGAAGCTGAAGCAGATCTGGTGATGTCAAGAATGGCAAAATAAAGCGCAAAAAGCAGAAACCATTGACAAGAGTAAACCCATAGTCGCCAATTACTCTACTGGTTTCGGAATTCAGAAGTTGGAAAAAATACACCAATGGTTCTGGCAGCACTTGAAAAGAGGCAATAATTGATGATAGCATTGATTCGAGAAAACATAAAAAGTTCTTTTTCCCAGATTCTATAAGTTCTGGAGTAGTTAAAGAAGGGTTAATTTCAAAACAAGTACCAGATGATAATGAATCAAATAAATCCCGAATAGGGTCAACAAACATTCTTTGGACCCATACGAATCCAATTATCCTAGGATAATTCCCAATAGCTCTTGATGGAATACTATTCCCTCGAAAAATCATATTCTTATTCGCTTCTTCATAGTGTCCCAGCTCCAAAGAAAGCATGGATTTCAGAAAATCTTGCTCTCGTTTCAATGCAATCGAAGCTTCTAAAAGAACCTTCGAAAAAGGGTCGCTCAAATTGGTAGGAATTTTTTGGCTGATTGCTTCAATTAGAGGAATGTTGTCAAGAAATAATATGGATAAAAAGCTCTCATAATTCCATGTTGGGGCGCCAGTTGATAGAGACCTTGACACAGCAGTTAGGGCCAATGATCTCACAACTTTGGAACCATTAAAACATGATTCAAGCAAACACCTTGTATTGTATACTTGATTATTCTGACTCACCATTATTGCAGCTTCGCTTACAATGGGCTCGATAGTTTTCTCTATTTCAACACACTTAATAAATAATCCAAGAACGGTTGAGTGTAGTTTCAACAACTCACTATTTGAGTAAGATATCCCTTTCGCACATATTCCCAGAGCTTGACACATAATTCCAGTTCGGCCTTCTTTTCCTTCTGGTTGCCAAAACAGCATTTTAGATATCCATTTCGTAATCATTGTTGATATGCTAATCCTAACATCTTGATTAATATCAAGATATGGAGCTAATACCAATATTTGACAGCATTCAAAATGAAAATCATGATTATCAAGAACATCAGCATAATCGCAAAAAACTGATAAAATAAACTCAAACTGAGAATTATCAAATGATAGGGTTAATACTGATTGTTCCAAAATATGTATTACAATCTGAGACGCATTGTATACAAAAGATGTGTTTCCCAAATTAATCAGAACTCCTTTTGAGTTTCGGAGAGATGATGACCATTTATAAAGATATGAGATAAAAGTTGGAAACATCGAAAACGGAAAAGTGTATGGAATGCACTCAGTAATTTTTCTAGCTGCAAAACCCCTTGTTTGAAGAAATTGATAAAGAGATACTAACAAAGATGGGATAATTGGTGATGGAAACAAAAGAAGAATAGACATGCTATTTGCCCACTCTTCTCGAGCAACATTAGTGGGTTTGGCAATTTCTGGTAAATTGGTTTTTACATTAACAGCTTCAGGAGATACTACACGAGATAATGACCTAAAATGGTCAAATATAATGGTAAAAGCATTTTGAGAAGGCGGAGATATCTGATCTGCTAACCTTAGCGCATTTCTAATGAAAATGTTCTGAACGGATGGGTTAACTAAAGTAAGGCATTTTTGTCCTATTTCAGTATATGCAGCGATTGGCATTGTCACAATAGCTTTGGTTTTCTCAATAATTATAGAAATATTATTCAGTAGTCTTAGTGATGTTTGAGTTACCGAAAAAGATGCAGATGTGAGAGAGATGATGGCTGTGGTTTCAAAATCATAAAGAATGGCTAAAAATTGTTTATCTGGTGTTTTCTTTGATTTTGTAACAATTCTAATTATGCATTCGGATACAGCTAGAATAACTTCAGGAACCTTTTCTACAAAAGGAGCAGGATCAACGAGAAAAACAGATTTCATAAAACTAGTTAAAGAATTCGTGACAGATTGTACTTGAGTCCAATCATTTAATTCTTGCTGAATCTCTCCATAATGAACAATAATGGCATTCATTAATGATTCTCGACGCGCAACGGTTGCCCATTGACAAATTAAAGATATAAAGCAAGGATCTCTTTCAAAAAAAGATGCAAAAAGCCTTGGAGAACGCTCTATTGTTCTAAATGGACCCTCTAGAACTTCAGAAAAACGAGGACTGGAAAATGCATTTCGTAGAAGAAACATTATTGGTTCGAAAAATATCTTGTCATCATCAAGGCTGTGTGATAATTCAGATGCTCGACAAACAATTTTCGACAAACAACTTATAAGCATTGGAACTCCAGGTTCTTGTATCAGTTTAACAAACCCTCCGAAAAGATCTTGTTCAGTAATGAATAAAGACAATGGAAAAACTTCAAAAAACTCCTTCCCAATAGGAGCTGTGATAATATCAATTTTGGACTGAGTTACTGCAAAAACAATCTGAGAATTAAAAAGTAACATTATATGAGAGTAGCATGGGTTTCCTCCTGTCTGAACTACCGCCAATGATCCATTATAAAGTGCCCGAATCACAAACAATTCTGGGTCAATTTTGATTGATAAAGCAGTCACCATATTGCCAAAAAGTTTAATGAAATCACCTTGAACACATTTTTGTGGTAACAATAAACACAATGAAAAAAGAGAAGGCCATGTATATGGTTCTTCAAGTCCAATCCAGTCTGATATATTCTTATAAAGCTTAAAAGCAGGGAGAAAATCATTACCTATAAATGATGCAGGATCTGATGAAATAGCTTTTCTAAAAGCAATCTCAATGTATGACATATAATCTTTTCTTAATTGTGCGGTTAAAACAGCAAAGAATTCAACTAGAACACTTATTCCAGAACATAAAGAGTCATAATCGCTTATTAAATGAAACCAAACAAGAACATTACTTGGTCTTTTCGGATCATAAATAATACTTGACTGTAACACTTGATAGAAGTTCTGACATAAGTGACGAGCGATGGGAAGAATTTTGAATATCTGAGTAACATGATTATCTAATAGTTTTGAGTGAAAAACTAGAGTCATAAAGGGAAATGTAACATCGATAGGAAGAATGCATTTTTGTTCTCCCGAATCAATTTCTTCAAAACATTTATGTAAAATGATAAGCATTCCAGTAATCTTGTTAGCTAAGAGTCCATTCGCAGGCGATATCTTGCTCAATTGCTTTACTAACTCGGAAATCAAATCTTTAAAAAATGTGTTTGGGTCAATTTTCATCAATCCAAAAAAAACATCTAATCCATCATGAAAAGATTCCTCTAATACAACTGAAGTAATATCTTTGTGGTTTTTCTCATAGTATTCACTAATAAAAGTCTCGAGTTTTTTAGTTTGATCGAGAAAATGCCCTGATATCATTATTATGTATGGAACTGCAAATGATCGTATGGATAACGATGACTTGGTTGAATTTGATCCAGTTAAACCACTTCGTGTTGAAGATATAATCCAGAACCTATTTAATGCCCTTTTTTGCGACAATGATTACGGAAGTGAAGATTATTGGAATGAAAGGTATTCTTCAGAAGAAACCAAATATGAGTGGTTTCTTAATTGGCCCGAGTTTTTTTTAGCAATAAAACCTAACATTGATATCGTTTATGGAGATGTGTTGCATATTGGATGCGGCAATTCAGAAATGAGCTTTGATATTTTGGAAAATGGGTTTTCTTCTGTGAGCAGTATTGATATTTCTGCTGTTGTCATTGACCAAATGAAGAAAAAATATGCAGATAATCAAAAACTGTCTTGGTTTACTCAAGATTGCCGAAAGCTCGAGTTTGTAGATTCATTATTTGATTTTGTCGTGGAAAAGGGTACTATTGATGCTATCTACTGTTCAAGTGATCCTGAAGAAAACATTGGAAAAACCATGTCTGAAATTTCCCGAGTGATGAAAGAGGGAGCTTGTTTCATATCAATGTCATTTGCCGATATCGAACTCAGGAAAAGTTACATCGAGATTTCTTCCAAATTCTTACATTTCTCAAAGAACCTGACAGTATCCCAGTTTTACGTTTACATATTTTTTAAGAAAGTTACAAAAGAATAAATTTGTGGCCCAAAAACCTCTGAGCAATTATCATTAAAATCATTGCACACTCGATGAGTGTTGATGAATATTGCGTAGAAACACCAATGTATATTTCTTTTCTAAACGAAGCAGATTGTTTAAGTTATAGGAAATTGCAGAGATCTTTGTCAACGTTTTCCTATAGGAGCCCAAGAAACCAGAAAGAGTCGGATTTTGACAGTGGATTTCTTGAAATTAAGAGATTCGCTCTTAGAGGGGATTCAAACGACTGGAAGCGATGCTTAGTCTGTGGAGTTTGCTGGCTTGAGTCAGGGATAGCCATTAATATTAAACAGCTTCAGTGTTTGATAAGGAAATGTAAGAGTTCTATAAACACAACTATGAGGAAATTAGGTTATTCATTGTCTGCCTCGCGTGGGGATGTTAACGACGAGTTGGTCGCTTATCTCCCTTCAATTCAAGGCAATACAGCAGAGCTCAGGAAATGGTCAGTCAGAAAACCACCGGTTTCGAAATTTGACCATATTTCTTGCTCAGATGTTATTTCAAAGCCTCCCCCGCCTTCAGAACCATTCGTCTCACCATTCGATCCAACAAATTATAATTGTCAAAGCGAGTTTGCTTTATCTCCTTTTTCTGATTCTAATTCTTACTGGCTGGACGGCGTTCCACAAGAGTTCTCATTTGAGTAAATCATCTGGTTGTGTGTAAATCAAGCTATCCATTTATAAAGCATACGTTTATTATTTTATGAGGGAAGAAATGTCGGAGAACAGCGATGAGATTGATTCTTCATTTGAAATTCCCATTGGATCTCCCGAATTAGGCACAAAAGGGAATATCATTGAATCTCCTCATAAGAATAGCTCTCTGAAAGTTTTAATAGATTCTAGATTAGTTCAGTTGAAATCTTTAACCCCAACAAACGATAAAACCCAGGTAGATCTAATCGGGAAAGTAATGAATATTAAAAATCCCATTCAACAGGTTGGTTCTTTACTAGATTATTTTATACAGAAGATGTCATCAATGAATTGCGATATGGCCAAACTACAAAATGAATTAAAAATTTCAAAAGAGGAACAAAAAATAGCCGAAAGCAGATCATCAAGGCTGCTACTTCATTTGCAACAAAATGTTAAACTAATAGCACAAATTGCTACAAATGACGGACAAAGTACTCTTGCGGATGAAGCCGTACAAAATATACAATCGCTTGATTCTATACAATTAGGAAATCACAATGATTATATCAAACAAATCAACGCTGTCTTCAATCAGAAGAAGGATAACAAGCTCAGTATGGAAGTGTTTGAGTTATTGAAACAGGAAATCTCAATTAATACTCTTCTCAGAAGACAAACAAAAATACTACAAGAAAAATCGAATGAGATAGCAGATCAGATGAATAATATTAAGCAGCAATTACAAAAAGCCACTTCTGGGAAAAAAATCGAACAACTAAAGCAGCAAATCAATAAACAAGGCTCCATTATAAATGAGCTTTGTACATTAAGCAATTGTACTTCAGAAGAATTACCAAACACAATATCTCATAATATTGAACAAATTAAAATGTATGAAACCCAAGTTGATCAAATCAAAAAGAAACTAAAACAAGTCAAGGATGAACAAGAACAGAAAATGGGGCTTATTATTAAGGAAAATGATGACCTGAAAACGCAACTAAGTTTAAAGGAAAAAACAAATACGAATATAACAAAGGCAAAACAAAGATTGGTTGCCGCGATTGGACAAGATGTAAAAGGATCAGATGATATTGAATGCTTGGTTTCTGCAGCAAATCACAGTATTAAGATTGTGAATGAGCATAAAGCAGTATGCAAAGTTTTGGATCAGATCCCTGGAAAACTGGTGAAAAAAATTGGAGATATTCTCGCTGAAAACGAAGAGTTAAAAAGAATTCAAGAACAAAACTCCATTCTATTGGCAAAACAAACAGAAACAATCCAAGAACTCAGAACATTCTCGGAAAAAACACAAAATGATATAGAAGTATATAATAGTAATCATGATGAATCAAAAAACAATAACGATAGCCGAATAGAATATAGCTCTATGGAATCTGATCTCCATTTTGGTGAATTGAATGATTTGAGGCTTCAATTCAGTACAATAGGACGGGAATTAGAAGAATTACAAAACCAGATGAAAGAAAAACTAGGATGATTGTAGTCCTTTTTCTGATTCGACCTTTTTAATGAGAAAATCAAGTTTCTCATCTTGTAAATAAATTGATGCAATTGACGTTACAACTTTTTTTCTTTCTTCTTCTATTTCCTCCCTTTCTTTGAGTAAATTTCTATATTCATCAGCCAAATTTAAATAGTATTCAATCATTTCTTCTCTACTCTGAGCAAACACACGATCTTCGACTTTTTCTTCAATTTCCAATTCTTCGAAACTAATTTTACTCGTAGCTTTGGTAATTAGCTTAATTGGGCTTAAAGATGATTTTGATATCTGCTTTTTAAATCTGTTTTTCTCCATAAAGATCGGATAACAATGATCGGAAATTTATTAATTTCTATGTCTGGTGGCAATAAGTGCATTAAATACTCTCATGCATTGTTCACTTTCCTCTTACTGGGTGCATATACACTCCTTGGTTTCTTCTATTATGCTTTTTCAATGTCTTATGGTCCAATGAGATCAAAAACAAGGGGGATACTAACATTATGTCTTTTTATTGCAATGTTCATTGGTCTCGTTCTTTCATTATATGCATTCTTTTGCGGAGACACTCCTTCTAAAATTGTTACTGCAGCTCTCTTTATTGTTCCAACAATCATCGAAGGAGTATCTCATCATGAATTGTTATATGGACTTTTGGTTCTTATTCCATACTTCTGGTTTTCTTATTTTTTGGTGATGCTGTATGATCGGAGAAAGTACTATAAGAACATCGAAAATCAGGTCGAAGAAGTCTAAAAAAGTTTTTTCAAATATTCGCCAATTTATTTTCAATTTTTGTTTCATTTTTTCAATTGATTCTAATCGGAAGAATTTACAAGATTTTGTCATGTTTTTATAATTATCGGGATGTTCTTTTTCCTTGTCCTTAGCGCACTCTCATATGAGCCGGAGCATAACCACACTCATCATCCTAGACCCAGTGGCTTGCCGGTTGGATTAAGCATATTAGCATCTTTTTCCGGGTTATTGACTGCTATGATTACGTTATTGTTGATTTATCTTTGCATGAGAAGGTGCCGCCCTGAAAAAGAAATAAATGAAGATGTACCACGCGTAGTTGAAAATAATCAACCACCAATGGGTGTCAGCTATCCTGGTAACTCTGACCATATCCAATCACCCTTGATTGTAAATCAGCCCCCTCCTCAAACAGTATTTGTACATTACCCAGGATTATAAAATAAAAACTTTTTACAACAACAAACTATCTTTGATCAACTCTGATGATTCTTCAACTGGTGACTTCTTTGGAAAGAATCTTGAAGAATTCAGGATTGACACTAATAGAATCAAAGCAGTAGCAGCATTTCCCATAATTTTACCGTATTTCCAATTTGTTATCTCTTTTGCTGGATGAACGTATATATCATTTTCGTCTGTCTCTCGGTTATCTGTGGTGCCATCTGCATTCACAGTATATATTGGACCATATGAGGGATTATTACTAAAAAAAGATGGTAGCTGAATTGGTGATCCGATGATTATCCGGAAAGAAAAGGGAAAATACGGAGAGGAGGAGAATTTGAGGATTCCTGGAGAGTCAAGAGTAATTCTACCTGTTTGGTTGAGTTCAATAACATGTTCAATCACAGTTCTATTGGGTAGTTGGTAATAAAACTCAAGTCCTGTTGATCTCGGATGGTACTGGTATTCAATTTCCATTCTTGTCGATGGCCCAAAATCAAAAAACGAAACATATCTATCCATAACGCATACTTTATCACCGTAATATAGTGCTCCTGCCGCATCAGAAACATAATATGCCTTATCTTTTCCATATATTGTATTCCATACTGTTGCAATACACTTATCTCCCTTACATTTTGTTAGGATATTTGAACCAATGAAAGTAATAGATTTACCTGGATTAAGATCATATAATTTGTAATTTCCATTGGATTGATAATGAGTTATTTCTATATTGGAATCACTTGAATGATGAAGATATATTACTGTCTGTTCAACACCAATCCAATGATGCCCAGTCTTGTTAATCTTACACCATGTATGTGTTGCATTGTCTATTACACTAGGACAATCATGAAGAACAAAGGCAATAATTCCCAACAGCATTTTTAAACATTGAATGATTTATTATGCCGTTCATTAGGCTTTGAAGATCCCCACAAGCCTGTTGAGCCTATCTTTGTGTTCCGTCTCTCTGATTTGTGAATGCCCTGATTTTATAGAGTTTATTACTTGGGATATGCAAGAAATGATCTTGAGAGCATCCTCTGTTCCGAATATGTTTGTGATGTAAAGATCTACTTTCTCTTCAAAAACTGAGCTCTCAAGCCGTTCAACATCAATGAATATATTGGGTGGGAACATGCTCAATAAATAAGCATGCAAATCATTCCTACCATCCAATATTCCGTAGACAATGAATACTGCCAATTTGTCTCGAATATGGGATAGCATTGGAAACCCTGTAACACTTCGAGAAGCGTCATGCAAAAACCTGTAGATTGTTAATATATGCTCGGCAGTTCGTTTTGAAACAAGTGTGACATTGTTGAGCATACTGTTTTCTTCTGTAAAGGATAGAAGAAGCTCATAAGATACTTTGTACACACTGTTGATTAAAAACTGTGCAAATTCACTGGGGGAACGAGGGGAGTTTCCAGCACCAATCACTTGAGGATAAAGCTCATTAAAACTATTAATTGTCTTTTCAATATGATCAACCATTAAGCTATTGGCCTCGCCGAAGATTGGAGAATATTTTTCATCATAGCAGCATGATGCACAGTAAATCAAGGAAATTGGACAAAGCATGATACCAAAAGTGAAACAAATAATTCCACTAATTAGAGTAAATGTTGAGTATTTGGCAATGTATGTACCGTAAATGCCATATATAAGTATTAATGTTGAAAGAATGGTTAAGAAAAACATACATATCGATCCCCAATTACAGCATGCGTAAATTAGCCTGCTATCAGTCTTCCCATCATATCCATCCACATGATTATAATACCTCTTCGATTTAGATGCATTGTATTCGGATGATAAATCGTTTTCTAACCAATACCCAACTTGAAGTGTGGTTACATCAGAATACCCAAGGCTCAAAGAAGGAATATTCAAAATTTTGCCAAAAGAGTTCCTAATGGATACAAATTTCTGCTGATTATAGCGATTGAACCCTTCAAGAGCTTCAGCGTAACACCTCAACTTCGTTTCAGGAGTTACAGAATGACTACTACCGTCCCGTATCCGGGCTAAAACATCCATAGGAGATAATGCAACATACGAGTTCGACTGAAGTTCCCCAATCCCCGCCAGTTGCGACAATCCAATTCCTTCCATTAATCAGTAAATTTTGGGGCAAAAAACAGTTCCAAGGGTATTTTTTACCATGTCCGAGATGAACAAAACAACAGGCCCTGATGGTGATAAAGACACCGAGATCAAGAAGTTAAAACTACTTGTTAAGAAGCAAATTGCCGAAATCAAGGGGTTAAATGAAAAAAATGTTGTTTTGGATCGCAAGAACCGGGAATCTTTGGAGCAAATTGAGCAGAGCAGTGATAAGTTGCTTGAGGCGATTGATAAACAGAACAGAATGAAAAATGAAATCGAAATACTGAAAGGACAACTATCAAACCAGGAAGAATTTGGTAGGGTTGTATTGAAACTTCAGAATCGAGTTGTTGAACTAGAGAAAAATGGTCCTGGGAACCAGGAAAAGGCTGTAGAAGAATTGAAAAAGCAAATAGCTGTACTTAAAAAAGAGAATGAGGAACTTAATAATGAATTATGGTCTTTACAAGCTGATGATCATGAAAATGGAGATAAAGAAGAGAATAAGAGCGAATTAGAGACAGAGAATGGCTTTTTAAGGGAGGAAATAAAAAATATTGAAGAAAAAAATGCCTCGCTAGAGAAACAAATGAAGACCATACTTGATGAAAACGAAGATCTCAAGAAAGAACTATGGAATAGTCAAGCTGATGATGAAAATCAAGACATTTTGAAGCAGAAGGAAGAACTTGAAAGCAAAATTGCTGAGCTTGAGAATCTTGTGTCTGAGAATGAATCAAATAAGAACAAATACGAAGAAGAAATTACTTTTTTGAAGAAACAGATTGAAAAACTGAAAGAAGAGGTTGCTAATGCAAACGAGGATTTATGGAATCAAGAAGAAGATGAGAGGATATCTGAGCTTAAATCCGAAATTGAAAAACTGAAAAATGAAAGTATTTCTCAAATTAATAAATTGGAAGATGAAAAATCATTAATGAGTATCCAAATCCAGGAATTAGAAAGTGATTTAGATCGTATTCAAAGCGAACTTAAAGATCAACAACAGAGAGCCATTTTAAGCGAATCAAAGAACAAAGAATATGAAAACAGCATTAAAGCTCTGGATCAAGAAAAAATCTCCTTAATTGACAGTCATAATAGACAAATTAGCGAAATCAAACAGACTTTTGTTAAAGATCACGAGAAAAAAGTAACCCAAATTGAAGAGCAGCATTCGGAGCATTTAGAATTGTTAGAATACGAACTTCAACAAGAAAAAGAGAAAAATGTTGTTTTTTCCGGCTCAATCGAAGATTTAAATAAAAGGATTAGATCTCAAGATGAAGAACTCACAAGGGTAACCAGAAGTCTCGCAAATTCTCAAGAGAAAAACTCCGAAGAATTGCTCCAAATTAATGAAGAAAAAAACAATTTGAAATTGGTGATACATAAACTAGAACAAGAAATCAATGATTTGAAAAGTAACTATATTGAAGCAATTGATAAACAAAATTTGATTAACGAAGAAATTGGCAAAAAGGATACCATGATTGAAAATCTTGAATCTATTAATGCCTCACTGACAGAAAATATCGGAAAACTTAAAGAAAATCTTGACAACCAAATTAAGGATAAAGAGAACCAAGATTGTGAGAAATGTTCATCTTTAAGCCAACAAATAAATGATTTGGAATATGAAATTGAAGATCTCAAGTCTCAAATCATATCGTTAAATGCATATAAACAAGGTGAAACTAGACTCAAGAAACAACTTGAGAAGCTTCAAAATGATAATTCTGAACTTGAATCCAGGATTAGTTTGATGGCTGAAAATACAAATGAAGAAATATCTGAACTGAAGAATCAAATTACTGCCATTGAATATGAGAATCAGAGACTAAAAGAATCAAATTTAGTTAAGGACTCGGAGATAGTCGATCTTCAGGGACAGCTTTCCGAAATTCAAGACAAATCCACTGAGAACAATAATTTGGTACAAAACAATCAAAAACTCTATTCAGAAATCCAAACTTTAAGGGAAACCATTTCAACCCAGCCAAAGAATGAAGATTCAAAACCCATCGAAGAACTCACATTGAAATATTCCAAATTACAAAAGGAATACTCAGATTTGAAAAAGAAATACCGAGCTAATGAACAGATTAGGGCAGAACTTGAAGCTTCTCAACTTCAAAATGAGTATAAAATGATGACAATGACGGAAGTCACTGCTCCTGTGCCAATCCCTCAAGCACAACCAGATGATTTCAAGATTCCATATTTGAAATCGACTCTTCAACAGTTTTTTGTCCAAGATCGGAATACGCAAGAAAAGATGATTTCAATTATTCTTTCTTTCATTGGATGCGAGGAAGAAGATATTCATACAGCAACAAATGGTTGGAATCAGAATCATCCGAGACCATTTATTGAGTATTTATTCCCATGATACTAATAAATCTCCACAATATGTTTATTCAAACTCTTCTTTCTTTTTTGGAGTGGTTCGACGTGATGATTTCAAGGGAGGCAAAGAGAGAGAATTAAACTCTTTATCCATAATGTCTTGGCGCCGAACTCGATTCGAGGGCGCAATAGCTGATCTTTCCTTGGAATTGGGTGTGTTTTCAAGGGCACGTCGCACTCTCTCCCTGTTCCAGAGCTTATCCGCATCTTTAACAGATTTTCTAAATGTGTTCACCTTTTTTTCCTTATTTTCGAGAACTAGACGTAGTTTAGCTCTTTGTTGATAAAATTTCTCAAGCTGAACAGATAGAGATGCTTCCAAAAACTGTTTCTCCTGTTCTTGTTTTTCTATAACCTTTTTTTCGCTCTCTAAGAATTTTTCTCTCATTGTTTGGAATTTTCTCACTTCTTCAATCTGTTTTTGTTCATTAATAACACTTTCTATTTTTTCCGCTTCTTCAAATCTGCCTTGTACGAGGAGGGAAGCTAATTGCACTCTATAATCTGTTAGCTCTGATGATGGATGATTGAATTCTTTTAGCTTCTTTTCAGACTTCCATTTTTCTTCATGTTTTACAAGCTGAGCATTGTGATAAGATTTCAGGTCCTCTCGCTTATAGTCAAACGACTTCAAAAGCTCTGTTTCCAGCTGCTTTGTCTTTTTATCGAATTCATCAAACTGTTGATGTAGCTCTGTTTCCTGTGAAAGCAACTCATCCTCTGCCTTCTTTTTGACGTCTTGTTTTTGAGCCTTAATCTGATACTCTCTCGTGAACATTTGTGCCCGATTGATCCTGGCCCCGTCTTTAAATTTGTGTTGAATAACAAAGTTCTTTCTATCCTCCGACAAAGAATATATTATTTGCTCATAAACATCATTCGAAAGATTGGGAATAGGTTCAAATCTTAATGCCTTCTCCTTCATTTCAAGAGCTTGAGCACATATCCTCGGAGCTGCTATAATTGGCATCGATCTGTGATATTGTTTTTGTCTAGGCGATGATGGAGGGCGTGGGCTACTCGAAAACCGTGATGAAAATCTCGAAGAGTCATCTAACGATTCTCTCAATGATTCGTTAATTCCAGTTTTTGGATCGCCAATCAATACTTTATCGATTCTCTTTTCTTTATCGCTAATTAATGTGATTTCTGGATCGTTCTCGTGTTCTTCGTTCGTATTCATGTAGCTTAGAGTCGAATCAGATACAGAATTAACGTATGATGTAAAGCAACCTGATATTTCTTACCTGGATTAGGAAGTATGTGGTTATTAATTCTGATTTTTCTTTTAAGGGCTGATTGCCTAGATATTTGTATGTTGATTAATATTAATCATGTATGTGGATAGGATTTCACATGACCTCTGAAAGATAAAAAGAGACCACAACACCTGATGATGAAATTATTTGGAGAAAAAACATGATTTGTTATAAGTATCAATATATGATGAAGAAAATCATCAGCTTTTTCAAGAATATAGTATGGTCGCGATGGGAAAAAATGTTGCGGTGGGGACCAGAACGATAATAATCCGTTATTTTTGATTTTTTTTCTTATTTCAATAATAACTCTATGCCAGATATACTTATAGATTTATTGTTATATTATCGATATGCACACTAATTAGATCTATGCTTTGTTAATCAAAGATTCACTCGAAACATTCAAATTTATGTAGATATTGGCGATTTATTGTTTATCTTGATACATTGATTTCTCTATCAATAATGATCAAAAGCATCATATTTGATTAAAATTATGTGTATAATGGTACTATACAATAAAATATAAGTAAAAATATTATTTTAATCCAAAATTAAACGAGAAATGATAATATTTTCAGTTTTTTATTGGAATAATTTTTTTAAAATATCGTCACTGTAAACAATACCAAATATTAAAATAATAAAATCAACCCCACTTAAGTTTTAATTTATGAACATGTTTATATAATATTGAAGTTATTCTAATCATGATTTTTAATCTTTTAATGTTGGAATTTTTTGGAAATATCTTCTGTTTAAGAATTGCTAAAAATTTGGACAAATTTTTACCATTCTTTTTTAACATGTTTATTGTATTTCAATCAATAAGACACAACTAATAACGAAATAAGTAAAAGATAATAAGAAAAACCTAATTTATTGATATCAATATGCCTAATGGGAATATTCTATCATCTGATTGAGAATTACCCCAATTGTCTGATCTTTGTTTGATTTTTAAATAATGAATGATAAGTCTTATTTTCTTAATTTTTGGGGATATTAATCATGAATCATGACTGGTATTGTGATATATCGATAAATAATAACATATTTTTCAACATTTACCTTTGAGTTATGTCATTTTTCACAAAATTAATTCTTTTTCTCATTGTTTATCTTTTCTCCAATCTTGATTGTTGAAAATAAAAATTTTGTTTTTTTATGACCTTTAATGTCTTTACTATGCTGAATTATTATGGCTTTTTCAATGATTAACTTAGTACTTCTTATTGTTGAGGCTAAAATGATCAAAGATTTCCAAAAACCCAAAAAATATTTTTTTTCTTTTTTTAGGGTGTTTCTTGTTCCTCTTCAATAATCAAACAAAACAAATGTTTTAATAATGTCCTAGTATATCCATTGTCTTCAATTAACATGAAAAAAATGATCAAAATCATATAGAATATCAAATAATACAACACAATATGTTTGGATCAATTCAATATTGTACACTTAATAATGATGGTAAAAGGTTCGAATTATGCGTTATAATGATATGATCATTGATTTTTGAGGGCTATTTTGATCTAATGGTTACAATAAGTGATATAGCAAAAAAAGTACTAATAAAATAAGTATTTTGCGAAAGAAACCAGGAATCAATAATAGATACGGAAACTATTCGTTTTTCCTCGCAAGGCAGGAAACTGTTTTCTCGGATTCATTCCCCTGGACGGAACTTGACCCTCCGTGTTACTTTACCGTAGAAAAAATGCGATTCAAGTCTTCCGTCCTCTTGACACTCGTCCAGT
>Ga0209639_1001827_pt1 | contig 18952 bp, 11 predicted proteins | sample EPASupsiteHSE605_FD_187268 | JGI IMG/M metagenome (GOLD analysis project Ga0209639, IMG submission 187268) | Bioremediated contaminated groundwater from EPA Superfund site, New Mexico - Sample HSE6-05 (SPAdes) (version 2) | ecosystem: Environmental > Aquatic > Deep subsurface > Groundwater >...
AGAGAATCACAATGAAGACAATTGCAAATATCATAAACATCACCTGCTTTTTCAACACTTGGATAACTGATTCGATTATGAATCAGATCTAGAAACACCTCAAATGATTCTCTAGAATATGATGAATCAAAGTTAAAAACCATTCCACAACTATTCTTGTAGAATTCCCGAAAAACTTCACTATGAAACAACAAACATCCATTATTCACTTCATACTTGTCTCCATTATAAACAACAATTCCATCTTTCTCTTGACAACAAAGACGAAAACGAAAACTATCAACAATTCCAAAATGTGATTCCCATTCTCTCAACAGATTAATAACTCCAATCTGGTCATTTCTATCACTAGGAATACATCCTAACACAAGAAAATCAATGAAATGACAAAAAACATCAAAATCACACGAATCACTCAAAACAATCCGATCTTTTGTCGTATATTCATCTAGATACTTGTTTAAACACAACAAAAATCTCTTTTCAACACGTTTTGTCTTATCTTGACACTGAAACACAACTTCTGGCATCAACAAAAAAAATGTCACATTTATCTCAGACAAGTTTACTGGAGGTTTATGTCCGAATTCATTCCATTAATCATCCAGTATTGAAGAATCTTATTGTTAAACATAAATATTAAATTCTGTTTTTGAAAAATATGACAATTTAGTTGAATGTTGAATGGAATCATGTGTCCCAGATAATAATTGTATGATTTTGATGCCTTCCACTAAAAAGGGTATAAATACCATTTTTCAACTTTGGCTGAAGAGGATTCTTTCAAGAAGAGAAAAATTCATACATACTTCCCGATTAAACAACTAAGAAACTATATCTGAATAACACAAATCTTGAATCAAATCCAGGTTTTTGGCAAACCTGAAAATGTGAGATCATGCTGTGGAAGAGATGGAGTACTGGCTGAATAATCTATCACATATAGATATGCTGGAGAAATCTTTGGAAGATGTGTTTCAGATTGTTTTCAAGCTCTTCAGTGGCATTTTGCAATTATATCACATTTCTTGAAACAAAAAGAAAAACCTAGATGCATCAAAGATAAACAGAAGACTGGGATTGTTAATTGAATATATTTTGATTCAAGTTGGAATCTATGCATTTCTTGATTCACAAATGATGTCAATATCATGCTTTTTCCTCTTTACAGATGTTCTTTTTCACCTGCTTAACCGGTATTCCTTTCTTTTTCATAGGTGTCACATTATTACCAGCCCCCTTTCCAGATTTTTGTGATAAATACTCACATGCCTTTTCAATATCGCCGCCAAATTCCTCAATGAACCTCTTGATTGGCATTTTTTTGATTATGTCGGGGATGCTCAGTAAAGCAATATCAAGAGCACATTTCATATTATTCACAAGATTCTCTGCATGTGCTTGAATGGCATAGCATCTGTTATTGACTTCTTGATCAAATTCCTCAATTGCTGAAAGATCCATAATAATAAACGTACGTCATAAAGTAAATGTGCGAAGATGAGCTATACCAGTTTGACTTGTCATTTGACGACATAGACACTGAGAAAGTCGGATACCTTACACGCGAAAGCGTACTGAAGGCTATTTTCCAAAGCGAGTCATCTGTTGATCGTTTGGTAATTCCAGTTTTGTTCAACGAGTTTGACATTAATCAAGACAACATGATTTCTCGCGATGAGTTTGATGTTTTCTTGACGCAAATAAGGAAACTTACCAAAAAAGAAATTGCCAAGAAAGCTTTTCAAATCGCTGACACTGAAAACACTGGTTCTCTTGATTCCGCTCAGTTTTTAAGGCTGGCCACACTAATGGGAATGGAATGCACAAATAAAGAAATCCAGGCAACTATAAAAAGCCTCGACCAGAATGGAAACAACACCATCGAGTTAGATGAGTTTTTGGAGCTGATTGAGTAAAATTTTAAACGGATTCATTTTTATGGATACAAAAGTCTCTCGCACACTCAGGATTAACCTAAATGCTGTTAAAAGATTGATAAGGGAACACAGTAGTTATGAATCTGAACTCAGTGAAGCCCAAGCTCAAATTTCTCAGTCAACTTTTGAACCTGGAACATCAGAATATAAGAGATTACTTGATATTCGAGGAGAAGCCGAACAAATGGTTCAAGATTGCTCAAGAAGGCTTGAAGAGTTTATGGGTAAGCTCCGGGCATCTTTGAATGAGGCAGCAGCATTCCCAGAAGACCCACTTGTGGTTGAAGCTAGGGCAATAATCCAGTAAACGACGCTAAATTTTATTAATTTGGTACGAAAAATCCCCAAACCTCAACAATATCTGCTCTGAATGTAGGTTTTCCAGCCATGAACGTTTGAGCTTCTTCGCCATCATGCTCAAAACCAACACCATATGAATTTTCGATGACTGAAGTGCATTCATCAAAATCGTCCGCAAGCTTCAAATCACAATTTCCAAATGAAATGGAATCTGGAGTAGCCACAAGACAGATTGGATTTTCTATTTGAGGCTGATAAGGCACTAAAGCATCATTTGTGATGCTAAATAGCATGCATGAATTACCTTTTCCAAAGGGTTCGCCTGTAGTATTCCACTTATTTGATGCAAGTCCTCCAAATACCTTTTCACCTGACTTGACGAGAACAGCTGTAATGCCTTTACCATCGATTCTTTTATGCATTCTTTTGATAGACCTTCCATCATTTTCGGTAGAGAACAGCAAGCGGGTGGTTGGTGTGTTTTTGAATGGAAAACAAAGATAGAGTTGCCTGGAAACTTCAGAATCTGAAAGGATCGATGATCCCTCAAAAGGCTGAAAACTGAGAGGATTATTCGATTGGGGAAGCTGTTTAAGTTTTCTCTTTGAAGCTCTTGTAATTGATGTTATCTTAGGCTTTGGTCTCTGTGGTGGAGTTACAACTTCTGATTCAACCGGTTGAGGTTCTTCTTGAATTGACACATGCATCTCTTGAGCTGGAGGTTCTGGATTTGTATGGTATTCTTCCTCTTCATCATATTCTTCTTCCTCATATTGTGTGGCATGAATGTTATGAGGCAATAGAGTAATGTTAGATCCCTGAACTGAAAGAGTATTGTTGATAATTAAAGTCTTTTGAACATCTTGAATGGCCACAGGGAGATCACTACATGGACTCATTTCATTAAGTGATTCCAAATAATTATAATATGATGTTAGAAAACTCAAGGGTTCGCTTTGATCTTTATGATATTGGATCAGCTTTTTATGGTTCTGGAGTTCTTCCAGTTTCCTTTCAAGCTCAGCTTTCACTGATCGGATAATGAGTGCCTGTTCAATGTAATGTTGATGTATTGCTTGAGTTACATTTGATTCTATATCATGAATCTTGTTTTCAACAAAAGCTTGATTTGTTAATAGCTCCTGAATTTTGGTTTCCTGTTGAGATCTGGTATCCATAAGAAGAGCTTCAACTTTGTTCATTAGTTCATTAGGCTTAGAAACCTCTTCGACAAGCTCTTTGTATACGGATGCAAAATCAACTAACATATGCTTTGACTCATCACCTTGTGAATGAGATCCCTTAACTTTGCATTCTAAACATACAGGAAGATGACATTGATGACAATAGTATTCAACTTTGACAGCTGGATGAATTGGACATTCTTGATTCTTTAAGAGTCCTTCAAAAAGAGGCATCCTTGAATGGTTTGCCATGAGCTGATTTGCTGAATGGGAGGATTTGTCACACTTTTCACAGAGAGCAGCTTTATCATTCTGACACCAAATTGTCGCTTCTGCCTTTTTACATATTGCGCAGACATGAAAATGCTCAGACATAGGCATAATATTCTTCCCTCCTTTAAATTTAATCAAATGAAGAGTATTGAGCTGGTTTTGATTGAAAATCACAAATTCATGATTTTCCGAAATACATAACGTATGAAATCCATCAAATAACAAACCAGAATTGATATTTTCTGTTGAAAAATCAATACTATGCTGTATTTGTTCAGATTGATCATTATTCATCACGTTGCCTAATGCTACAGCAGCATGAACATATTCGTGAACATCTTTCTCCTCTTCGATGTTCATTTTTCCGACTTTAAATCTCAGCCCTGTTCTTGGATTAACACGAATACCCCATTTCAACAAATCAGAAAGAGGTTGCTGCAATGAATTTAATGGAATAAAAACATCAACCAAATTTGGATATTGAACTGTTTCTAAAAACTTTTCGAAAAGTAAACACTGGTTTTCGACAGAAATCTCGGTCAGCTCATCAATTTCAAAACGAGGGGCTTGAAAATTAATCTGCATTATATGCTCAATAACGCCAAATTGCTCACAATCTCTCGGAAGTGGAACACCAACAGATGTCATGAATCGTAATGCCGTTAATTTACAAACGATTAAATAAACTGGAACGATTATTATGAAGAGAGTTTTCCAATCTCGTTTTCTCAGCAATTTGACTTTATCAATGTAATTCTCATTGTGCCAAATTATTTAATAATCTATGTAAGTTTTTTGACATTAATCATTAGAAACAAATTCAGACTCAACCAAAAATATTGAGGATATGAAACATTATTGCCCGTTTTTTGTTCCATATTATCTACAATATATGTTTCTATATATAAGATTAAAATCAAATATTGATTTTATTGTTTTGTCTTAATTGAGTTTTTGAGCATTAACAAAGCCATTTATTAGTAAAATAAGATGTTGTTAGGAATTCTAGGAAAAAAATTATATTGTACTCAATATTTGGAAAATCTGAACAATAATATGAAAAATACTTGAAGATCATCAAAATATTATACAGTTTTTGCATAGATAGCAATCCTGTTAAGGCGGTAAACCGTGAATTTTTCCTCAAAACCGAAAAGAATATCAGAGTATGAAAATATTTGATATTAATAGAGTTGAATTGTATTCAATAATTAATGTATCCATCTATTATATCATTATTAACCTTTATTCAAGTGCGGTAATAGCTCAATGGGAGAGTGAATACTTCTACAAATAACAATGAAAGCTTTATTAGATCTAGGTTCGATTCCTAGTTACCGCAATTTTTTCAAAATTTGAACAATTTAAGTCAAAATATTTTGGTGCATAATTGAATCAAAAATATATCGAATTGTGTGTTATACTTCTAAACTACTGATATTTGTGGGTATGAAATTGCAAATAATCATAATATTCCTTAACATTTTCGACATTTTCACGTTTTAAAAGGAACACTTAGTCCATTGCCTGTATTCATAGTTTTTATTATTCTCAACTCTAGTTTTGCATTCATGTTTTATCAATTATTACAATATTCATTGTATAGCGGTAATAGCTCAATGGGAGAGTGAATATTTCTGCAAATAACAAAATGAAAGCATTATTAGATCTAGGTTCGATTCCTAGTTACCGCAATTTTTTCAATATTTGAATACTTTAAGTCAAAATATTTTGGTGCATAATTGAATCAAAAATATATCGAATTGTGTGTTATACTTCTAAACTACTGATATTTGTGGGTATGAAATTGCAAATAATCATAATATTCCTTAACATTTTCGACATTTTCACGTTTTAAAAGGAACACTTAGTCCATTGCCTGTATTCATAGTTTTTATTATTCTCAACTCTAGTTTTGCATTCATGTTTTATCAATTATTACAATATTCATTGTATAGCGGTAATAGCTCAATGGGAGAGTGAATATTTCTGCAAATAACAAAATGAAAGCATTATTAGATCTAGGTTCGATTCCTAGTTACCGCAATTTTTTCAATATTTGAATACTTTAAGTCAAAATATTTTGGTATATATTTGAATTAAAAAAAATACCTGTTCTGTGCGAAATTGTCATAGCAAATCATTTTTCTAGGATATTAATAAATATGGTGAAGAGCATTGACCGACTCAAATTCAATCTCAATCTTATCATGTGTTATCTCAATCAAAGGGTTCTTCCTTCCAAAGATAGAAATCATCTAACGAAAATTGGTTCAATCGTTATCAAATTCAATTATTTTCTTTGTTTCAATTAAATCATTAATTGAATGTTCCACAGGTTAAATATAAAAATTCGTTAGTATCAAATCTTGAAAGCGAAAACAGTTTTTGACAAGAGTTCTTTCAAATGATTGGATCAGAAAGGCAACTGAAGAGAATTATATGTTTTTATATTTCTTTTTTTCCTTATGTTATAGAATTGTCTGAGAATTTTCATAGGGTAATTCATTCTTTTATTGTATCTATTTATCAGTCTATATTATTTATTAAGAGCAAAGGATTATCAAAAATGAATAAGAAGAGAAAAAATGGTAAAAGCCGATTTGTATTTTATACAATTTTGATTATACTAAGTATTTTAACAGGAAATCAACATGTAGCTGAAAAAAATCATCTGATTTGGGATATAAAATGTTATGGAATGAGTACTACAATTCCACAGTGTTTAACGGGCGTGGGATGTAAAGATGAGCATTTGAATGAAGGTAGGTCTTTTGAACAAGAAAATGTCAATATATTGGATTGCTTTTTCTCAAGAATATCACTGTATTCTAAAGATGGAGGAGTTATTTATTTAAGTGGCAACAATTATTACTCACTGAATATTACATATTCAATGTTTTTTAACTGTGCTTGCTCTCAAAGAGGAGGGGCGATTTTCTTCTCTACAAAGTCTTTCTGCCATTTAAAGTTTATTTGTGCAAATAAATGCTCTTGTGGGACAAATTATCATTTTGCTTTGCTAAGTTCTTCAACTAATAGTAATGGAGAGCATTTATCTATTTCTTTGTGTTCCCAAGGCCCCTCTGGTTATTCATCAATATGTTTTAACAAAGGAAATCAAAGAATTGAAAACATCAATAGTTCAATGAATGATGCAATACGAATTTCTGGAATGCATGTTTACCAACCATCATCATTTATTAGCTCATTCTGTACTTTCTCGAATAATAAGGCCTCAGAATATGCCTGTTTGTATTTATATTTTGTGATTGGGTCAATTTCATATACAAATATTGTTCATAATTACAGTCCCACTCAAGGCTCGATCAAAATTTATGGAGGCTCTCCAAAATTTCTCTATTGTGTATTCGATATGAATCGGGATAACCTATTTTATGTTGAATCCAGTGTTCCTGAGATCACCCACTGCTTCATTTTTCACCCTGGGCAAACTTCAACAGGATTTAATAATTCATTAACAAAGAAGAGTACATACCATTTGCTATTCTATAATTCCCAATATTGTAATACTGATGTTCTATCAACAACCCTAGGCAGTGATATAACAATATTTGGTAGGCCAAAGAGTTCATTAATCTGGATGTATCTTTCGTTCTCATCATTGGTACTCTGATGATTTTTAGTGATTATAAATGGTAATAGTAAAAGTCACATTTATTGGTGATACCCTAGTTGGAAAGACGTCTTTATTGATTCGACACACAAAAGGAACATTTTCTATAATTAGTTCTCCAACAATTGGTTCTGGTTCTGTGAGCAGTACAATTAAAATTGGGAATGAAAGCATAACAATTCAATACTGGGATACAGCAGGACAAGAGCGATTCCAATCGCTTCTTCCTATGTACTCTAGAGGTAGTAATATAGGAGTTTTTGTTTATTCTGTTACAAGCCGGTCGTCTTTTAATAATGTCGAAAAATGGGTTTCTTTATTTAAAGATTCAGCAGATATGGAAGCTAAATGCGTATTAATTGGAAATAAAATGGATTTGGATAATGAAAGGGAAGTATCTTTTGAAGAAGGACAGCTTTTTGCACAAACAAACCACATGAGTTTTTTCGAGGTTTCAGCAAAGACAGGAGAGAATGTAAACGTAGCATTCTCCCAAATCATCGCATTTTCAACCCAAGACACTGCAATAGTGGACACTGTGCAGCCTCTTCAGGAAGCTAAGGCTTCAGGTTGCTGCTAGGTTTATATATCGTTTCATACGTTTAATGAACTTGTCTCCAGAACCATCTTTTTCATTATTTCCCGAGAATTCTGGAATTGCGGAGTCTTCTTCGTTTGTTGGTAACACTCCTCAAATAGGAATTATCGACCAAAATCAATTAAATGTGTTATTTAATACTCTTAGGAGGCAAATACACCAGAGAACAAATGAAACGAAGCAAAAATATCTCGAAGAGTTACGAAATATTAAAAAAAAGTACAAACAAGCTAAAGAGCAGATTCGAATACAACAAGAATTATCAAATAATCGCCAGAATTCTGAAAAGTTTCTTCAAGAACAATTGAATAAGGCTACCATTGAATTAACACAGCTAAGGTTAGTTAGGGATGATCTTAATTCATCTTTAAAACAATCAACAGCGCAGATCCAGTATCTTAACAAAGAGCTTGAGAAGATTAGGGAATTGACTGAAAATGATGATATTGGAAAGAATAAAGAAATATTGAAATTGCAAGAGCAACTAGACTATTCTCAACAGCAACTTGAACATATTAGGAATCAATACCAGTTTAAAAATGATCAGCTTATGAAAGATAAAGAAATATTAATCAAAAAATTAGAAGAATCTCGCCAAGAGCTTGAGGATCTACAGGACCAAACATTCAATGTTTTTAATGCCTCACAAGTGATAGAGAGTCAACAAGAGGCATCAAAAGTTGAGTTTATTAGGTTACAACAGAAGTTTGCTGAATTACAGATGAAGTACAATAGGGCAACTGAACAGAATTCCGAACTTAGGCAAGAAAATGAACATATTAAAGGGATTATTCTTCAGATGAAAGAAGAAATCGATAATCATTCTAAAATTATTGAAAAACAACAGATTGAGGGAACCCAAAACGAAAAAAAACTTCAATCGATGTCTAGCCATTTGCAAACAGTTACCGAAGCGAATAGGAATACTTTATTAGAATTAGAAGAAACTAGATCGGCTAACACTTTTTTAATGCAACAACTTGAAACAGTAAACAGAACCAAAGATAAGCAAATCCAACTGATTAGCAAGGATATAGATATTTATTCAAAGCAGGTTTTTCAATTGAAACAGGAAATAGATAGTATTAAATCTGATAATGAGAAATGTCTTAATGAGAAAAGCGAATTAGAGAATCAACTCAAAGCTGAACAAAAATATAAAAAACGATTTGAAAATGAAAATGGATTGCTCAAAAAAGAAATAATGAAAATCAATTCTCTTCTCCAAGCATCAGAAGAAGAGCAAAAGCATCTAATTAATAGAATAGAGTCATTAAATGGCGAAATATCTTCGAAAAATGATTCATTACAGATTATGGCATCTCAATACCAAAGAGTTATTGCAGAAAAAGCGGAAGAATCAAACAAAATTGATGAACTGACCGAGAAGATTGCATCTTATGAGTTTTCAAAAGAACACGACAATCTATCTGAAAGAAATATGAGAGAGTATGTTCAAAGTTTAGAAAAAGAAGAGATTTCTCTGAAAGGTAAAATATCAGTTTTTGAAAGTTCGCATGAGAAGATTTTATTGAAATTGGATGAAATGGAAAGAGAAAACAATCAACTGGTTTCCGAAAACAATGAATTAAGAAATTCTTTGATGATTCAAAGTGAGAAAATGGAGGATCATGTGAATGAAAGAACTCAGAATATGAATGAGATTCATAAACTGAAAAAAGATTTTGAATCAATGTATTCTGATCATTCTACTTTGATGGTTTCATACGCAAAACTTGAAAATGAAAACAAGAATCTATACTCGCAACTATTTAATAAGAAAGATTTTATTGAAAAACTCAGGAAAGAAAATGAAAATCTTCACAATCAAATTGAAATCTCTGTTTTAGAATTGGATAAACTTAAAACAAAAAGCCTTAGTCTTCAAAACGAAAATCATAGCCTTCGTAATAGTATTGATACTCATGAAAAATCAAAAACCGAAACACAGAATATCGCTGATGCAAACAAGAGAGAAATTGAAAATATAAGAACATCTTTACTTAGATGTCAAGCCAAATTTGAAAAAGAGCAGGAAAAGAAAGAAAAACTTGAAAACCAGATGAAAGACTATGAATCTACATTAAAATCATTGAAAGGCGAACTTGATGCATCCATAAATATTAATAATGATTCTTTTATAGAATTAAGAAAATCTCAAAATTGTTGTGATGATCTTAAGGCTCAATTGGATCAATGCAAAACCTTATTAAATAAGATGCAACAACAGCAAAAAGATAAAAGCATTAAATACAATCATATTATACAGGACAATTCTGTAATGAAAGAAATGATTATTAAACTTGAAGAAACAAATGAAAACCAGAAGCAAGAAATTGAAAAATATAAGCGTCAGATTAAAGAATTTGAAGAAGAGTTTAAGTTCTTGAAAACAAAAGAATCATTAGCTCCAAATGAGAATAATGTAATGTCTGAAAGTTCCAGCTCCCTCATAAGTAATGAAATAATTCAGTCTCAGCTTGAGCAAAAGTCAAAAACAATTTTGGATCTTCATAATACTATTTCAGATCTTCAAACATCAATAGCCGAACTGAAGCATAAAGAAAACGATAATAACTTTTCTTTATTCCAACTCGAGCAAAGTATTATTGAAATCGGAGCAGAAAAGGAAGCACTGGAAATTCAAAACCAAGATCTTATTTCTCAATTATCTCATAAAGACACACTCATTGAGAAAATGAAATTTGATGTAAGCAAAATTGGTAAAGAAATGATTGCTCAAAAATCTCAGTTCAATGAGGTGCTCTTACAGAATAATGAGATGATGAAAGCTACTGTTCAGGATATACTTAATGTTTCTTCAGTTGGGAACGAAAAACAAAAAGAAAGGATTCAAGAACTTGAAACTAATAGTCTCAAAATGGTGGATATTATTTCTGAAAAAGATAAGCAGGTTGCATCGCTCGAATCAAGGATTGACACATTTCAAATAGAACTAGAATCCATATCAAAACAAAAAGAAGAGCTTCTAAATCAGAATCAGAGGATTAGAAACGACTTGCTGGATCATATTAAAATGATGAAGAAAGCCAAATCAGATGCTTCAGCCTCAAAACAACAATTAGATATTGTTCTCCAAAAATTGAATAGAGTCGAGGAAGAGTTGCACAGTTATCAATCAATGAAAATGGATTCAACTTCCAGATCAGAGCTTGATGCAATGAAAGCAACTCTCAAGAATACAGAATCCCAGATGAATGATTTGATGGAACAAAATGATATTCTTCAAAAAGAATTGAAATCAAAATCTATTCGACTGACAGAATGCGAAAAGCAAAGCCAATATGTTTTGTCTTCATTCCAGAACATTCGGAAACTCATTAACACTCAGTGCACCGAAGTATCTCCTGATAGCACCAAGTTTCTCACTGAATTATCAACTTTGAAGCAATTCATAGATGCATCAAGCAGTGAAATCTCTTCTCTCATTAAATCCAAAGAAATACTTCAAGAAGAAATGATAAATCTTAAAAAAACCATCATAGATTCAAGTAATTCTCAAAGAAACCTTGAAAAATCCCTCATCACAATGAACGCAAAATACCAGGCTGTCATAGAAGAAAGAACCATCATCAAGAAAGAAAATGAACAATTCCAAATAGAAAGAAAGAACCTAACAGACAGCATAGATACCCTGAGGCAGGCCCTAGCCTCTCTCAAAGCTAAATTTGAGAATACAATTGTTTTGTAAAATTATTGCCGCATGAGCTGGTTGACGTTTTTTATCTCTCTCGGTATATTTCTAATTCTTCGTCAGTTACTATTATCATATCTAAGGACTTTAATGCCAAATGTACTTTCTAATGTTTCTTCCAACCAGGAAGTCCCAATTTTCCCACAAGGATTCATGTTTGGAGTTTCTACAGCGGCATGCCAGATTGAAGCTGATATTCCTGATTGTAACTGGCATATGTGGTCACATCAAACAAAAGAAGATGGAACTCCAAGGGCTCCTGTTGATAATAGGAAGTGTGATGCAATTAATCGCTTTCCCCAAGATGTCGAAATAATGAAATCTTTGGGAGTTAATGTTTATCGATTTAGCGTGTGTTGGTCGAGAATCAATCCCAATCAAGGTGTGTTTAATGAAGAGGCAATCCAGATGTATCGCAATTGGTGCATATATTTGAAATCTAATGGAATTGAGCCAATGGTAACTTTGTGGCATTTTGAGCATCCTGCATGGATAGAACAAAGAGGTAGTGTAAAAGGGCCCGAGTTCGTTCCCCGATTTGCTGATTTTTGTGAGCGAGTTGTTTCTCAGCTTCATGATGTTTGTTCTATTTTCCATACTCTGAATGAGCCAATTGGTTTCGCTGTATCATCATATTTGGCTGGAATTCATCCACCTGGAGCCGGTTCAATTACCGATTTTTGCGATGCAATGGCCAATTTGTTTAAAGCCCATGTTGCTGCATACCAAATAATAAAGAGATATAATCCTAGCGCCATGGTTTCATATGCGAAAAACGTAGTTGCATTTGTGCCCATGCATTCTTGGTCACTTTTAGAGCATATTGCTGCATATTATATGAATCACTATACAAGGATTGGATTTAAACCATTTGAAAAAGGATATTTCCGTTTCCTGTGGCAAAAGAGAGAAATACCAGGGATTATTAATACTCTTGATTTCATATCTGTCAATCATTACTATTGCGGCTTTGTGACTCTGAACTGTAATGAATGGTCAGTTGTTGAGGGAAACAAGATGCCCTTCCTCTCATATGGAGAAAACTTTGTTCCGACAAGTGATTTTGGCTGGGGATTGATAACATCATCCCTTGCTAGTGTGATGCAGTGGATTAATGACCAAAGCAACCCAAGAAAACTCAAAATGATGATTTCAGAGCATGGACTTGCCGATAACACAGATAGCAGAAGGCAATGGTTCCTTCAAGAATCTCTTTTCCATTTAAGTAGAGCTGTATCAATGGGTTTGCCCTTGATGGGATATATTCACTGGACTCTCTATGATAATTATGAATGGGCAGAAGGAACAAGAATGAAATTCGGGCTGTTTGAAACCAACTTTGAAACAATGGACAGAAAACCTAGAGAATCAGCAAAGCTTTATTCCAATATCATCGCTGCACAGTTCAATCAATAAAATGGGTGTAAACCCGGTAGAAATTTTATTGTGTTTTTTCCTCTCTTTTTACATCAAAATTATCACAATTTAAACAAAAATTGGAAAATAATTTTCAGAAAAACAATATGATACTATGTGTTTTTATAGGGATGAAAGTATCATTGTATGAAGACTTTTCTAATCTCGAGATTCAGTGGATTCCTATTCAGCAAAAATTGGGGATTAATGATTTCCGCAATAATCATGAAAATGAAGAAGATTTCTCAGCTGATGGGAGAATCAACACATATTTACTCATTAATTATTCTTATACTGGAAAGCGTAAGAATAATAGCTTTTGGAGATCTTATGTTGAAATCATTGGTGCTGTTTTTGAGAGTTGTTTTGCAATGGGATCAGGATTGACTTTTGGATCTGGAGGTGCGATTTATATGCAGCAATCTCAGGTTTACATTTCTTCCAGCAGTTTTCTCGGCAATTTTGCATTGGTTGGGGGTTCTTTAAGTCTAATTAATCCAATTCTGATTGTTGAGGATGAAAAAGGAACAGTAATTTTTTGGCCATTTTCAACAATTATGTCTACTCCCCATGATTCTCTTATTAATACACCTTATGATACTGTTATCGACACTCCCTCATTAACTCCAGGAGTGACACCAATTGAGACTCATGAAATTACCATACATCACACCCCAATGTTAACACATTTTCCCACTCATGAACCAACTCCATTTGAGTCTCCACACAATACATGTCAACCAACATTGAATGAAACCCCAATTTCTTCGCCTGATATAACTCCACATCATACAATTATGCCTTCTGAGAATCCTACTCTAATGGATTCATTTCATCCTACTGTTTCCTTCACAATCTCTGACACAGTTGTGCCTTCATTTCCTTCAACTCCCTTTTATACACCCAGAAACACTCATTCGGATACACAATATCCATCCGACTATCCATCTCTAGAGCCAACTTATGGATTCACCTTTTTACCCACCCCTATATCATCTCCTGAATTCACAATCAATTATACTCTCTTCAGTAGTCCGGAAAATACTTTTTGTGATTCACTTCACCTAACTCTTCCATATACCGATTTGAAAACAATTGAAATGACACCAGTATCATCATTTTCTCAAACACCTGATTATTCTCTGAGAGATACCATCATTGAGTCTTTTGGAGAGACGCCACATCAAACAAAAGATCATTCTCCTGAGAATACTTTTCAAAAAACTCTAGACATATCACCAATACATACTATTGATCAATCACCTGCTATAACTCTTGTTCATACAACCATGACAACTCCATTTTATACAAATAACTATTCTCCGGAAAACACGTTTCAAGATACTATCAATATTACAGCAATACAAACTAATGATCAATCACCTGCTATCACTCTTGTTCATACAACCATGACAACTCCTTTTTATACAAATGATCAGTCTCCTGAGAACACTTTAAAAAAAACTCTAAATAATACACCAATACAATCTAATGATCAATCACCTGATAATACCCCGAAAGAATCTTTCACTGAATCCGCTGGTGAAACACTATATCAAACATATAATCAGTCTCCTGTAAATACTTTGCACGAAACCCTATATATAACCCCAAAAAATACTGTTGTTCAATCATCAGACTTTACTCTGATTCATACATTTGAAATCACGCTTATGCAAACTTATCACCGCTCACTTGAGAAATCTCTTCATGATACCCTTATATTTTCCTATTTCCCAACTGCAGAAGACTCGCTTATTGTATCCAACCATCCTACACCTGAGTTTTCAATTAGTCTCAATCAACCCACAACATTAACTGTTTCCCATATTTATTCTGCCCAAGAACCAACACCATCCTTATGTATAACAATAACAGTCTCAATTCACTCACCTAATATTTCCATAAATCAGAATCTAGGTTCCAATACAGATGACAGTATCAATAGAGAATGGCTTCTCATATTTATTTCCTTTTCATTGCTATTCCTAATATTTGGATTCTTACTATTCCTGAATAAAAATAAACAAGACGAAAGCCAAAACGAAATGTCCGGAGAGGAAATCACAGTATTTGTAATTGATGATAGGAATTCAGTTATTACAAATGATAATCCTCTGTGGACAACATCTGTAATTGGAGACAGCGATGACCCATTTAAAACCGACTTCGAAGAAGATTTGGTCGATTCAAGGATTCTTTCGGAGTTCAAACATAGTATCACACTGTGATTCTATCAAATAAAATTTGTTTTTAACCACATCTTAGCACTGCCCTTTTTTCCATTAACCCGGGTGACCTGTGAGGTGGTAACTTTACCCTTTTTCCATAAATTTATGGAAGAAATCGAGAAACTCCCGATTCCTGATGGATTTAAGGAATCACTAATTCGCCGCCAAGTATTGTTGTCCACTCTTGTTTCGCTGAATTCAACAAATTATGAGCAGTGTTATCCTAAGATACATGAGCAAATTCCAGTTAATACCGCCAACGCTTTTGAGACTTTTTTTTTGGGATGGAACCAAATGATAAATCGCCAAAGGCATAAAACCTATGCTTTTGGGATGTTAATTCATTTGATATTCAGAGACCTACCAGCCAATATCAAACCAAATGCTGAAACATGCATTAAGATATATTCTCCCGAAATCTTTGCTCTATTAGTTCAATTTGGTGACTACACCATAGAAGAATTTTTTACCTGTCTTGATAATCATATCGAATGGCACCATCAGGCATTGATTAATCTCATTATGTGTTTGGGACCAATATTAGACATTCCCAATCTTGAAAGGTTATATGTTTTAATTAGTGATTCTTATAGAAAGCCTACAAATATGAATAACAATCCTTTCCCTAATTTCGGAGGAAGAGGAATGTTTAGGTTTGGGCGAAACTCTATGAACAGCGATTCTAATTTTACAGGAAATGCTGAGTTGCCTTCAATATCCAAGCAAATGCTTATCAAACTATACGATGATCAATTCCAAATCCCCATTAGCTATATGAAAAATTCTCCAAAAACCGAGAATATTCTCTCTTGTATTATTAACGATGATTTAGATTATTTCAAAGCTAATTTTCAATCTGAAATCGAGCCTATTCTTAAAGAACATGAGTATTCTTTTCTATATAGTCTAATTGGTGTCCGAGTAGGTGATAGTTTATATAGTGTTTCTGCCAGATTTCGAGCCTCGAAAATATTTGGATATTTGCTTGAATTGTATCCCTCAAGCTCGCATTTAATTCAAGCAGTTAATCAAATCATTTTAAATGAAAACCTTGAAATGCTAAAAATGGTTTCAAACAAAGTTCCTTTACCTTTAGATGTGTTCTTTTCATCTCTTGGATCAACAAATATTGCTTTAGTGCAACATTGTTATGATAAATGTATGGGTAAGCCATTTCATTTTGGAACTCTTGGGCCTTATAATGAAGAAAGAAATCCTCTGCCTCCGTCTTCAATGTTATTCATTATTGATCATACAATTAATCCCCTCAGAATGTTTAATACTGTTTTTGAGTATGACTCGTTATTCCCTATTGGTGATTTTTTGGGACTTCTGCTTCTCAAATGTGGTCCTACATCTGAAACTCTCGAAGAGAATCAACAAATTTTTCAATATTTGATGGATAATCAAAGAACTGATGTTATTGAGGGCTTTTTTAAGCAATACAAACCATTTATTGATTGGAAACGCTTAATGACAGTCTATTTTGAACATCATTCTAGGCAGTGGATTGAAATGATAACAACTGTATTTGGGCCTTTCGATGAAAAGAGCATAAGTTCGATAATATCTGTACTTTTTGATATGAGTGAATCAGACGCGATCAGACAGCTCTTTTCTTATCTTCCTGCAGAATCATTGACATACAAAACCAACTTAAACTTGACACCTCTTATATATGCAGCACTCTATGCACCATTGAACCTTATTCAGTTTTTGTTTTCAATACCAGGAGCTGATATCAATAATACTAGACACCCTGAACTTGGAGCACCTCTCCATTTTGCTGTCTGGAGGGGCGATCTTCCAATTGTTCAGTTTATGTTGGGTCTTGAAGGAATAGATGTTAATAGATTAGACGGATTTAACAAATCCCCATTATCTTACTCAAAATCTCCAGCAATTTCTATTGTTTTGTTCCAACGAGGAGCAAGATTCCCATCTGAAAAGTCTCTTAATGATTTTTCTGATTTAGATTTTGTAAGAACATCTAATTCTTTGATGTTTGCCACTAATGGTAGGGGACCATCCCATATAATCAAATCGAGCCTCAGGAACAATTTTGGATTTCAGAATAATGGATGGAATAGGGAGAATAATTTTTTAGGTGGACTAGGATCAGGCTCATTATCCCCAATCACCTCTAGGCTAGTGAATCGTACAATGACAGGTTATTCATTTGGAGGTATGCCCAACACATCATTTGAATTCTCAACAAGAACAGTTAAACGTGGTACAGGACCATTCGGATTTGCTGGGCAGAATACAACTGGGCCATTTGCATTTGGAGCAGGGGCTAATTTCAGTTATGGAGGTGCTATGACTCCACAAAATCAAGGATAAACATTTATTTTACTCATTTTTAATTTCCCTTTCCCATTTTGAAGTCATTTTTGGGTTGAATGAAAGCAAAAATTTACAATTACGAGTTGTAACTTCTTGATCAACACTCTTCATGATTAAAAAGAAAGGAATAGAATGTACTACTCACTTTGTTTGAGTTGATGCCAGAAGTTGTGTTTCAGTGTCAGGATAAAACGAAACATGTTGAAAAGAGATTTTTGTCGTGTTTAAATAAATATCTAGATGAATATACGACAAAAGATCGAATTGTTTTGAGTGTTTCGTGTGATTTTTATATTAATCATCATTGTGATTCTCTTTGTCAACTTCTTAATGATGATTCATCTGAGAGAGTCCTCTCTCTCCTAATACAAAACCAAGATCATAACATAGAAATCTCCAAATATGAAAGATCAATTCAAGATTAATCAGTATGATGTTTTTTGGTTTTATTTAGATTATATTTGGATTCTTGAGCGTTTTTACTCAAACCGAATATTGATTAATAGGTGAATAGAAGCTTTCGCTTCATTGATTCATTTATTGAAGTCCTTTTGTTTCTCCACTATTATCAAATAGATGTGCTTTTTTAGGTTATTATTTCCCTTAAATGTTATGTGCATCAAATTGCAGCTTTATTATTCTCCCTAAATCAATATTGGGTTTGGTTTGAGAGATACAATTTCAGAACGTTCTTCTTTGATCCATATTTTCGAAGAATCTTTGATTTAACACTGATTTTTACTTTGATCTATTTGTATTCTTATTGATATTGAGAAGTTACTTCTATTTTTAATAGATTTATTAAAACTTACTGATTAATTTGAGCAAAAAGAGCCCAATTGGGTTCATAAATCCTTTGAAATACAGCAAATGCCAGAATCATAAGAGAGATCATAATAAATACCACTTAAAGTTATGAAAAAGAAAAACCAAAGCGAATTCTGTACTTGGGCAAATCCAACCCAAACCGGATATATTGAAATGATTTCCCACCGTATCTTCAGATGAATCTTTCTTCAAGCGTACTTTTGAAGGAGTCTTCCTATGTTGTTCCAAGCCCCCATTGAGTTAGGGCCAGGGCCCTATGGCTTGGCAGAGGAATTCAGAGAATATTATTTGTAAACTATACAAAAAGAGGCCATTGATCACTTCATTTAATTGATGTTTCTTCCTCACTCTTGTTTGGCCAAACATGTTATCCATAATGTTTAGGCATCTATATTGCCATTATTATTGTAATTCTATCTTTTGGCAAGAGGGTCTTGATTTTTCAACTCTGTTACCAGTTTTGCCGATTAGTAAGTCTTTTAGT
>Ga0209639_1001842_pt1 | contig 18785 bp, 16 predicted proteins | sample EPASupsiteHSE605_FD_187268 | JGI IMG/M metagenome (GOLD analysis project Ga0209639, IMG submission 187268) | Bioremediated contaminated groundwater from EPA Superfund site, New Mexico - Sample HSE6-05 (SPAdes) (version 2) | ecosystem: Environmental > Aquatic > Deep subsurface > Groundwater >...
AGGCAAACGCCAGCCCGGGGTCCTGGGCGGCCAGCCCCTCGTAGACCAGGGCCGCCTGCCGGGACAGTTCGTCCGTGGCGTAGTGTTTGAACAGCACCCGCACCGAGTCCGGATGGCGGGCCATGAATTCCTTGAGCGTTTCCGCGCCCCGGGCGCAGTAGGGACACAGAAAATCGGAATAGACGACCACGGTGACGGCGGCGTCGGCCGGGCCGCGCAGGGCCCGGGCCGGGTCCATGGCCGGCTGGAGCGGTTTTTTGAATTCCTCTTCCTGCCGGGCCTGCCGCTGGCTGTCCTGGAAGTCGTGCTGGCCTGCCATGACCAGGGCGAACAGATCGGCCTTGCGCTGGCCCAGGGCGTCGAGCACCACCTCGGGATGCTCCTGGATGGCCTGCTTCACGGCTTTGTCGGAAGCGGCCGGGGCGCAGGCGGAAAGCAGCACAATGGCCAGCAGGGCGGGGACGATGCGCGGCATGGGAATGTCCTTGGCAAAAGGGGGTGTCGTCGAAATGTGAACCTACCTTGGGTCGGGGGAATTGCAACAAAAATTTGTGAAAAGCAAGTCCACGTCCCCGGATGGATTGCCTTTTTTTCGGCGCGGGGTATAAACGGCCATATCCCTGCCCGTTGTGGGCCCTGGAAACGCAATCCTGCCAAGGAGGCATCATGAAACGTATCGGCATGTTTTTCGTCGTTCTGGTTTTCTGTTGGGCGGCCGCGGCCCTGGCTGCCGGCGACGCGGCCAGGGGCGGGGAACTGGCCAGGGGCTGCGCCTGCCACAAGAGCAAGGGCGACCTTGACGGCAAGGACGCGGCCGTGCTGCTGGAGAAAATGCAGGCCTACAAGGACGGCAAGGGCGGGAACAAGGCCATGATCGCCATCATGAAAAAACAGTCCGACGGGGCCATGGCCGATCTGGCGGCCTATTACGCCTCATTGCCCGGAAAATGATTCTTCCCTTGCGGGAGATCCGGGAAAAGGCCATGGGGAGGCGTCCCTGTGGCCTTTTGCGTGCCGGTCCTGGGGCGTGTCCGCGGGATCGGGCCTGATGCCCGGGCGCGCGTGCGTCGCACAAGGCCCCGGCGCGTTGCCGGAAAATCCGATGCGAGGGTGGTTGGATGAAGAAAATGCTGTCCTTTTTGGCGCGTACCGGCATTGCCGCGGCCGCCCTGGCCTATGCCGTGTGGGGGGTGGATTTTTCGCGCCTTGTGGATGCGCTGGCCTCGTTTCGGCTGGAATACGTCCTGGTGTATGTCGTCATGGCCCTGGGCAGTGCCGTGGCGCCGGGGCTGCGCCTGCGTTTCCTGGTCGCCGGCCGGGTCGGCGCCGCCACGGGCCTTCGGGCCTGTCTGATGGGGCTGGCGCTCAACAACGTCCTGCCGGCCCGGCTGGGGGAGATGGCCAAGGCCCTGTACCTGCGCCGGGAGGCCTCGATATCCCTGGGCCGGGCGTTGGAAGCGGTGTTCTGGGAGCGGTTTTTCGACCTCAACGCCTTGCTGGCCCTGGGCGCGGCCGTGGCGGCCCTGCTCGGCCAGGGGCTCATCCTGTATCCGCTGCTCGGGGTGGTCGGCTGCGGCTGGTGTTTCCTGGCGTTTTTAAGCGCCTCGCCCGAGCTGGCCCACGGGCTGCTGCGTTTCGTGCCGGGCGGGAAGGTGCGGCTTTTGGCCGGGGAGATGTTCGGGCTTTTGGAAGGCAATCTGCGGGCGGCCTTCCTGGGCGGTTTGTCGCTTTGGACGGCGGCCTGCTGGCTGGGCTATCTGTCGGTGTACGGCGTGGGGCTTTGCCTCATGGCCGGGCTGCCGGCCGATCCGGTGCTGGTGCTGACGGTCTTTGCCGTGGCCACCCTGGGTTTTGCCCTGCCCGGCGCGCCGGGGGGCATGGGCGTGTTCGAGGCCTCGATGGTGCTGGCCCTGGGCTGGTTCGGCGTGGACAAGGACCGGGCGTTTGCCGTGGCCCTGGCCATGCATCTGCTGCAATACCTGCCGCTCACGGCCGCCGGCCTGTGGTCCCTGGCGGCAAGCGGCATGTCCATGGCCGACCTGCGCCGCCGTTCGTCCGACGCGGAAGCGGGCGCGCCCGCAGCCTGAGGCCGGTTCCTGCCGGCCCGGGGCAGACGCCGCGGCTGGAAGCCGGCCGGCCGGGGCGTGGCCGGAAGCCGCCGGCGCGGCTCAGTCCGCCATCTCCCGGTGCCGGTCGAGGTGCCACAGGTAGAAGATGTCGGCCAGCGGGGTGATGACGTTGTCCTGCACGGGCTGCCAGCGGATCTTGCCGAGTTTGGGGTCGAGGGTGCCGTTTGCCAGGAATTCCAGGCCCATGGCATAGGTTTTTTGGTACTTGTTCTCGACGGCATGGCAGACTTTGGCCACCATCCAGAAGCCATGGTCCCCGGGCAGGCGGGGTTCGTCCAGATCCAGATGGATGACGATCCGTTGCCCTTTGGCCGCATCCATGCCGCGCGACCTGGCCAGGCCGAGCTGGAGGACGAGGCGCAGGCCGCCGGCGGAGATGTCGGCCAGCCGGGCCGCGCCGTTTTGAAAGTCGTTGCTGCGCAGGGCCGGCGCATCGATGGCAAAGCCCGCCTCGCGGTCGTAGCGCCAGAAAAAGGCGTTTTGGACGCGTTCGGGCTCAGGCTCCACCCGCAGGCTTTTGCGCCGCTGGCCAAGGCTGAAGGTTTCCGGCTGGCACAGGCCCAGCTTGGCCCGGCCGCCGGGATTGGCCGAGGCGGCGTTGATGCGGCTGTCGAAGGTGTAAAACAGTTCCTCCGCCGTTTCCCGGTGCAGGACGATGCGGAGATAGCCCTTGACCGGCTGGCCGATCCAGTGCGTTCCGACAGCCGCCTTGCCGGCGCTTTCCAGCAGGAGCCCCTTGTCCGTGGACTCGAGGATGGAACAATCCAGTTCCTTTATGCCTGTGACGATTTCCGGCAGGGCCAGGGCGCACCGGGAGCGTTGGGCCATGGCTTCTTCCATGAGGCAGCCGAACGTCATTGCTTGCACGGTCATGGGGGCTCGCGGGGGGAGAGCCCATCCCGGTTTCGCGCCGCCGGCGGGAGCCGGCGCCCGGCGGGCTGGGGATGGGGTTGAAGTGACGCCTATCCCAAAAAAGTGGAACAGATGCGCGTCATTGTCAATTGGAGAATGACGCCGTTGCGGCGATTCCGTTGCAATTCTGTCATTTTTTTAATGGTGAAAACGCGCCGCGCCCTTGCGCCCCGGCGTTCTTTCCCGCCGACCGGCCGCCCTTGACAGGAGCCGGCGCGATGTTCATGCAAAAGGCCACGCCAGCCGGCAGCGCCGGCGCGGCAGACGGAGGCGCCCCTTGGGCAACGTGCTCATCATCGACGACGACCAGACCATACGCGACGCCCTGGCCCGGGTGGTGACCCGGCTCGGGCATACGCCGGCCATGGCGGCAACCTTGTCCGAAGGGGTGCGCCGGGCCGGCGACAACGACGTGGACGTGGTCTTTCTCGACGTGCGCATGCCCGACGGCAACGGCCTTGACGCCATCGGCGACATCCGCCGGGTCCCGTCGAGCCCCGAGGTCATCGTCATCACCGGCTGGGGCGATCCTGACGGGGCCGAACGGGCCATGCGGCAAGGGGCCTGGGACTATATCGAGAAGCCGCCTTCGGTCAAAACCATGACCGCCCCCCTGGTCAGCGCCATGGAGCACCGCCGCCGGGGGCGGGTCTCGGAGCGCACGGCCGCCCCCTTTGCCTTCAGCGGCATCGTCGGCGGCAACCCCAAACGGGCCCTGTGTCTGGAACAGGCGGCCAAGGCCGCCGCCAGCGAGGTCAATGTGCTGCTGACCGGGGCCACGGGGTCGGGCAAGGAACTCTTCGCCCAGGCCATCCACGACAACAGCCCGCGCCGCGACGGCCCGTTCGTGGTGGTGGATTGCGCGGCCCTGCCGGCCACCATCGTCGAAAGCGTGCTTTTCGGTTCGGAAAAAGGCGTCTACACCGGCGCGGACCGGCGTCGGGAAGGGCTTTTGCTGCGCGCCCATGGCGGCACGCTGTTTCTTGACGAAGTGGGCGAGATGCCGCTTTCGGTGCAAAAGGCCTTTTTGCGCGTGCTCCAGGAACGCCGGGTGCGTTTTGTCGGCGGCCTGGAAGAGCTGCCCTGCCATTTCCGCCTCGTGGCCGCCACCAACCAGGACCTGGAAGCCATGTCCCGGGAAGGGCTGTTCCGCGAGGATCTGCTGTTCCGGTTGCAGGGCGTGGACATCGAACTGCCGCCCCTGGCCGGCCACCCCGGCGACATCCTGGACTTCGCCGCCCACTTCGCCAACGAGGCCGCCGCCCGCCCGGGCGCGACGCCACGGGCCTTTTCCGAGGAGTTCTCCCGGGCGCTCCTGGCCTATTCCTGGCCCGGCAACGTGCGGGAACTCAAGAACACCATGGAAGGCGTCCTGGCCCTGGCCGCCGCCGAGGATGTCCTTTTGCCCGTGCATCTGCCGTTGCACATCCGGGTTCGCGCTGCCCGCAACCGGGTTTCGGGGCGCTACGGCGGCGCTGACGAGGCCGAGGGCCAGGGCCCGTCGTTTCCGGGGCTGTCCTGCGCCGCCCTGCCGCGTTTCCGGGAATTTCGCGACGGCCGGGAAGCCGAATACCTGCGCGCCCTGGCCGGACGCCATTCCGGCGACATCGGCCGCATGCTCGACGTCTCGGGCCTGTCCCGGTCACGCCTCTACGCCCTGCTCAAGAAACATGGCATCCCCGCCGCCCGCTCCTGAACCGCATTCCGGTGGAGCCAAAGGAGGTTGCCTGGAATTTCCGGGGTAAAGAACACCGTGGCGCACGCCGAAAAGATCGGCAGGGCGGACGTAACCGGCATGGTGCAGGCGACGTCCCCTTTCTGGAGCGGACATCGTGCGATATCTCCTGTTGATCCTCTGCATCATCGGCGTGGTGGCCTATATCTTTGTCGGCGGCATCGGCCGGGCAAGCCAGGACAGAAACGCCCCCGTCGGCAGCCGCAGCCAGGAAGTCTGGGAGCGTATCTCCACGCTCGAACACAAGCGCCGCGCCATGCTCTCCGAGGCCAAAGGCCGCTTTACCTCCTCTTCCCCCCGCATCGGCCTGTCCCGGCGCAGTTCCTACGGCCCCGGCTACCGCGAGGGCTTCAACCAGGGCTATTTCGAGGGCAGCTTCCTGGCCCAGGCCCGCCAGCCCAATCCCCTGTTCTTCACCGTCCCCAACCCCCGATAAGCGCGCTGTTCCGGGACGCGGCCCCGGACTGAGGCAGGGCGCGGCCCTGCACCCGGCAGAGCGCGGGGCAGCGCCCCGATTCTTTTTCTCTTCCCTTGTTTTCCCCTATAACTTCGCCCTGATGCGGTCGGCAACGGTCATGACGCCGAGGACGTAGAGGTCGCTGTGGTTATAGGCGTAGACCACGGCTTTGGTCTGGGCCTCGGTCATATTGGGTTTCCAGCCGTGGCCGCGCAGGTAGCAGGCGATGCTGGCAATGGCGTCGGCCGGGGCGAAGAGGTCCAGGCTGCCGTTTTTGTCGCCGTCCACGCCGAACCGCTGGGCGTTGCTGGGCATGAACTGGCACATGCCGATGGCGCCGTAGATGGAGCCGGGGATGGACTTGGGATTCTGGCGGTTGGCGGCGGCGTAGCGCAGGAGGGCGGCCAGTTCCCGATAGGCCCATTCGGCCCGGTCGGCGGCGGCCCAGGCGGCATAGTCGGCCCGGTCCGGATCGCCGCGCAGGGTCTTCATATACGGTTTGATGCCGTCGAGTTGCGACGACCGGGCCAGACTGGCCAGGACGCTCAGGGCGTCCCTGTCGCCGAGGTAGGCGCCGAGTTTGGTCTCCACCAGCAAAAAGGCGGCGATGAGTTCCGGCGGCGGTCCGTATTCCCGGGTGGCCGTCTCGAAAGCCGGCCTGTTCTCCCTGACGAAGCGTACGGCCGAATCGATCACCGCCGGCGTCAGGAAATGCCGGTAATTGCTTTGCTGCAGGGTCTTGTGGCTGGGCGGCGGCGCAGGTTCGAATTTCTTTTTGACCATGGCGTCGACTTTCCGGGCCATGATCGACGGCTCGAACTCGACGCCGCCGGCAAACACCCGCTCCAGCGAGGCCCGGTCCAGGCCGTCGGCGACAAGCCTGTCCAGAAGCGGCTTCCAGCCCGGATCGGTGTACGCCGCGGACGGGGCCTGTCCCGCCAATCCGGCCGTTGCAACGGTCAGCGCCCAGACCAGGACGGCCCCAGCCAACAATACGCGTTTTGCATGCTTGCCCATGCCGCCCTCCTATAGCCAACCCGCCGTGCTGTCCATGCCCTGGCGGGGCGCTGCCCCGCACCCCGCCAGGGCGCTGCCCTGGACCCGGCGGGGCGCTGCCCCTGCGCCCCGCCGGGGGGATGATCCCCCCGGACCCCTGCGTCGGCTTTGGCGGACGGGAAGGCACGGCCGGGTGGAACGTCGGCGGGGGAATGGGGAAAGCGGGCAGGAGGCCGGTTGGCTGGCGGCGTCGCACGGGAGGGGCCGGAATTTTCCTGGCGATGCATGCCCAAAGCGGCAGGCCCGCCAGAAAAATTCCGGCCCCACAGGCCATCGCCCTGTCGGGCGAGGGGAGTCGATTTTGCTTTGGGATGCCCCGAATGGCGCTCGGGAAGCCAAGAGCCGCAACGCGGGACAGGGAAAGCCCGGGATTGCCGGCTGTTGCGGGCCTGACGCAGTCGGGAGGCTGATGCCTTCTGGATCGCCTGGATTGTGCGTGCGGATTCGGCCTGCCGGTTCCTCCGGCAGGCCGAATCCGCACGCACGGTCAAGGGGGTCCGGGGGGGATTATCCCCCCCGGCGGGGTTCGGGGCAGCGCCCCGATGCTTTTTTCTTTTTCGCGCTACGCCAGACGGGCGTTGTCGATATTGTCGAGGAACCACTGGTAGGTCTGGGCAAGGCCGGCGGCGAGGCTGACGGCGGGTTTCCAGCCGAGGCTTGCGAGGCGTCCGATATCCAGGGCTTTTCGCGGCGTGCCGTCGGGTTTGTCGGCGTCGAAGGCGATACGGCCCTGGTAGCCGGTGACTTTGGCCATGAGGGTGGCCAGTTCGGCGATGGTGACTTCCTCGCCCGAGCCGACATTGATGATTTCCTCGTCGTCGTAGCGCTCAAAGCACAGGAGGGCGGCGGCGGCCATGTCGTCGACGTGGAGAAATTCGCGAAGGGCCCGGCCTGTGCCCCAGACGGCGACGGCGTCCTGCCCGGCGATTTTGGCTTCGTGGAAGCGGCGCATCAGTCCGGGGATGACGTGGGAGTTGACGGGGGTGAAGTTGTCGCCCGGCCCGTAGAGGTTGGTGGGCATGAGGCTTATGGCCGGAAATCCGTATTGGCGGCGGTAGGCCTGGCACATTTTGATGCCGGCGATTTTGGCGATGGCGTACCACTGGTTGGTGGGTTCCAGCGGCCCGGTCAGCAGGCAGTCCTCGCGCATGGGCTGGGGGGCGAGCTTCGGGTAGATGCAGGAGGAGCCGAGGAAGACGAGTTTCTGGACCGCCGCCTTGTAGGCGGCGTCGATGACGTTGGTCTGGATCAGCAGATTGTCGCGGATGAAATCGGCCGGGTAGGCGTCGTTGGCGTGGATGCCGCCGACCTTGGCTGCGGCCAGGAAGACGGCCGCTGGCCGGACGTCGTTGAAAAAGGCCCGTACGGCGGCCTGATCGGTCAGGTCCAGTTCGGCGTGGGTGCGGGTGACGACTTCGCGGCCTTGTTTCCGGAGGGCGCGGACGATGGCCGCGCCGACAAGGCCCCGGTGTCCGGCGACGTAGACAGGGCCGGGAAGGGTGGCGGCATCGGATGCGTTCATGGGGGGCCTCCTACCATGCCGGGCCGGGGGCTGGCTAGGGCCTGTTCCCAATTGCGGCTGACGCGAAGGGGAATGAAAGGCGGCCTCCGGCGGCCGGGGGGAATCATTCCCCCGGACCCCCTGGATAACGGAGGGGGATGGGCGCCGGAGCCGGGAACGCCTCCGGCCCTTGCCCTGCCTTTCCGTCCGGGAGGGTCCGGGAGGGGATGATCCCCTCCCGGCCGCCGGAGGCATTCTTAATCGGCGTCGGCGGCCGTATTGAGCAGCGGGCCCAGGGCCAGGGCCAGGGTCTGGCCCTGGGCCAGGGCGGCTTCCAGGTTGCCTTGGCGGGCCACGTTCATGGCGTGCTGGGCGGTATGGGCCAGTTCCGGCAGGCCGAGATTGAGGAGGTTGCCTTTGAGGCCGTGGGCGGCTTCGGCGCAGGCCGGGCCGTTGCCGGCTGCCGCCGTGGCGGCCAGACGGGCAAGGCCGGATTGCAGCACCCGGGCGGCCACGCCAAGGGCCTCGCGGGCCTCGTCGGCGCTGAGCAGATGTGTTTCGAGCAGGAATGCCAGAGCCCTTTCCTGGGCGTCGCCGTGCATGTGGGCCTCCAAATCACGTTTCGGAGACGAGGCCCGACAGTACGGCCTCCAGTTCGTTTATCCGGTAGGGTTTGGAAAAGTAGTCGGACATGCCGGCCTCGCGGCATCGTCTGGCGTCGTCGTCGGCGGCCTGGGCGGTCAGGGCCACGATGGGGGTGGCCACGCCGGCCTGGCGCACCCGGCGGGTGACTTCCAGCCCGTCGAGGTCGGGCATGCGCAGGTCCATAAAAACGACGTGGTAGGGGCGCGGGGAGGACGTCGCGTCGAGGATCATGCGCAGGGCCTCGGCGCCGTTGGCGGCAAACGCCATGGAGACGACGCCCAGTTTTTCGAGGATTTTTTGCAGCAGGAAACGGTTGAAGGGGTTGTCTTCGGCCACCAGGATGCGCAGCCCCCCGAAATCCGCGGCCGGGGGCAGGGGCAGGTCGGCCGGGCGGGCGACGATGCCGGCCTCGGGCTCGTGCAGGCGCAGGGTGAAATAGAACGTGCTGCCCCGGCCCACGTGGGTGGCCACTTCCAGGCCCGTGCCGCCCAGGAGCCGCACCAGCCGGTTGGAGATGGAAAGCCCCAGGCCCGTGCCGCCGGGGTTGCGGGCCATGGCGTCTTCGGCCTGGACGAACGGCTCGAAAATGCGCTCCAGCTGTTCCTCGGCGATGCCCGGTCCGGTGTCGCGGACCCGGAACTGGATGGCGACGGGCCCGTCGTCGCGGAAGTGGCTGCGCAGCCGGGCCGCAGACAGGGTCACCCGTCCCCGGGTGGTGAACTTGATGGCGTTGGACAGCAGGTTGAGCAGGATCTGCTTGAGGCGCACCGGGTCGACCACGAGCACCCGGGGCAGCCTGGAATCCCGTTCGATGGCCAGGGTGAGGCCCCGCTCGCCGGCTCCCGGGGCCATGACCCGGCGCACTTCCTCCAGAAGCCGGTCGATGTCTGTCGGGGCCGGCCGGATTTCCATGCGGCCGACCTCGATACGGGAGAAATCCAGGATGTCGTTTAGGATGACGAGCAGCCCTTCGCCGGCCGCGCGCATGGTTTCCACGCATTCGCGCTGTTCCGGGGCGAGGCTGGTTTTGAGCAGCAGTTGCGACAGGCCCATGATGGCATTCAGGGGCGTGCGGATTTCGTGGCTCATGTTGGCCAGGAAGGCCGATTTCATGCGGCTGGCTTCCTCGGCCTGGAGCCTTGCCCGGATGAGGTCCGAGACGTCGACGAAGGATTCGATGCCGCCGGTGGCCCTGCCCTGGTCGTCGAGGATGGGGGCGGCGTTCTTGCGGATGGTCAGGCGGTGGCCGGCGCTGGTCAGGATGTGGGATTCGCGGCGCTGCACGGCGGCGTCGCCGGGCAGGGCCGGGCAGGGCGAGGGCGGGGATTCGCGCAGCAGTTCGGCCCGCCGCCGGCCCAGGGCCTGGTCCCGGCTGTAGCCGGTGATGGCCGTGAATTCGTCGTTTATGGTGACCACCACGTCGTCGCGGTTGACGATGCAGATGGCGGCGCCGGCGATGGTGATGACCTGCTCGAGAAAGCTTTTTTCCCGCTCCACCGAGAGTCTGGCCTCGACCAGGGGCGTGACGTCGATGACCGACACGATCAGGCCGATAAAAAAGCCGCTTTCGAGGACGGGCTGGAGTTTGACCGTGACGTCGCGCCGGCCGAGCCGGCTGGAAAAGGAGACCGGGGCATGGGCCACGCGCCGGCGGAACAGTTCCAGGAAGGCCCCGGCCTGATAATCCTCGGATTCGAGGTGCAGCGCGTCCAGGCCCTGGCCGAGGACCGCCTCCCTGGGCTGGCCGAGCCAGGACAGGTAGCGGTCGTTGATTTCCGCCACCTGCCCTTCCGGGCTGACAAAGGCGATGCCCTGGTCCAGGGCGGCCATGATGGAGGAAAGGCGCGCGAGACGGCCGCCGTCCGCATCGGGGGCGCGGACGGACAGGCGGGCGGTCCCGGCGACGGGGGACAACCCCGGGCGGCGATCCCGGCGCCCGGGGCGCTTAGGGGGCAGGCGCCGCAGCCGCCGCGTGAAAGACATCCAGACGCTCCTTGTAGGGGGGATGCCCGAAGAAGGCGGAGCCGGACACCAGCACGTCCGCCCCGGCCGCCACCAGCGCGGCCGTATTTTCCGGCGTCACCCCGCCGTCCGCCTGGATGCGGAAGGACAGCCCGCGTTTCTGGCGGATGGCGGCCAGATCGCGCACCTTGTCCAGGCAGAAGGGGATGAACGACTGCCCGCCGAAACCGGGATTGACGGTCATCACCAGCACCATGTCGAGCTGGGGCAGCAGGTATTCGACGGTTGCCAGGGACGTGGCCGGGTTGAGGGCCACGGCCGGGGCGGCCCCGAGTCGCCGGATTTCCGAGACGGCCCGTTCCAGATGCACGGTGGCCTCGGCGTGGACGCAGATGAGGTCCGCGCCGGCCTCGCGAAAGGCGGCCAGATAGCGTTCCGGGCGTTCGATCATGAGATGGGCGTCGAAATAGAGCTTCGAGCGGCGGCGCAGGGCGGCGATGACCGGGGGGCCGAAGGTGATGTTGGGCACGAACAGGCCGTCCATGACGTCCAGATGGGCCCAGGTCAGGCCGGCGGCCTCCAGGGCGGCCAGTTCGTCGGCCAGCCGGCCGAAGTCGGCCGACAGCAGCGAAGGGGACAGGATAAACGGTGGGGTCATGGCGGCTCCAAAGAAAATGACGGCACGCCGGGCGTTCCTTTGGCGTCCTACGCCCTGAATAGTCCGCCCGGCTTCCGGGGTCAAGGCGTCGGCCCGGCCTGCCGCGACCGGCCGGGAAAGCCGTGGTTGCGGCTTGCGATTTTCCGGCAAAGGGGCATTGTCACATTTGAGGCGTCTTCTGTGACGCGCTCCGGGGCCGGCCGGGGCTTCCTGCGGCGCGTCACCTGTTTTCCGTGGCCCTGTCACCGAAACGTAACGGCCCGATCCTAGGTTCCCCCCGTGACCCGGGGCAATTCGCGCCAATCCTGGCGCGACGAAAATGAAGGAGGAAGTTCGTGAAAAAACTTATTGGCATGATTGCCGCCTTTCTGATGCTGGCGTCCACCGCTTTTGCCGAAACCGCCATCAAGGTCGACGGTTCCACCACCGTCCTGCCCATCATGCAGAAGGTCGTCGAGGCCTACATGAAGGCCCACCCGGACGTGAAGATCTCCGTGTCCGGCGGCGGCTCGGGCAACGGCATCAAGGCCCTTATCGACGGCGCCACCGATCTGGCCATGGCCTCGCGCGCCATGGAGCAGAAGGAAATCGATCTGGCCAAGACCAAAAACGTGGCCCCCAACCAGATCGTCTGCGCCATCGACGCCATCGTCCCGGTGGTCAACCCGGCCAACAAGCTGACCGAGACCACCCTGGCCCAGCTCAAGGACCTCTACATGGGCAAGATCACCTCCTGGAAGGAGCTCGGCGGGGAAGGCCCGGTGGTCGTCATCTCCCGCGACACCTCCTCGGGCACCTACGAGACCTGGGAAGGCCTTGTCATGAAGAAGGAGCGCGTGTTCCCCGGCGCCCTGATGCAGGCCTCCAGCGGCGCCGTGGTCCAGGCCGTCAGCAAGAACAAGAACGCCATCGGCTACGTGGGCATCGGCTATCTCGACGCCTCCACCAAGGGCCTCAAGGTCGACGGCGTGGAGCCCACGGCCGAGAACGCCAAGTCCAAGAAGTTCCCCATCTCCCGCGACCTCTACCTCTACACCAACGGCGCTCCCGCCGGCGCGGTCAAGGGGCTGGTCGACTTCCTGCTTGGCGCCGAAGGCCAGAAGCTGGTCAAGGAAGCCGGCTTCGTGCCGCTTGGCTAGTCGCAACGCATCCGCCTACTTTCGCGCCCCGGCCCGCACTGCGCGGCGTCGGGGCGCGTTTCCCGGGAGACGCTCATGGCCCTTTCGCGCAAGACCAAGGACAACCTGATCCGCAACGCCTTTTTCCTGACGGCCCTGTCCTCCATCGTGGCCCTGGCGCTGATCATGATCTACCTCTTCGTGGAGGGCCTGCCGATCTTCAAGGTGGTCTCGGTCACGGATTTCCTGTTCGGCAACCTGTGGTATCCCACGTCCGATCCGCCGGAATTCGGCATTTTCCCGCTGATTGCGGCCTCGCTGGCCGTCACGGTCCTGTCCTCGGCCATGGCCATCCCGCTGGGGGTCATGACGGCCATCTATCTGGCCGAGATCTCCAGCCGCCGGACCCGCAACATTTTCAAGCCCATCGTCGAACTGCTGGCCGCGCTGCCCTCGGTGGTCATCGGTTTTTTCGGCATGGTGGTGGTCGCCCCCTTCCTCCAGGAAACCTTTGATCTGGCCACGGGGCTCAACCTGTTCAACGCCGCCGTCATGCTGGCCTTCATGTCCGTGCCGACCATCTGCTCGGTGTCCGAGGACGCCATCTACTCCGTGCCGCCCGAACTCAAGGAAGCCTCCCTGGCCCTTGGGGCCACCCACTTCGAGACCATCGCCAAGGTGGTGCTGCCGGCCTCGCTGTCGGGCATTTCCACGGCCGTCATGCTCGGCATGTCCCGGGCCATCGGCGAGACCATGGTCGTCCTTATGGTGGCCGGCGGCGCGGCCATGATCCCGACCTCGGTGTTTTCGCCGGTGCGGCCCATGCCGTCGAGCATCGCGGCGGAGATGGCCGAGGCCTCGTTTCGGGGCAACCATTACCGGGCGCTTTTCGCCATCGGCATCGTGCTGTTTCTGTTCACGCTGGTCTTCAACCTCGTTGCCAGCCACGTGGCCGAAAAGCACAAGCAGGTCGGCGCGGCCACCCTGTAGGCCGCAAGGAGCTTTGCCATGAACCAGATCCTCGTCGCCCGAAACGGTCTGGCCCGCCGCCACCGGACCCAGAAGATCATGTGGGGCGTGTTCGGCCTGTCCTCGCTGATCAACATGGCCGCGTTGGTCCTGATCTGCGCCTTTTTGCTCATAAAGGGCCTGCCGGCCATCTCCTGGGGCTTTCTGACCGAGATGCCGCGCGACTCCATGACCGCCGGCGGCATCCTGCCCTGCATTCTCGGCACCATCTATCTGAGCCTCGGCACCATGGTCGTGGCTTTTCCGCTCGGCGTGGCCTCGGCCGTCTACCTCAACGAATACGCCCGGCCCGGCCGGACCCTGCGGCTCATACGCCTGGGCATCAACAATCTGGCCGGCGTGCCCTCGGTGGTTTTCGGCCTGTTCGGCCTGGCCTTTTTCGTCACCTTCTTCGGCCTGGGCGTGAGCCTGCTTTCCGGCATCCTGACCCTGTCCATCCTCGTTTTGCCGGTCATCATCGGCACGGCCGAGGAGGCGCTCAAGTCCGTGCCCCAGACCTACCGCGAGGCCTCGCTGGGGCTCGGGGCCACCAAGTGGCAGACCATCCGGCTGGTGGTGCTGCCGGCGGCCATGCCGGGCATGCTGACCGGGGCCATCCTCGGCCTGTCCCGGGTGGCCGGCGAGACGGCGGCCATCATGTTCACGGCGTCGGTGTTTTTCACGCCCTACCTGCCGACCAACATCACCGATTCGGTCATGGCCCTGCCGTACCACATCTACGTCCTGGCCACGGCCGGCACCGACATCGACAAGACCCGGCCCCTGCAATACGGCACGGCGCTGGTGCTGATCGTGCTGGTGCTCGGCATGAACCTCGGGGCCATCCTGTACCGGGCCAGATTGCAACGCAAACGGTAGGGGGCGGCGGATTGTCCGCTGGTTGCAGGCGATATCGACTGACGGGGCGGCGTGGCGCATAGGGCGCCGCGCCGCCTTTTTCGTGGCCGGGCCGCCGCCTCCGGGCGGAATTCCGGCCGGCCACGCCATGGAGCAAGGGAGGAGTGCATGACCGAGGCGCAGGAGACGCAGGCATCGCAGGGACGCAAGAACTACGTGCTCGACACCAACGTCCTGATCGAAAACCCGCAAAGCGTGACGCGGCTTCGCAACGGCGTGGAAAACGCCATCCACATTCCCTACCACGTCCTCATGGAGCTTGAGGGCCTGAAGAAAACGCCCAAACTGCGCCACATCGTGGCCAACGTCATCCAGGAGCTCAGCGACAACCGCGAACACATCCATTTCATCCGCAACGACAAGAGCGAGTCCGCCTTCACCGACATCGTCGACAACCATATCCTCGACGAGATCCAGGCCTCCGCCATCGAGGAGCCGGTGTTGGTCACCAACGACCGCATCCTCATGCTCCAGGCCGGGCTGCGGGGCATCAAAAGCGAGGAACTGCGCGATTCCAAGCCGTTCGAGTCCGAGTCCCAGCGCTACACCGGGTTTGCCGAGGACGGCGAGGAGCCGGCCCCCAACGCCTTCACCTGGCGCGACGGCAAGCCGGTGCTCCACGCCCCGGACGGCGAGCGGGTCATCAACTACACCTGCGACGTGTGGAACGTGCGGCCGCGCACGATCTACCAGAATCTGGCCCTGGAACTGATCATGTCGCCGCACATCGACCTCGTCTCCATCCAGAGCGAGGCCGGCTACGGCAAGACGTTTCTGGCCCTGGCCGCGGCGCTGTTCGCGGTGCAGGAGAAAAAGCAGTACGACAAGATTTTCGTCCTCAAGCCCACCATCGAGATCGGGGCCAAGCTCGGCTACCTGCCGGGCGACGTGTCGGAAAAAATGGAGCCGTACATGAAGTACGTCTTCGACCTGCTCGTCAAGCTCCACCGCTGCCGGGCGGCCAACAAGGTGTTTCTCAACCCCAACGACGAGATGCTGCGGGTCAATCCCAAGAAGTTCGAGATCCTGCCCCTGGCCTTTGTGCGCGGCATGAACATCGAAAACGCCTTCGTGGTCATCGACGAGGCCCAGAACCTGTCGCGCACCGAGGTGCGCGCCGTGCTGACGCGCATGGGCGAGGGCGTCAAGTGCGTGGTGCTTGGCGACACCTCCCAGGTGGACAACCCCTACCTCAACGAGGCCAACAACGGGCTCAACTGGATCGTGCGCAAGTTCAAGGGGTTTCAAAACTACGCCCACATCGTGCTCAAGGGCGAGCGTTCGCGCGGCCCCATCACCGATATGGTCTTGAAATCCAAACTGTAAGGCCTGCGCCCCAGCCAACGCGACACCCCGGACAGACCCGCTGCCCAGTCTTCGTACGGGGGGCCGGGGGGAATGCTTCCCCCCGGCGGGACCCGGGGCGGCGTCCCGGTTTGTCGCGGCCTTTGTCCACGCGTTCCGACGTCTGCCTGTCCATTGTCCTGCGCTTGTCAGGCGGCGGGCAGGCGCACGGTGACGGTGGCGCCGGTCCCGGGGGAGGTGTCCAGGGCGATCTCGCCGCCCTGGCACCGGGTCATGAGCCGGGCCGAGTAGGTGCCCAGGCCGTTGCCGCCGCTTTTGCCGCTGGTGGCGTATTTGTCGAAAAACACCGGGACCATGTCGGCCGGGACCGGGGCCGGGTTGTGGATGCGCAGCACGGCCGCGTCGCCCTCGGCCGCCACCTCCACCGTGACGGCGCTGCCCGTCGGTTCGGCCTCTATGGCGTTTTTGAGCAGGTTGGCGGCAATGGTCTGGCAGAGCAGGGCGCTGGCCCGGGCGTAGGCCGGCTTGTCCGGCGGCGTGGCCATCGTGACGGACACGCCCCGGGCCTGGGCCGTCTTGGCCAGCATGTCGACCACCGTGGCCGCGACATGGCCCAGATCGATCGATTGGAGGTCCGGGACGTAGCTGCCGGTTTCCATCTTGTAGAGGTCAAGCGACAGGTCGATCTGGTCGAGCATGAGCCGGGCGGCCTGCCCGATTTCGCCGAGCAGTTCCTGCTGTTCCTCCGTGACCGGCCCGACCATGGGCACCAGCTCGGGCAGGTTGATGATGCTGTTGAGCGGCGCCTTGAGGTCATGGCGCATGATGCGCTCCACATCCTCGCGCACGGCTTCCAGTTCTTTTCGGGCGGAAATGTCGTCGAAAATCCAGATGGACCCGGAGGCCGGGCTGTCGGGGTCGATGCGCCGGCCGTGAATGGAGCACCAGAACGGCCGGCCGGCCTGGTTGCGGAACCGTTCTTCCACGCGGATGGTTTTCCCGGCGGCCACGTCGGCCAGCGCCTGGCGGCGGAAATCGTCGAGCCGCGCCACCGCGCGGTGGATGTCCTCCAGCAGGCGACGCCCGGCCAGGGATTCCGGCGGGGCCTCGAAAAGCTCGGCAAAACGGCGGTTGACCCGCACCACCCGGCCGTCCGGGCCGAGATGGACAATGCCGACCGAGGAGGCGTTGAAGATGGTCTCGAACTCGGACATGACCCGGCGCAGACGCTCTTCCCGGTCTTTTTGCGCGGTGATGTCTTCCTTGACGGCCACGAAATGGGTGATGCCCCCGTCCGCGCCCGGGATGGGCGAGATGGAGGCGTTTTCCCAATACAGCGTGCCGTCTTTGCGGCGGTTGCAGAATTCGCCCCGCCAGACCCGCCCGGACAGGATCGTTTCCCACATGTCCCGGTAGAAATCCTCCGTGTGCAGGCCGCTTTTGAGCAGCCGGGGGTTTTGGCCCAGGGCGTCCCCGGCGTCGTAGCCGGTCAGCTCGGCGAAATGCGGGTTGACGTATTCGATGGCCCCGGTTGCGTCGGTGACGACGATGGAGGCCGGCGAACGCTCCACCGCCGCCCACAACAGGCGCAGTTCCTGCTCCCTGGCCCGGTTGGCGGCGAAGTCCTCCACCGGGGCGATGCCCCCGGTGGGGGACTGGCCCAGGGCGGCGATGGCTCTGGACAAAAGGCCTTTGGCCATGCGGGCTATCCTTGCGGCCGGTTGTGCGGGGCAACCCGGGAGGGGGCGTATCCCGGGCCGGGGCCAAGACACGCCCGAAACGGTCCTTGCCGGAGCATAGCCCGCCTTCGGCCCGCAGGCAAGCGGGGATGGGATAAAATGCCGTTGCGTCGGAGGCCGGGGACGTTGCGGCGGCATGCCGGCAACGCGGCGTGTACGGGCCGCCCTGCCGGCATGCGCCTGAAACGGACTAATTTCCGAAGATTGTCGCGGACATCAGATAGGCCTCTGTCTCGCCGACGGTGATGGCGTCCTGCACCTGTTGCGGCAGGTTGGCCGTCGACGTGCTGACGGGATTGCCGAAGTTGAAGTTCTCCTGCATAGCCGTGGCGTCGCCCCAGGTCGAGGCGATTGATCTGGCTATGCCGTTTGATTGCACATTTTGTGCGCCCGGCGTGCCGATGCCGTTTTGTTGTGCATTTTGTGCGCCCGGCGCGACTATGCCGTTGGGTTGTACGCCGGGACCATTTTGTTGTGCTGCGGCCTGGATTGGAGCTAAGGTCATGGCCGCGAGGCAGAACGTTGCGACTGTGCCGGCGAAAATTTTCCCTTTCATGGCGTCCCCCTTGTAACACATTGCAATGTTTATGGAAAAGACTAAGGGCCTTATGACTATAGCACACTATGACGGAGTATCAAGGGGAAAGTTCGTATTGCGGAGCAAAAACGTCGCTTGGCGTTGTCGCTGCATGGCATGGCAACCATGGCATGCCATGGCGCGGCGTGGCGGCTGGAGCGGGGATGGGCGTTTGCCGGCTCAGTAGATCAGCACGGCGTCGGGGAAGGCCAGTTCCGCCCAGGGGCGGCCGGCATGGGCCACCAGCCGCGACAGCAGATAGACGCCGCGCAAAAACAGTTCCTGGGCAAAGGTCCGGTTCATCTCGAAGCGGGCCGAGGTGGCCAGGGCCCGGGCCACGGCCACGGTCAGGCGGGCCTCGAAGGCCGCGTCCCCCTGCTCGGCGGCAAAGCCCCGGGCGAATTCCAGAAACCGGCGCATGACCAGTTCGAGCTGGGACCGCAGCCGGATCTCGAAGACCGGCAGCCGGAAGTTGGAGACCAGAAACACGGCCGTGTCCTGCACATAGTCGCCGTTGCGGGAGCGGTGCAGGTCGATGTAGTGGATGCGCTGGGCCGTGTGGTCGTAGACGAGGTTGTTGAGGTTGAAATCGCCGTGCAGGAACACGGAAAAAGGCGCGGCCAGCTCGGTTTCGGCTTCGGCGGCGGCGGCCAGCAGATCGGCCAGGGAGGGGATGGCCAGGGAGCCCAGGCGTTTTTCGCCGGAGGCGAACCCGGGATGCAGGCGCAGCACGTCGTCGAGGCGCGAACGCATCTGGGCCATGAAATCGGCCGGCACGGGCTTGCGGGCGATGGTCTGCTCCCACAGGCCGCCCACGGTCTGGGTGATGAGGAAGCAGGCGTTTTCCACAATCTCCCGGTCGGCGGTCAGCACCACCTGCTGGACGTTGCAGCCGCCCAGGAATTCCAACAGCATGGAGGCGGAATCGCCGTCGGTCTGGAAGGCCTGGATGCCCGGCGGCAACCCGGGCGACAGGCGTTCCCAGCGTTCGATGTTTTCCTTTTCCCTGGCCAGCTTGGCGGCGTTGCCTTCCTTGAAGAGCACGCCTTTGGAGCGCGGCCCCTG
>Ga0209639_1001844_pt1 | contig 18774 bp, 15 predicted proteins | sample EPASupsiteHSE605_FD_187268 | JGI IMG/M metagenome (GOLD analysis project Ga0209639, IMG submission 187268) | Bioremediated contaminated groundwater from EPA Superfund site, New Mexico - Sample HSE6-05 (SPAdes) (version 2) | ecosystem: Environmental > Aquatic > Deep subsurface > Groundwater >...
ATGGCATTGTATGATTTTAAGGAGAATGTAGAATTAGAAGAAATACTATTGTCAAAAAATGATTAGCGAAACAAACATGCAAAAAATTATCGATTTTCTCCTTCTCAGCGCGAGTTCCGTAAATTCATTAGGACTATATAACGGAAAAACTGGGATAGCTTTAGCCTTATTTGAGGCTGCACGTTTTCTTAAAAATGAGAAAATTGAAGATAAAGCTTTTGTTTTGTTTCAGGAGTGTTTAACAAGAACGGAACATGACTTTAGTTTTGAAAATGGACTTTCCGGAATTGGGTATATTCTTATTTATCTTATAACTAATAAATTTATTGATGCTGATTTTGATGATATATTCAAAGAGCAGTGTGAAATGATAATTAATGATTTTGAGAGTATAGACAAACATCCTGATAAGTTATTAAGATCATTAAAAGTGATCTATTTCTTATCAGTTTTAAAAAACATTCATTATAAAGACATTAGGATAAATCAGATTATTGAAAAAATAGTTCAAGGTATTGAACTTTATCTATCTCTTCAATTTTTTGACTGGCAAAATATAAACTATATCAATAGAAAAGAAAAAGTGCTACAAACATATGAAATATATCTCAAATTGATCGATTTTGCCAAATATTCAAATTTTTCAAACTATTTGATTAATAGCTATGCAGAACTTTATCGCAGTGGAAGAATTGCAAGTTCGCTCTCAACAGGGTATTATCTCTGTAATATTTTGATGCAGAATAATATTACTCAATACAGCGATGTGATAGATAGCAATATAAGCTATGGTTTAAAAGACATTAATCCGAACCTGCTAACCCTTGAGCAAAAAATAAATTTGACGAAAATAATTGAAAATATAAATGCGAAGTATGGACATTGTGATTTTATGGGTAATGATTGTTTAATAGAAAATTACGAGAAAATAAAAAGAGTCCTTCGTCCTAATTATCTGCAGTATGGATACCAATACGGTTTAGCCCGTTTTCTTATTTACTCAGTAAATAAGAGAACAAAACTACTATAATAATTATTTAGAAATAGATATAATGGTTGGAATATCTGTAATTATGCCCGTTGGCAATTCTGAGAAATACATGAGTGAAGCAATAGAAAGTGTTTTAAAACAATCATTTGATAATTTTGAGTTTGTTATTGTGGATGATGGTTCTACCAATAGCGCATACTCCATAAATCAATTATTTACAGATGAGCGTATTAGAGTAATTAAAAATGAACAAAACTTTATTGAGTCTTTAAATATAGGAATGAATAATGCAAACGGAAAATACATTGCAATCGCGTGTGCCGACGACATAATGCATATAGACAAGCTTAAAATACAATATGCCATAATGCAAGAATATCCGAATGTAGACGTTTGCGGAACTTGGGTAAATATTTTTGGAACAGGCTCAAAAACAGACAACTTATCTTGCTCTGTGAATGGCTTGGTTAAAAAACCTATTTTAAAACTTATTCAAGGCAATTTTTTATTTCATTCAACTGTTATGTTAAGAGTAGATTTTTTAAGAAAAAAATCATTGGGATATGAAAACTACCCACACGCTGAGGATTATAAACTTTGGTCAGAGATTGCAAAATCTGGTGGACAATTCTATGTTGAAAACCGGTCTTTGCTTTATTCTAGAATTTCAGATAGCCAGGTTAGTAAAAAGTATAAAGATGAGCAAAAAAAAACGACTGAACTAATAACAAAGGAGATTGTAGAATATTTGATTGAGCAAAATGTACAAGAATATGCGGAATTATCCGCTCTGTACAAGAATCTATGTAAATTACAAAAAAAGCAATTATTGACTAATTATGAAATTTCGGCTTTTTTTCGAGATCTTTTTTCACAGAATGAAAAAATGCTGAATTTGTAATAAATTAATAACAATTTAAAATTAAACAATTAATGAGAAAATTAACAAGAAAAAATTTAGACGAACTGGCAAAAACGTTGCCGGTAATCGAGAAGTCTTTTCAAATGATCTACGTTGGCGGTGGAGATGTAACATCAGTTAGTCCGTACACAGCAGTAGAATTTGACGGTATGTTTAGCAGTAATAATTGGAATGGTGGTTATGTAGAAGGAATGGGATATGTAGCGAATGATGTGTATGTTTATGGAGATTCAACTTATCCTGGACAAACATCTCAAAATTATTATACATTTCCAGACTATGTCACATCGTTATCTATGGATGGAGTAAATCAGGTCGCAGAGTCAATTTTAAGCGAGATCCCGATTATAGGTACCGCATTCTCTTATTATAGTCAAGAGATTGGTGATATGACAAGAGATATTCAATCTGAATTATTAAGTAAAGGTTATGATGGGGACTCCTCTTTTACAGTTGTTCGTACCTATATGAAAGATTCCAGAGAATATTCTGTATATGATGCAAATAATGGAGAATTTATAACTTCTAGAACTATTAATACTAGTGGATTTTGGGAGTAAGTATTTCGAAATATAAATATTTCTACCTCATAAAGATTTTCAATAGGTTTTTATGAGGTAGAAACAAAATAACTATTCTATTATTATATGAGTTATTCTGCGAAAATAAAATCATATTTGTTACTCTTTTTTTATGTGTCGTTTTTTCTACAGTGCATCGTAAAAAGTGACGCCAAAAATCAAAGTATATTAAGATATAAATGGGTCAATAACCCTATTTATTTTTTCAAAACTACTTTTATTGACAGTACCAGTGTTCAAAATGCTCTTTTTTTAGAAACAATGGGAGAAAAAAAAGGAGTCATAGGGTCGTTATTTCCTGTTTATAAAAAAAACGCCACTCATCCCGTTATTGGTACAAGGATTAAATATAAAACAGAGAACTGTGGAAATCTATCTTTAATAATAACCTCCATTGGTAAATGTGAAAAAATAAATTTCATTGATACAATTCAATTGAGAACAACAAAAGATTGGAAAGAATCCATACAAATTACCAGTACAAAAGAAACATATTTGCTAAACATATCAATTGAAGCTAAGAGTCTTAATCTTAATGATGCAAAAATATGGATTTCTGATTTCGAAATTTTCATCAATGGAGAAGAGGTTATAGATAATTTGAAACAAATAGATAAAAAAGAAAATATAAATTTGCAAAAAAAAGACTTAATTAGCTGGAAAAAAATCAGTTACAATAATCTCACCTTTTTAGGACATAAAATACTAGCACTTGGTGAAACTGTACACGGAACAAAAACGATGAATGATATTGCTATTGCAATTTTTAAAGAGCGTATCTTAAAACATCATTGTAAGTTTATTTTACTTGAAATTCCTTTAGAATACTCTTTCTATATCAATAGGTTTGTAAAAAATGATGAAAATTTTAAATTAGAGGATATTTCAACATATTTTGATAGTTATTTATATTCTGACTCTTTGGTATCTTTCATGCAATGGTTAAAAGAATATAATTTAACTAGTAATGAGAAAATTTCCGTTTGGGGGTTTGATGTTAATCCCGTACAATTAAAGAGCAGGATAGATTTGTTTAATTTTTTCTACAACCTTAATATGTATAAGAATAGTAAGGAACTAGATATCATTTGCAAATTATTAATAGATACTAAAGTGTCTTTTGAGAAGATTATTTATATGTTCGATGAGAATCCCTATTTAGCAAGTGTATTAAAAGAAGAAGAATTAAAGCTAATGTTTCATTGTCTAAAGGTTACACCGCAGTATTCAAGCACCTACTATCGTTTTGTCAATAGAAATAATGTTATGAATGAAATTATCTCATTTATTATTGATAATTTTCTCAAAAAGAATGAAACGGCTACACTATTTGGACATTTTGGACATTTAAACTATTTAAATGTCCAAGATCTGTCTGTTATGAATTCTTTTTCTTTAGGTTATTATATGAAGAACAAATATAAAGACGATTATTCGTTTATTGCATTGACGACATATCAAGGTTCTGCAATGCTTGTAAAATCTAATTCGGAATTTGAAATTTCTGTACTAAGTCCAGCACCTGAGGGAAGCTTAGAATATATATTAACCACGTTGAATGCTGATTCCATTTATTTATCAATGAGTAAAATAGATTGTTCAGATGTGCTAAAATTAAGATTTGTCGGAAATAAGAACCTTGCTGATCAATTTAGATTTATTATTCCAAAATCAAGAATGGATGGTTTACTTTTTATTAAAGAATCTAAGATCATTGATAAAAGAAAAACTGTTTTGAATAAAAACTTAAATACTGATTTTATAATAATGAATTCCTACAAAGAGGCGTTAGAAAAAATAAGAAATACAAATAAATTCTGAGATGAATATTGTCTTTTTAACAACATTAAATCCGGATGATATAAACAACTGGTCAGGAACAACCTCTCATTTACTACGGGCGTTAAGTAAAAAAAATAATGTAAAAGTGATAGGACAGAATATTCTATCTCAAACAACATATTATTTTAGAAATAGTTTTTTAAAAAAAAATTACTTTGAATATTATGCTCCTGTCTTTGGAAAATTATGCACTGAGCAAACAGTGGGTAGCGATCTTATATTTTTCGGTGATTTATATTTAGTACCTTTCTTAGAAGTGAAAATTCCAATAGTGCATCTAAGTGACGTTACGTACCATTCTTTCAAAGATTATTTAGAGCAGAAAAAAAACAAAGAACAAACGGAAAGAATAGAGGCGCTTGAGAAGCAACTATTAAATAAATATTCCTCTATTATATACAGTTCAGAATGGACAAAGCAGAATACCATAAATTATTATGGTATAAATTCAAAAAAAATTTACGTTGTAGAATTTGGAGCGAATATTCCCAACCCAATAGAATATAATATCGATATACAGACTGATATCTGTAACTTGCTTTTTATCGGGCGAAATTGGATGAAAAAAGGGGGTGATAAGGTTTTGTGTGCATACAGAAAGCTTAAAAGTGAAGGCTTTCCGTGCACACTAACTATCATTGGTAGTGTTCCACCAGAAGCACAGAAAGAAGACGATCAGGATCTGACTATTTTCCCTTTTTTAGATAAATCTCGGCCCGAGCATTTAAATAAACTGTGTAGAATTCTTAAAGAATCTCACTTTTTAGTCCTTCCTACAGAGTTTGATGCTTTTGGTATTGTATTTTGTGAAGCCTCTACTTATGGAGTTCCAAGTATAGCCGCAGATGTGGGTGGTGTTAGCCAGGCCGTACTTGAAGGGAAAAATGGTTTTTTACTTCATCCTACAGCAACAGCGAAAGAATATGCAGAAAAGATAAAATCCATATTCAGGGATAGGCAAGGCTATATTAAACTCCGTGAATCTTCCCGGAAAGAATATGAGACACGTCTGAACTGGGATATATGGGGTGAGAAAGTAAATAAGATTTTGGTAGATACAGTGACAAAATACAAAAAGAAAAATATTTTAGAGGCTGATTAATTATATACCATTGTTAAATGACATTCAACATATACAGCAAAAACAAACTAAATACTTCGTCTTTCTCCCATCACTCAGCAGTTAAGCAGGAAAGTCTACAGTATGAATCAGTCGGACAAGTCGAAATCAACCAAAAATCCGAAGAAGTACAAGCCATTATCGACAGAATGCCTACTTACTGGACCAAGTGGGTAGTGCTTTGTATGAGTGTACTCATGAGCATATTTGTACTGTTGGGTTTCCTTATACATTATCCAGACACGGTGGACGGTCAAATATCATTAACGGCAACCACCGCTCCTGTCCGCTTGGTGGCAAACAGCAACGGGCGTATCAAATTACTCCAAACAAACAAAAACAAGCTTCAAAAGGATGATGTGATCTCTTTCCTGGAAAGCGGAGCAAATTACAAGCACATCCTACAGGTGGATACTATACTCAATTATTTAAATAGTAGTTCTTCCACTAAAATCTCTCTGTCAGACAAACTGATACTAGGCGAAGTCAGTTCTGCCTACAATGCTTTTTTGCTGTCTTATTTCCAATACGAACGTATAAACTCATCAGATATTTACACCACCGTGCGTCAGAACCTTAGGCTGCAAATCCAATCGGATGAGGCCGTTATAGCTAATATGAATGACGAAATTCAGCTAAAAAAACAAATTCTGCATACTTCTGCCGACCAATTGCGAAAAGACAGTGCTTTACTAGTAGCCAAAGGCATGAGCGAACAAGAATTTCAGCAGCAACGCAATGCTTATCTTTCTCTTCAAGAGGCTCACCTGAACTTACAAAGTAGTCGGAAAATGAAGCAGTCAGATGTTGCACGCAACCAATTGGAAATTCAACGAATGCTACTGGAAGAAACCGAAACCAAAGAAAAAGCTTATTACGATTTTATCAGCCAGAAAAACGAACTAGCAAACAGCATCAATCTTTGGAAAGAACGTTACTTGCAGTATGCGCCTGTGGCGGGCGAATTAGAATACCTCGGTTTTTGGCGTGACAATAGTTTTGTACAAGCCGGGCAGGAACTTTTTTCTATTATTCCCGATAAAAATAGTATCTTGGGCGAAGTAATGATACCTTCATTTGGGGCGGGAAAAGTGGAAATTGGGCAAACTGCCAACGTGAAAATAAACAACTATCCTTATGATGAATACGGAATGCTGAAAGGTGTGGTGGAATCCGTATCGCGCATTACCAATAAACTGAAAATTCAAAATGGAGAAATGGATACCTATCTGGTAATCATTTCCTTTCCCAACGGCATAGTAACTAATTTTGGTAAAACACTTCCCCTTGATTTTGATAGCAAAGGAACAGCTGAAATCATCACCAAACGTAAGCGACTAATAGAGAGATTGTTTGATAACTTAAAAGCAAAAGGAGAAAAATAAAATATGCTCTTCCAGCTTTTCCCTGTAGAATACCAAATGGATTCGCAAGACTGTGGTCCAGCGTCGCTTAAAATCATAGCTAAGCATTTCGGCAAGTTTTACACGCTCCAGTTTATGCGTGACCGTTGTAGTATTACCAAAGAAGGTGTATCATTACTTGACCTAAGCAACGGAGCTGAAAGCATCGGACTACGTACACTTGCCATCAAATGCACCATTGGTGATGTGGTAAATAACATCCCTTTTCCAGCTATAGTGTTTTGGAAAGATAGCCATTTTATCGTGGTATATCATTCCGATAAAAAATATGTTTGGGTTTCCGACCCGGTAAAAGGACACATTAAGTACAGCCACGAAGAATTTCGGAGAGGCTGGTATCAGAAGGGAGAAAATCAAGGAGTGCTTCTCGCAGTAGAACCTACAGCCGAATTTAGAGACAGCAAAGCCGAACGGGAACAAAGGACAAACAGCTTTTCAAGCATTCTAAAATACTTTTTCCCATATAGACGTCACTTTGGGCTGATATTAGTCATCATGCTCGTAGTAACCGCCTTGCAGGGGATGTTGCCTTTTATTTCCAAAGCGGTTATTGATGTGGGCATCAAAACATCGGACGTAAAGTTTATCAATATGGTGCTGATAGGTAATATCAGCATTCTGTTGAGTGTGATGGTTTTTAATGTATTACGAGATTGGATATTACTACATATTACGGCAAGGGTAAATATCGCACTGATTTCGGATTATCTGATCAAATTGATGAGACTACCTGTAACGTTTTTTGAAAACAAACTGATGGGAGATATATTACAGCGTGCACAAGACCACGAGCGCATCCGGAGTTTTATTATGAACAATTCGTTGGCCTTGATATTTTCCACGCTCACGTTTGTTGTTTTTACAGTAATTCTATTGATTTACAATGCCGTTATATTTTACATTTTCTTAACCGGTTCTATTCTGTACATTTGCTGGGTTTTCTTGTTTTTAAGCATCCGTAAAAAGCTTGATTGGGAATATTTCGAACTTATTTCAAAGAATCAGAGTTATTGGGTCGAAACTGTTTCAGCAATACAAGACATAAAAATATACAATTACGAAAAACACCGCAGATGGAAATGGGAAGAAATACAGGCGCGTCTTTATTATGTTAATAAGAGAGTTTTAACCGTTACAAATGCACAGAACCTGGGATCTCAATTTATAGAAAGTATAAAAAATATGGCTATCGTCTTTTTTTGCGCTATGGCTGTAATTGAAGGAGAAATAACCTTTGGTGTAATGATTTCAACGCAATTCATCATTGGAATGTTGAACGGACCATTAATTCAATTTATCAATTTTGTCGTGTCGGGACAATACGCAAAGATAAGTTTTCTTCGCATCAATGAAATCCGACAACTGGAAGATGAAGATGAACTCTTAACTATTGGGACAAAAACGACTCTTGTGCCTGAAGATAAAAGCATTACGATGGGAAATGTTCACTTTCAATATAACGTAAATAGTCCTTTAGTGTTACGAAACATATATTTAAAAATACCAGAAAATAAAATCACTGCCATTGTCGGGGGAAGCGGAAGTGGAAAATCAACGTTGTTAAAATTACTCGTCAGATTATATAAACCAACTTACGGAGATATCAAAATTGGAGGAATGAACGTTAATCTCATCAATTTACGACAATGGAGAGAAATGTGCGGTGTGGTGATGCAGGACGGAAAAATCTTTAACGATACCATAATTAATAACATCGTGTTGGACGATGAACATATAGATTATGAAAAGTTAAGAGAGGTGTGTAACCTTGCGCAAATTGAAAATGAAATAAATGAAATGCCCAAAGGTTTTGAAACAATGATCGGCGAAACCGGGCGGGGACTAAGCGGCGGACAAAAACAGCGTTTATTGATAGCACGAGCCTTATACAGAGATCCTAAGTTTTTATTTTTCGATGAAGCTACTAATGCCTTAGATACAATCAACGAACGTAAAATTGTGAATGCTTTGAAAAGTACTTTTGAAAAACGAACGGTGGTGATAATAGCCCATCGATTGAGCACCATTCGAAATGCCGACCAAATAGTGGTACTCGACAAAGGCTCTATCGTAGAGGTTGGAAATCATGATTATCTGATGGAAAAAAAAGGACACTATTTTGAGTTGGTGTCGTCGCAGATACATATTTCTTAATAACGAGGGTTTGTGTAATGGTTCTTCGTCACTTTTGGTGGTTATCCCCATTTAGAAAGAATTACTTTCTTTCTAAGTAAATCAAAGCTTGCTCTTCCGTACATCTGCTTCTTTATATTCTTTAGTCTGTTTACACAACCCTCTGTGATTCCGTTGTTAAAATCATAGATTATGGATGCTTCAACTGCTTTCAAATCCTTCTGTAAACCACACGCAAAGTTTTTTAGTTCCCTGAAGTCTGATTGCCTGACTTGTTGAATCCATTCGTGAAATTTCTTTATGGATCTTTCTGCAAAAATCAATCTGAAGTTGCTTGACAAGTTCCAAAGACTTTGAAGTATCGGATTTTCTTTTCTGAGATGTTCATACCATCCGATCTCAACTGGTGACAATATTTTTTCATAGTTTTTATTTGTAAGATAGATACAAATTTTTCTGCATGAAAATATTCCCGGGAATTTTATGGTTTCTTTTTTTGAGACACAAGATACTCTTCTTTCCATACGGCCCTTGTATAGCTTACCAAAACGGACCGTTAATCCCCTCAATGAACCTTTGAAACCTTTTATTTTTATCCTTCTGAAAATCAAACCAAGACTTTCTCCTTTACAATATCCCTCAATCAAGTCATCCAGATACTCCGTGTAATCAACGAATGTTTTTCTAATTGTAAGGATTTGATCTTTTTCCATGTGGATATACTTTCGAACCGTTCTGAAGTCGAGATTTAATATCCGGGCTATTGATCTCATGGAATAATTTTCCTTGTTGAGATCTCTTGCTCTCTTTATTAAAGAACACTTATTTTCATCAGCTTGAACAGTAGAAGCGGCACTAAGATCAATTATCTTTTGAATAATAATATCCTCATTTTCCGGAACGTCAGTCTTTTTTGTTACTATTCCTGTTTTGAGTCTGGATATAAGTCTTTTGACAGTATTTCTGACATGATCGGAGAAATTCACTATCAGATGAAATCGATCCGCAATTTGAATTGCGTGAGGCAAGGCTTCACTGACGGCCTGAATGTAACAATCGCCCCGGTCACGTGTGATGGTCATGATGTCGGGATACTGTCGGAGCCATTCTGCTATATCCTCCTTTTCCCGGCTCTTTAAAACTTCTACTGTTTTACCTGTTTCTCTGTCTATTACAATCGTACCATAGGTATGCCCCTTGTGGTAGGCCCAGTCATCGATTCCTAAATGCGTCATTTTTGTTGGAGGCGAAACATTACATCTGTGCATCATTCTAAGACACGTTGAGGAACTGACCTGAAGCTTTATTTGTTCGGAAATCCATGAACCCTTGTTTGCTGATGTCTCCTTGCTTAAATCGAGCAATCTCTCGTTAGCTCGTGATGTCCTGCGTGAATATGGAACAACTTTATCTGGCAATTACTGTGAAAATACTTTTTTCGAACACTTTGGATTGTCACAGAAAATTTTTCTTACTCTAAGTTCTATATTGACAGATCTGGATATTATTGGAAGATCTTTCAACTTCCTGCAATAGTAACTATGCAGACGCTTACTCCTTGAACCGCATAAAGGACAAAAACCATATTTGGATGCAATTTCGGCTGACACGAAGAATTGATCCTTATCTATGGAGATTCCTTTCAATCTAATTCCCGGGAGTTGTATTAATGACTGGAATGAGATTTTTTTCTTACCTCCTGAAACTCTCTTCATTTATGATAAACATTTAATACACAAAGCATTAATGTTAATCATAAATATTGTCAAAACCTAATTTTTAAAGAACTATTTCACTGACTATGTGACACTTACGATGCGAAATTATTATGTTTTCTATTACCACCAAAAGTGACGAAGAACCATTCTTAGTTACCGTTAACAGGGTTGAATTTCTCTACAGTAATTCAACTCTCAAATTTAATTTTACATTTTCATTTTTCTCCTGTTTTATGCTAAGATAAAACGAAAGAGATTCTTCTCAAAGGATGACTTCTCCAGCCGGATGAAAACGGTCATTTACAAAAAAAGTTGCCGGAATAATCCGACAACTTTTACTTTTTATCGATCCCCAGCAGAATAATCAGTTTCTGTAATAATTTTAAAAAGACACGATTTTACTGATTGGTCCGCCGGCCAGCTAAGACGACCTATTTTACGGTCGTACTGTCTACAATCTGGACCGGATTCAATGCATTCAGTTTTTCCAGTAAACCGGACCGTTCACTTTCTCTGATCTCTCCTTTAAGCTTAATTACCCCGTCCTTCACGGTGGCGGTAACATTTTTATATCCTTCGAGAAGGTCAGCAAGTGCTGCATTGATCGATTCGTCGAGTGAAGTATAGTCAGGGGTGGCTGGAGCAGCAGGAACCACTTCAATCTGATTGATCACTGATTTCACATTTTCCACTCCGGCAACGGTACTTTCGGCATAGCTCTTCGTGGCATCATCGGCCACGGTACCGGTGAGGGTAGCGACCTTGTTTTCCACAGTGACCAATACACCGTCCAGCTCAGGGTTGGCAGCCAGAAGCTCCTGAGCATTTCTTTGTATTTCCGCATCACTCACATTGTTACATGAAGTTGCTCCGATACCCAACGCGAGTACCATTAGTGCCATTGATAAAGAACGAAATACTTTCATAACTTTTTCTTTTTTAGTTAAACATAAAATGCTTTTATCTTTAAACGACACTGATAGAACGTCTCATCTTTTGAATTGTTTTTAGAAAAAGGCTTATTTTAAAAAATTTTCGTGTATTTATGACAATAAGGTGTGGAGCCTTTGTGTTCGTAATACTGCTGATGGTAATCTTCTGCTTTCCAGAAAGTAGTGGTCGGTTTGAGCATGGTCGCCACCCGGTATCCCCTTTCCTGAAGTATGCGGATATATTTTTCAGCGATTGCTTTTTGTGATTCATCGGCATAGAAGATGCAGGAACGGTATTGAGGCCCGATGTCGGGTCCCTGGCCGTCTGTTTGTGTAAAATCATGCGTTTCGAAGAAGAGTTTTACCATCTCCTCATAGCTGGTAGTCTCCGGATCGAAAATCACTTCGGTAGTTTCCAGATGTCCTGTATTTTTTTGACACACCTGCTCATAGGTGGGATTGTTCACATGGCCTCCCATGAAACCCACATTGGTTTGCTTCACTCCGGATGCTTTCATAAAGAAATATTCCGTTCCCCAGAAGCAACCCGACGCAAAGTAACCTTTAGCCTGACCTTGCTGTTTTGCCGGCAGGAACTTCATTGAAATGGAGTTCACACAATGGCGTGTCTGTTTTTCGGTGAATCCTTCGCCCAGAAAAACATGTCCCAGGTGTGCACCGCAGTTGTTGCAGATAATCTCGGTACGTCGGCCGTCGGCATCGCGTACCCGTTTCACAGCACCTTCTATCTCATCATCAAAAGAGGGCCATCCACAGTCTGACTCGAATTTATCCTCCGAACGGTAGAGTGGGGCGTTGCACCGCTTGCAGAGATAGATGCCTGCCTCCTTGTTATTCAAATATTCTCCGGTAAAGGGACGTTCAGTTCCCTTGTGCAGGATTACCCGTTCCTCATCGGGTGTCAAAGCATTAAATTCCATCATATTTGGTTTTATTTGGGTTGTTTTGTTTTGATTTCCCTGCGCACACATGTTCAAAAATAAGGTGGCAAAAATCAATATCAGATAAGTTCTTCTCATATAAGATATTTTTTAAAAGCATACTTTTTTCGTTGTTTCAAATATTGCAGATCTCCTTCGTTGTCGTAGGCTTCCTTCTCGAAACCAATGTGTCGATATGCTTTCAAGCCGTTCCGGTAACGAATCAGAAGGATACTCCATTCTATCAGATACCAGAGATAAAAACCGATAACCAGCAGTTCCAACATCTGACGGGTGTGGATGGCCTCGTGATTCAGTACACGTTTATTCAACATTGTTTCACCCTTCCTCGCAAAAATAATCCCGAACAGATTGATTGCCCTGAACCCTTTAAACGGCAGAATATCGGAATAGATGATCTTCATACGTCCGCTGCATTATCCGGTTACTTCCGGATCTGATACTCATTGTATATCCTTTTTTTGAACCTTTCATTAAACCAAAGGTAGAAACATTCTGTAAATTTCGTAACTTTGCACACTTAAAAATCGATAAATCAAAAAGGAACCAATATGAACAATAATTTCTCCTCCGATCTTCCCTATAAGGTGGCGGACATCAGTCTGGCCGATTTTGGTAGAAAGGAGATCGACATTGCCGAGCATGAAATGCCCGGATTGATGGCCATACGAAAAAAGTATGCCACAGAGAAACCACTGAAAGGTGCCCGCGTGACGGGTTCACTCCACATGACCATTCAGACGGCGGTACTGATAGAAACCTTGCTGGAGTTGGGTGCCGACGTACGTTGGGCCAGTTGTAACATTTTTTCCACACAGGATCATGCTGCTGCTGCCATTGCTGTCGCCGGCGTTCCTGTGTTTGCCTGGAAGGGCGAGTCGCTGGAGGAATACTGGTGGTGCACGGAGATGGCACTTCGTTTCCCTGGCGGAAAAGGGCCCAACCTCATTGTGGACGACGGAGGCGATGCTTCACTGCTTATACATATGGGCTATATGGCCGAAAACGATGCATCTACGATCGACCGGAAGGGATCCAATCACGAGGAGCAGGTTATCCTCGATACACTGCATCGTGTCCTGAAAGAGGACGGACAACGCTGGCACAGAACCATTGCCGAGATGAAGGGGATCTCAGAGGAGACCACCACAGGTGTTCACCGTCTCTACCAGATGATGGAACGGGGTGAACTGCTCGTACCAGCGATCAATGTAAATGACTCGGTCACCAAGTCGAAATTCGATAATCTGTATGGTTGCCGTGAATCGCTCGCAGATGGAATCAAGCGGGCCACCGATGTGATGATTGCCGGCAAGGTGGTCGTGGTGCTTGGTTACGGCGACGTGGGCAAGGGTTGTGCCAAATCGATGCGCTCCTATGGTGCACGGGTGATCGTGACCGAGATAGATCCTATTTGCGCCCTGCAGGCCGCCATGGAAGGATTCCAGGTAACCACCATGGAGGAAGCGGTGAAAGAGGGTAATATTTTTGTGACTACGACCGGTAACCGCGACGTGGTGACCATTGAACATTTGCAGCAAATGAAGGATCAGTCCATCGTCTGCAACATTGGCCATTTCGACAATGAGATACAGGTAGACAAACTGGTAAATTTCCCGGGGATTACCCATCTAAACATCAAACCGCAGGTGGATAAGTATACTTTTCCTGCCGGCAATTCTCTTTTCCTCCTCGCCGAAGGACGTCTCGTGAACCTGGGATGTGCCACGGGACATCCTTCCTTTGTGATGAGTAACTCCTTCTCAAACCAGACTCTGGCGCAGATCGACCTTTGGCAGCATGATTACAAGGTGGGTGTGTATCGTTTGCCAAAGCATCTGGATGAAGAAGTCGCCCGATTGCATCTGGAGCAGATTGGCGTGAAGCTGACCACACTGTCACAGAAACAGGCTGATTATATCGGTGTGCCGGTAGAAGGACCCTATAAGCCGGAGCATTACAGGTATTAAAAGGATATGTGAAAAAAACCGTTATTTTATCGCTTTATAAGTTGGAAAAATAAAATAAAGGTTTTATCTTTGCACTCGCTTTTGCAAGAAAGCATTTAGGCTGATTCGCTAGCTCAGCAGGTAGAGCACATCCCTTTTAAGGATGGGGTCCTGGGTTCGAGCCCCAGGCGGATCACTTTAAAAAAAACCGCAGGAATGCGGTTTTTTTTAGTTGGTTCATTGAATGATTTTTTTCCTGATCTCATCGGGACGCTTTCCGGTTTTTTTTAAACAGAAATCCGACAGGTGAGAAAGATTGGAAAAACCCAGATGTGCTGCTATTTGTTTCAGCGGATAGTCGGTATCTGTGAGATAATTCAACATCGCTTCTTTTTTTATGGACAGCATCCATTGTTTGGGTGTTACATTGAAATTCTTTTTAAAATGGCGGGTAAATGTCTTAATTGAGTTAAATCCGCATTTTTCCGAAAGATCGTCCAATCTATCAGTATAATCATAATTTCTGATGACCGATTCCACGAAATTATTCTCTTTTGCCAGATGACATAGAATATTTACAGTCAGTGTCCCTTTCTGTTTCTCATTCGAAATCACCTTTTGTGTGCCATTTTCGAAGAGTAAAATGCACTCTCTCACATTCCCGTAAATTCCCGACTCGTTTTGGTTACTGGACTGGTAAGATGTTCTGTGATTAAATTCAGATCTATTCATATAAAATCATTTATCTGTCGTTTAACCGTAGTACGAAACTGCCTCCTCCTGTATTATCTGTAACATTTCTTGTTCTGGAAACACTGTTTGGTATTACCGGATCCCACTGTTCAAGTGCATGTACCGAAAATTTGTATTCGTGATTCCGGTAAATATTGAAATCGACCGGGTCGGCAGGAGTATTTCGCACAGGAAGATAAAAATCTTTGATATCCGTGCTGTTTAAGATATTCAGGAATTGGGAGCCGGTGAGTGTGCCATCCACGTCGCCATAACGATATCGGATACCTCCGCGCCAGTAATGACGTACGATGACTGTGTCCTTATTGTTAACCTGAATTGTATCCAGTTCATAACCCCAGATAGTCCGCATCATGTTTTTAAATGCATCTCCTACCAGGGAAAATTCAGTGCCTCCTGGTGTGAGTGCATAAACCCAGTTACCCCAGGTAGTACTATTCCAGACAATATGTGTACTTTGCTCTCTGGAGATTGTGTCGGGGATGAACGCCTTAACTGCTTTTACGTGCAACTTTGTAGCCTGTGATGGATCGGCTTTGTTTGTCAGTATATGTTCAGGCACGTAGTAAGAGATGTTTTTTTCTTTGAGTGACCACTTGGCTGCTGTCATTTGCGGAACAATAGTATATGGTTCAATCAATTCGTACCAAGTTGGCAAGTAAGCAGTCGGATCAGGGTTGGTGTACAACGACTGCACCATTGCCAAAAAATTACCTGCATTCAGGTCAATAGGGTAGGGATCCCCAATACCATCGTTGTTTGTGTCGGGATAAGAGCTCAGAAAGCACCATTTGCTTATATTGTTGTAATTGCTGGCTATATTGGCATCCAGATTATATTTATCCAATGTATAGGAACCAGCTCCACTTCCAAGACCAGTGTACCATATTCGCGAATTTTTCAACTCCTGTACCTCATAGGCCTGCGCATCGATGTTCATTTGTATATTACCGGTCCAGTCCCGGTCGTAATAACCCAGTGTTGAATTTTCCAGAGCAAAATCGATATACTGATAACTTCCCGTGTAAGGAGGCACCGGCACCGTGTATGGATTGGGTGTCGGAGGAGTTGTCTGTGACCGGTTGGGTGACCAGAGATATTGCATGGGTACATTGGTAAGTCCCATTTTCAGAATGAAAATGTAACTGGTGAGGCTATCGTTGGGAAGCGGGGCTCCCTCAATGGGATAACTGGAAATTGAGTCGATGGTTACTTTCGCCATGGTACGATCCAATTCAAACCCTTTCTGTGACTCAGAGGGACCCCGTAAATCGGCATGCCAGGGCGATTCATATGTATATCCCGCCGGTATGTCAAACTCATCGAAGGTAGACATAATGAAAGGAGGTTCAATGGGTTTTTCATCCGTTCCGTACACTACCTTCAGGGGTACCGTATAAGAGAGTGGGGTATTTACCAGCACCTGCATTTCAGCCAGGTTGTCGATCATGTTGAGAGCCCCGCTCAGTGTCTGTCCGCTTACGCTCATGATATTTTCATTTAACACCACATAGACAATGCTTTCACCTGGTTTGGTCTCTACCACGATATGGGAGAAGTCAATTCGCCACTCATTGGCATTGGTATCATACGTAGCCGGAGAGAGATCTCCCACCGGAAATGATTGGTTGGTAACAATCAGTCCGGTTGTTTTTGAGAAGACCATGATGCGGAGTGATTCTATTGTTATAGATTCAAAGTCGACACCATCCACATCAGATGGCAGCGTGATCAACGATGAACGGAAACTCATAAACGTGGCATTGGGATCAGTTTCCTCACAATCCGTGGGAATATCGTTGACACAACCCGTACATATTTGTATTAAAAAGATCAGCAATATTACATTACGTTTCATACGATTATCCAATTTATTACACCATACAGGCAGGTTATTTAATAATCAGACTCTACACCCGTGTCGTAGCTATGTATCAACCAGTCGTTCACCCACACTTCGGTGACTGCGTAGGTTTGTTCTTCCACCTTGAACCGGATTACAAAATCGTGATCACAATTCAGGTTCACATTCGGGATTTGAAGCAGCAGTGTTGCCAACAATTCCTCGTCGTACAAAATTTTATTATCCTTTCCCATAAGAATAATCCGGTCGTTGTACCCATTTTCCAGCTTGAGTGTGGTGAATTGAGCTGATAAGGCACGGTCCCCATAGGTGTATTCAGCCGGATACTCCAATAGCGCTCCTGAAGAAAGGATGTTTCCTTTCATTGAATAATCACCGTTTCGCATGCTGATTTCCACATGATAATTCTGTGGGTTGGCAATTCCTTCCACAATCACCTCAATACGGTTGGTATAACGTGTCATTCCAAGGGGAATATGTGCATAATAGGCGCCCAGTACACTTTCAGGATCAGGCAGTGTTACATCCACACTATTGCCGACATATAAAGAAGTGCCATTCAGGTTTTCAGCTACGCCGGCAGTCTGTTTCAGACTGAGAAGCAGTTCCTCTTTTGTGGTTAATCCTTGTTTCGGGCTCTGCAGTCCATAATGTTCGTTGATACCCGCCCAAGCCACAAAAGAATAAGTTCCATGCGGATAAATGGGAACCAGGAACTCATAGTCCGACGAGAGGGTTACATTGGATGCTTCATATTCCGCCACAAACTTATTTTCGGAATCAAACACATAAATATTCACATTTTTGATATCGGCCGGATAGAGCGTATCCACATCGCAAGGAGTTTTGGTGTAAAATTTGAGATAAACCCCTTGCGGGCAATCCAGCATTTCATCATAGATCATCGAGTCGCAACCTCCACCCAATAAGAATGCCCCAATGATGGATACAAGTGTGGCGACTATCCCGCTTCGCAGATCTCTCTTCATATTTGTCAATTTTATCAGTTTTTGTTCTTTGTGCGAAGAGGAAAACCAAATCTCCTCTTCGCTTGTCCCTGCTGTCTGTGCGCCGGATTATGGAATTTCAGTCAGGCAGCTGTTGGGTTTTTATGCATCAGTCTGTTGCATCGTAAGCCGTCGCTTACAGCCTTTTCATCAATACATTGTACCCGGATCGGTCAGCGAATATTTGTAAGAGTGAATGGTCCAGGGTAATACTTTTACTGATACAGACAGATAGGTGAAATCGGTCTTCAGCGGATCTTCCACGTTGATCGGGTTGTCCGGATTGAGTGCATTGTCCGGATCGGCCGGGTTCAGCGGGTTGTTGGGCAATCCCATCCGTAGGAAGGCATCGATATGAGCATGATAGACCTGATTGCGCACTGTGGGAGAGATCTTAGGATTGGGATCAGTTCCCGTGGAGACCATGCTGTTTGGATTGAGCCAGAGCACGTATTTCATCACTCCGTTGGTGAATTCAGTGGCTTTCTGTCCCTGTGCTTCCGCCAGTGCACGGGTACTGTAGAATTTTTTATCGTTCTCGCCCCAGAATACTGTGGTAGGTGTAGTAAATGTAGG
>Ga0209639_1001845_pt1 | contig 18750 bp, 14 predicted proteins | sample EPASupsiteHSE605_FD_187268 | JGI IMG/M metagenome (GOLD analysis project Ga0209639, IMG submission 187268) | Bioremediated contaminated groundwater from EPA Superfund site, New Mexico - Sample HSE6-05 (SPAdes) (version 2) | ecosystem: Environmental > Aquatic > Deep subsurface > Groundwater >...
CAATGTACCGGCGACCATTGAGGGTGGTGGGAGGGTAAATACCAGGAACCGCTGAACTGGCAGATACAGCAAGCAGAAGTGGAACACCGGAATCCTTATCAAATTTAATCCATTCTCCAGTTTCCGCATCAACCGCATTGATTATTAGCTTTATTTCAGAGTTCCATTCATGAACTGGAAGACGAGAAGCCATCATTTCCAATCTTTCTCCTTCACTCATGGTGGGAGCGGCCAGTGCTGCTTCCCCAATACGTGCTCGTGCTGTTTGGGAATCAGGTGAGCTCATAATAGCTGCAGCCATCATTTGCCTAAATTTATGCCCATCAAAATCCACCGGTCTTTCCAGAGTTTCGTGGATTGGCTTCAGTTGGAGGTTGTAGAGTTCTTCCAGGCTGAGACCACTGGTGATCTGAGCCCCCACACTGGAACCAGCCGATGTTCCCACGATAAGTTCCACATCAGTCACATCCACTCCACATTCTTCAAGCCCGAAGAGAACACCTAATTCCCAGGCCGTCCCTGTGATTCCTCCTCCACTTAGAACCAGTGCTTTTGATGTTTCTTTATTGGTATCAGCTATCACTTTATTTCCCTCCTCATTTTATCCTAATATTATAAGGATTCTGAAATAACAATTATTATTTGTGGTAAAGATATTTTTTTAAAGATAACGACATTATCAAGGTTAAGGACTAGTGGATCATCCAGTACTATGTTAATCTGCCATTTCCCGGTATTTATCCGCAATTTCGGCAAAAGAATGTGCAATGTAATGCACCTGTTCCTGACTGAAACCATAGACACTGCACTTGAACCATTGGGTTTGTCCCCTTTTTATCCCCACAATGTTCCTTTTTTTCAGTTCTTCATAAAGATAAAAACCTTTACGTGGGTGTTTATTTGCTATACTATGGAAAAATGGGGTTTCAAACCTTACCAAGTCATGTTCTGTGGGACGTACGCCGATTTGACTTACTCCACTTATTTTTTCCATTTCAGAAACGAAATAACGTGTTTTTTCCACTTCAACATCCCACCTGTTCACACGATCAATTATGTGGGGTAAAGATGCCATTAAAGTTGCAATGGGGGCTCCACGACTGGTGCATCCCAGCATCTCCAGTTCCTTCACCTGGTGTCTGTTTGATCTTTTCAAAATCATATCGGCCCATTCATCCTGCACTCCCAGAATACCTATTGGCCCGGAAGCAGCCATACTTTTATGACCACTTCCCACCACGAAATCCACATTCCATCCCTTAGCATCTATAGGCATTCTCCCCATAGAATAAGCACAGTTTAAAAGGAAGGGGATACCTGCATCATGGGCAACTTTACCAACCGCCTTTGCATCAGTAACATTACCATAATCTCCATCCACATGGGTCAAGAGAATCAGACTAACATCTTCACCCATATCATAGAGTTCATCAAGAGTTTCCTGGTACCCTTCAGGGCTAATCCGGTGTTCAGGATCCCCGCTACTGGGAACTTCCACAATGTTAAGCCCGTTACGTTCGGCTGCCAGGTGACTGGTGTAATGGGCATTACCATCAACCAATACCGTATCTCCTGGCCGGCAAAGGGCGTGCATAACTGCAAATTTACCCTCTCTTGCACCGTGAACAGTTCGAGCATGATCTACATTGATAAAACTGGCCATATCCTCTAAAAAACCATTAATTGAGGGCTTTGGTATTTGATCCAGACGGCCAGCACAGTAATCACAGACACTATAACCATCGGAAAATTCGTACAATGCTTGACGTGATTCAGGTGGCAGCACACCTCCGCGCTGAAGGGGATTAAGATTTAGATTTTCTCTTTCTGTTTGGCGATTAAGGGAGTAATCCTGACATTTCATATAATCTCACCAGTTTCTTGATTATGAAAAAAATTTAACATTTTAATTTAGTTATAGGGTGATTTAACCTATCAATTAATTATATAGGGGTGAACCTATCATTTAATCAATCATTATTCTTATTTTCACATTCATTAACTCATTTTTCTACTTAACTTTTTACTTGTATTTCATTTTCTTTTTTGGTTCTCATAATATTTTCCCAGAATATTTACTGGTGGGTGGGTTTCTCCAGATATTATGGGGAATGAAATGGCAAAGAAAGAAAAAGATTATGGTATTTATTTTTACTTGGCAGTGGTGTTGTTAGTTTTGAATATAAATTTACCAACTTTCAAGTCTATTTTTTTATCTTTAACATCAGAATAATATATATTTAAATCATTAGGTAATTTAATGGTTCTAATTTCTATTTGGGATTGTAGTTCCTGGAAAAATTGGGATCGGTCATCCATTATCCACACTATCCTTTCAGTGGAGGATTTTATGGGGATCTCCAGTAAACTGGATTGGGAGCTTTGGTAAGTGTGGTTTTTCCCGTAGGAAAAGGTAACCTGGCTATCGAGCTTGTTACTTTTAAGCTGGGAGTTATCAGAATCGAAAAGATAGTACACGCCATATTCTGGTAGCTGGTACATGGCTTTTCTCCAGCTGAAACCCTGGTCTTCCCGGATAATATCCCTTATAATGATCTCTGTACTGTTGGGGTTGGAATTGGATAGGTTTCCAATGATTTCCAAGTGCCAGTCCATGTTCTGGTCGTTATTGGTGATCTTTTCATGGTTGTACATGAAAAACATGTCCAGTCCTAAAATAATCTTCTCTGTGGAGTTCATATTGGTGATCTGGGTTTCCCACGTACTTTTCTCATTTAAATTATAAGGGTAAAGGAAGTAAACACTGTTTAAAACTATATAGATAATCAGCATGGCACTACAAACTGATTTTAGGGAAATATTGAATTTAAGACTAATATCTCTGGAAAAAGTTATTAAAACGTATCCCAGGATTAAAGTAAGTGCGGGTAGGAAAGTTAATGTATATCCTGGTTTTGATAATGGTATGAATACCAGGAAAAGGAATGAGGGCAGTATCCAGAGACTTGTAAAGATGAATTTCGGATTTTTAAACATTCCCTTATTCACAATACTTTTCCTTTTAAGGATGATGAATAGCAATATTAAGAACCCTCCCAGAAAACCAAGGCCTATCATCAACCAGGAAGCCAGCATTCCATCCATCAAAAGATGATTGGATATTGAAGCTCCGAATAACACTGAACTGGTTTTAAATGATGCTGAAAAGTGTCCACTGGAATTAAGATAACTTTCTAGACCTCCGGCCAATAGAATGGTGGGTATAAGCCACAGGAGGATGGATGCACCAAGAACTGCAAAGGCAGTGAACATCCTTATAATCATCCTTTTATGGTTACGTTCTGGGTATAACAGGCAAAATAACCATAAGGGGAACATGAATGGGATGAGATCTTGCCGAAATCCACCAGCCAGGCCTAGGGCAATGGATGAAAGATATAAAAAGTTCCTACGGCCTTTTAACATCTGATATGAGGTGTAAGCTATTAAAATGGCTAAAAAAGCTTCACTGGGGTATATGGTGGCTATTTCTCCGTAAAACCAGAATATGGGGCTGAATATAAGTAAAATTGTCCCAGTAATTGCCACGTTCCTTGAGAATAATTGTTTGCCCAGGTAATACACTAGAATAACAGTTAAGGTGCTGAATAGTATGCTCATGAATACCAGGGTGATGTTAACGTCCTGGAAGATTTGATTGAAAACCTTTCCCAGGCCTACGAAGAGAATGTATCCTGGTGGTTGGGGTTGGTGCAGGAGTATGTCATATTTATCCAGTGCCAGGGCGAAGTTTACAGAGTCCCATTCATAGAGAAACTTGCTAGTAAATGGTATTCGTGTGATAACAACTAGAATAATTAATAAAAGAGGTGTGATAATATCTCCACGGGAGTTATCATTAGAAACTAGTGATTTAATCTTTTCCTGCATGTAAACTCCTACTAAACATATCGATTATCAGGTCCCTGCTTCCAACCATTATATCTTAATTAAGGGTTATTTTCGAATTTTTATATAATTCATAATAACATTAATTCCATCTATCTCTATTCCTAATTGAGTATCTATTTTTTTAATCTTAAAGAGTATTTCGCCAGGTTTTAACCATCTTGGTAACCACCAGGTTAACAAGGGATGATTTTTCTCCGAAGATCTCTAAATCCCCGTTGATAAGAGCTTCTCTCAAGCCATCTCCATTGATAATAACCCCAGCATTGCCAATTTCACTGGCAAAATGAGCATCACTACCTGCAACCACACTTAAACCATTCATTCGGGCAAATTGACTGGCTTTATTATTGTATTTTTGACGTAAACAACGTGAATTGAAGGTTTCCACACAGTCTACCAATTTAATGTCCTTTTTCCCAGGATTAATACCATTTCTGCGAATATCATCAAAGGGGTGGGGAAGTACGGTAATCCCATCCTGCTCTTTAATTTCTTCCACTACTTCCTGGAATACGTGAGATTTAATCTCATCAGACAGAAATAGGCCAATAATTTCCCCGCGTTCTGTACTTATCTCTGATCCAATAATAACTTCAAAGTCCTCAGTTTTGTATTTCTTAGCCCTTAAAGATCCCTTAATGGTGTTATGGTCAGTGATGGCTATTCCAGATAATCCTCTTTTTATTGCAGTTTTTACTACTTTATCAGGTTCTATAACTCCATCAGAAGAATATTTGGTATGGGTGTGAAGGTCAAATTTCATTTTGTTAGGGCACCGGTTTATAATCGTGATTCAATTTAGTTTTTGTGTTCTGAAGTCTTTAAATGGAATAAAAAATAGTTAAAGTACTAATTTAATGAAAATTAAAAAAATGAGGAAATATGGGTGGAATTGGGGAGTTTTATCCAATTATTCCCATATTCTTATTGGTTTTTTCTATGGATTTAGCTGGGTCTTCTTCCATTTCCAGCATGGCACGGATACAGTCTACATTCTCTGGGACCACATCTGATTCCTGGTGTATGGCCTGCATGTAGAAAAGTTCTCCATCTTTTATATTAAGGGACTCTTTCCACACTGCTATCTCGAATAAGTCACTTCTAGGCCTGCCTAGATCCCGTGCACATTCCATTATCTCTGCAGTTGAACCCAATCCTTTCTCGGCTTCCACTAAGAGAACCCTGGGGGTTGCTTCCAGGGTATCGATCACGTCGTCCAGTGATGGGGTGTTTTCCAGTTCCACCATGAGGTTGTGCTGGTGCATGAGAGTGGTGGGTACCAGTAGAGCCATGGTGGTAATGTCCAGATCGTACATCACGGTCTGCACATCAGGGCCGTGGTGGCTGGGCACAGTAGGTGGGTTGGGAACAATGGCATTTATAGGGCCAGATTTAATCTGCCCAGGGTCAGCTCCCCGGCGTACCATGACCGCTCTAACCTTTTTAATCCCACAAAGATCATCTATTGGTTTTAGGGTTCGGCAGAGTCCGGTGGTGTTACAACTAACCACCCTTACAAAGTCTGCACCCCAGTTATCTTTATAGTTAGTAAATGAGTTGAAAGACTTCCCAATCTGCTCGTGGTTTTCACCGCCCTGGAATATGCCCTTAATTCCTTTTTCAGCATAGATTTCTTTGTTTTTAGCACCTATTCCTCCGGGTGTGCAGTCTACCATAACATCCACTTTATCGTAGAGATCGTCAATGGTTCCAGTTACTTTTATTCCTGCATCTTCAAATAATCCTTCCCGCTCTGGTGCACTGATGTAGAGTGGGAATCCCTTTTCCACTGCCATCTGGGCTTCAAAGTTAGGGGTTCTTTTAGTTACTCCCACGATCTGCATGTCATCCTGACAGGCGACTGCATCTGCTACTCTTTTTCCAATAGTACCGTATCCGTTTATCCCTACGTTTTTCATAATAAAATCCCCGTTATAGTATTATATTAATTCTATCTTTCTTTTTTAGAATATAATAAATTTTATGATATTAATTTTTCAAAGAAACAGTACTGCAAGGATTTATTTGTTAATTAAACTAATTATAATCTTTAATTACGGTGGTATATTACTTTAAATTAACTTAAAAATTCAAAACAGAATAAATTTCGTGGAAAAAAGAAAAAAAATTAGTTTCAGCCTTTTTATTCAAAGGCTGAATTTTTTAGGAAGTGTTTATTCCATTGCATCAAGTTTTTCAGGCAGGTAGGTGTCAACCACGTATTCCAACCCGTACTTAGAGAAGGACTGCTGTTCTGCTTTTTTCCCGATCTTGAGCATCTTCTTGATCTCCACCTGCCAGGCTTCATCCTTGTAACGGGGATCCTTGGAAAGCTCTTTAAGCCTCAAAACGTCAATGTCTTTAAGAGGATCGGTGGGAAGATCGTAATTTATGATATCTGAGGCTGTAACCCCCAGGAACCTGGCATCTGGTGTTGCCAGCTGGTGATTTACGTGTGCTAGTTTGGCACTTCCACTGATTATAACCATGGCGATGTGAAATCCCCATGGGTCTCCGTCGTTCATGATATAAACTGGCAAATCAAGTTCTTCATTGACACGTTTGAGGAAACGTCGGGTTGCACGGGCGGCTTGACCCTTCAGACCAACGATCAAAGTGTCGAATTTTTTGTGAGCATTTTCCTGAACCATACGGTGGAACATACCCATGGTTTCCACGGCAATAACTCTTTTTACATCGTGTTCCAGGATCTTTATATCATCAATGGTGGGAGATATGGTGTAACCGGATTTACCCGCTCTCAGTGCATTTATCTCTACATCATCATCTTGGATTGTTATGTTTCCATAGACTGAAGCTCCGTCTTCTTCAGGCATGAGGCCCAGATCTTCACGGGTCATTCCCAGGGTAACTTCCAGGTCTTCGCCCACAATGTTGGACTCCTGCTGGTCCCCGAAATCAACATCCCAACCTTCAGAGACGTAGTACATCTCCCTTAAAGTGGCGGTTTTCCCCCGGCGAACCAGGTCCTTGCAGAAGTTGGCTACGTAGACCATCTGGGCTATTTTAGTGATTTGTTTAACATTACCCAGGGATCGTTTCCCGTAACGATCTCCCAGTACGTAGTAACGTTTGTCAGTATCGTAGACTATGTTTGATGTTCCTCGGGATGGAACTCTAATTGCTGGGACATTGTTCTTTTCTACATCTTCCAGTATTATATCGCCCAGGCTTTTGAGTTTGTTAACGGCAATATCTTTCTTATTCATCTTGAACCACGCCTTCGTATTTTGATCTGCGTGTAACTTTGGCTAGCACGGTATCGTATTCTGGAACATCCTTCTCAGCAAGTACTGCTGCCTCACGGATTATAACCGGAACCAGGCTTTCAAAAACCTTCGAACGCATTGCTTCTTCTTTAGCAGCTCTTTTGGCACGTATATATTTTTGCATGTTCCTGGCGATCTTCATGGTGGCCTGACGGACCTCATGGAGAATATCCGGCTCAGGAGCCACACTCTGCTTACCGGTGGACAGATATGGTACATTGGTGGAAACTATATTCACAAAAACAGTTATTGGTGCGTTATCCAGGTCTCTGATACCGTAACGTTTCCAATCCACACTTTTCAGTGCTTCAGTGATGGCACAGCTACCCTGATCAAAGGCCAATGGGACCCGGTTAGCAAATCGCATTATCTCGGCTTTTCTCTGATCACCAACCATCCTTCCAGAATCTCCTCCATAGGAAATACCTGCTTCTATGATGAAGGAAACACCTCCACGGAATGTTTTTGGTTTTCGGGTGGTGGTGGCCACAAATTCCGGATTCAAAATCTCCCTTATTCCCTTTTCTATCTGCTCTTTACCAATGGGTATGAGGCCGGAGGTGGGGGGTGCCATGAAATCCATCTTGGCGAAAGTCTCCACGATCTCTTCTGCTTCTTCCCATTTCATGTCCTTGGGACGCTTGTTAAGATCAATACCAGTGATCTTCTCAATCTCATTCACCCGTTTGGCGGACATTCTGGACAGGTTACTGGTTAAGAGACTGCGGAAACGGCGCTTATCAGTATGTTTTGCCATGAATATCAGGTCATCAGCAGTAACTCCTTTAGGGTGAGGGAGCACTTCCTTGGGTAATGGGGGAATGATGTCTGCAGCCCTTTTGAATATGTATTTATGTCCGGTGGGGTCCCTGAAGGTGATTTTAGCGTGAGGATTAGCAATCATGGTTCGACGGATGTACTCATAGGCTCCCTGTTCTGAAAGGGAATAAGAGACATCCTTAAAGTGCAGTTCAAGGGATACCCCGGTGGATTGCACTTCCACAGTTTTCCGTTCTAAGACCAGTCCTTTATTCTTTTTCACATCCATCTTAAAGGTCATCTCAACTCCTTTAAGATGGTCACCCTCCTGATAACCTGATACAACCTTGGCTGGTTTACCAGTGGTCATCTGGGATAATAAGACACATCCACTGCACCCTAATCCCTGTTGTCCACGGGATTGGATGTTCCTGAACTTGGAACCCGCGAACATGGTACTGAATACCTTGGTAATGAAAGGTTCAGGGATTCCCGGCCCATTATCGGTGTGTCTAAGTATATAATGATCTTTATCCAAACGTTTGAGGTCTATTTTTATCTCAGGAAGTATTCCAGCCTCTTCAGACGCATCCAGACTGTTGGTGATAAGTTCATGGAATACCATGGTCAGAGATCTGATTTTACCTGAGAAACCCAGCATCTGTTTATTTCTTCTGAAAAATTCTGATGCAGTGAGTTCTTTAAATTCCTCAAATAGTTCAGCTGCTTCTCGCTCCAAACTATGCCTCCTTTAAATTTATAATAATCCATCCTGGGTTTGAATGGATTTTATTTTTAGTTATTAAGTTTCTGTTGATTCAGATTTTAATGATATTATCAGATACTATTTTGTTTTAGATTGGTGGACCCATTCTTATTTCTCTTAATTTCATCTCCTGTTTCTTACGTTCCAGGAATGAGTAAACTGTTTTGTGACGGGCCCCATCCAGGATCATTTCCACGGCTTCCTTGGCAATTTGCAAGTGTTCCATTTCTCCAATTAAAGAAACAGTTTTACCATAGATGGAAACGTAGGTTCCAGTCATTTCCGTAATGATGTCTCTGGTTTTACCGTCTTTACCAATAATACGTCCTTTTTGCCTTAGAATAGCCTTTTTAGATTTCCCTACATAATCAGGCAGGTTGATGATCTCCAGCATCACGTCATCATCAGTTAGTTTAAGGGCTATCTCGGGGTTAAAACCCCTACCAATGGCTTTAACCATGAAACGAGCTTTCCATACTGCTAATGGGTCTTTAGCATCATCTTTCGGAGATATGGCTATGCTTCCAGCTTCGCTGTCCACATCAATGCATGTTTCGGTGGTTTTTTCAATGGTTTCCTTTGTTTTTCCGTGTGGTCCAATAAGTACCCCCACTCTCTCTCGGGGGATCTTCAGATATTCTGTGTTGGGCAAGATTTCACCTCTACTTCTAAATGATATTTAAGTTATCCTTTAACATATACTTTTCTATCCTCATAAATCCATAATTTTTCTTTTAATCTCATCATGGGATATTTCAATACCCATTTTTTTAAAATCTTTAATTAAGTTATCTATATCACGGTTTAGAAGCTCCCCTGATATGGGATGATCAATAACCAAACCCTGAGACAGATCAATTATAACTGGTTCATCATCCTCCATAAGAATGTTAAAACCTGATAAATCTCCATGAACTAATTCTGCATTTTGATAAAGTTTTTTAATGTAATCTATTATTTTATCGGCCACGTACTGGGGGTTGGAGATTTTAGACTGCCTCATAAGGCGTGCTGGGCTTCCATCCTGGTCGCCAATGAATTCCATAACCAGAACATTATTTTTAGCAACTATGGGCTTAGGAACACGTACACCTGCTTCATCTGCTCGGTTAAGATTTTTAAATTCCTTCAAAACCCAGTTATTAATTAACTGACGTTTACTATTGCTTCTAACATTGAAACGAGGATCTCCCTGGATGTAGTATTGCATTTTTTTAAAATCCGAAGTGGTGACCCGGTAAATCTTAACGGCAACGATATTACCCTCTGAATCAGCACCTTTGAAAACATTTGCCTCTTTACCGGTGCTTATTGCTCCATTTAAAAGGTGTATATATCCTTGATTAGCCAGTTTGTACAGGGTTTTAAGGGTAATTCTATCAAAAACTTCACTACCCACCCGTTTATCTTCCACGCTCTTTAGGCGTTTAACTTCCCTCATCTTTTGAAGGCTGATGTCTGATTTGGTTATTGGAGATTCCATAAGGAACACATCAGATATATTCATTAGAAATTGTTATTTCAAAGTTTTGAGCCAATTGCGCAAAATGCGTTTTGGGAATAAAATAATGAAATAAATTCATAACTTTTTAAAAGCTAAAAAATTCATTTCCCGGTTAATCCTTCTAAAAATCGATAAATTGCAATGGAAGTCTTTTTCCTGGGAAAAATGAGGATGCTCATTGTTAATGAACATTATAGTTTGAGGAATCCGCGACGTTCCAAGTAGTTGGATTCAGTTCTGGTGTATCTCCAGATGACATCAGCTTTTTCATCACTCTGGAAAGCCCATGGTTTAATTAAAACAACGTCTCCTTCCCTGATCCATATTCGTTTTTTCATTTTTCCAGGGATACGACAAAGCCTTATTTTACCATCGGCACAGCGTACCTTAAGTTTACCATGTCCCATGATTTGCTCAACTACTCCTGGTATTTCTCCCCTTCTAGGGGACCTAACCCTTCTGACTTCTTGTGTTTGCGGACCGCGATTATTTCCTCTACTCAAATACTCTCCTCCTTTCATTAAGAAATGATAATAGATAAAAGATCAATATCGGTTTAAAATATGGTATCCTGAAATTTATTGTTGATATGGCTTGGAAATTTTCCAATTATTACATACCAGCAAATACAGGTTACCAATTGGCATTACTATCTGATCATTTAACCTTCTTTTTTATATTAGTGTTTTGATGTATATAAAAAAGAGCATTGTGCTTTTTTTTGAAAAGAAATCTTAAATGAATTGAATGCTAATCATCTCCCACTAATAAAATATAATATGTTTGATGACTTTAAATTAATATAAATCGTTAAATCTATTAAATTTATTTTTTCAACTAAAAATAATGTTTAATTAAAGTAGATTTTTATAGGATAAAAATTAGTAGGAACTGGTAAACTCCTGTAAATTTAATTAAAATAATTAAAATTAATACATTAAACGAAAAAAATGTCCATGGAAAATTACTTTAATGGAACTAGTGAGAACTTATATAAGTTATATAATTATACTAAAAAAAATATCTGTTAATCTAGATATTAAATTAGCATAAAATTAGGTTAACTTTATACTAATCTTCTTATATTAGTAAAAGCCTTTAATGCAATAAAATTGATTAAAGAATTAAAACGAGAGTTGAGTTGAGAAAATGGCAAAAGTGAAAGGAACTAAAAAAAGAACCAGAGCAAAACATGCAAAACCCGGAAATAAAAGAGGAAGAGGAGTTAAACATTAAAGTTGAATAATCCTGAACCGTCAGAGTATTAATCCACAGATGCTTATGGTAATTTTTACTGACAATATTTATTGGTAAGCTATTTACTGGAAATCTCACAACGGTTTTTTGAATTTTCCAAAGTTACTCCTAATCTTTTATGTAAGTTTTCCCTGTGAGAGACAGTAATCTGCTCTCCTTATACTTACATATCCGTAAAAATTCATATTTATTCATAATAATATTTAATTTAATTATTTTATTCATTTATTTTTAATTCAAGGTCTATTTCAAACATTTTCGCCTTGATTTTAATTATACAGTGTATTTATTGGTAACATTTGCTAAATATTAATAATTATCATTAAATTTCACGAAAATTTCATTGGTTTAACTTGATTAAAACTCTACTCTTTTAAGTTAGTAATGAAATTATGGTGGTAAGGGATGGGTTTATTTATAAATAAAATTATATAAGTGACAGAAATACTATCAAATCCCTTTATGAGGTTGAGTCATGGGTAAAGAATTCTTAAATCTAATGGATCCAGATGATGTGAAACAGATCATAGGCTCCCTGAACATTGAACGAAGGGTTGAAACAGTTAATCTGGATGAAGCTCATCAACGAGTACTGGCAGAAGATGTTTATGCCGCCATTGATCTTCCTCCATTTGACCGGGCATCAATGGATGGATATGCAGTCCGTGCTCAGGATACTTTCGGAGCTTCTGAGGATGATCCCATCACTTTAACGTTGATGGAAAAGATCAGAGCTGGAGATGTGCCCTCTAAAAAGATAGAAAAGGGGAGTTGTAGTGAAGTAGGTACTGGGGCGCCAATGCCTGCCGGCACCGATGCAGTGGTTATGGTTGAAGTAACTGATATACAGGAAGATAAGGTAGAAATCCTGGAAGCAGTTACTCCTGGAACCAACCGGGCCATCAGAGGATCCGACATTGAAAAGGGGAAATTCCTACTATCAAAGGGTACTTTCCTCACCTCTGATAAAATTGGGGCTTTAAGTGCAATCGGACTGGAAAAAATCCCAGTTTTTGCAAAACCAACCGTTGCAGTAATTTCTACAGGTAATGAACTAATAAAGCCTGATGAAGAACTTCTGTATGGGAAATTATACGATATCAACTCAGAATCCATAGCCCATGCAGTTAAATCATGTGGATGCATACCATTGGCTGCTACCATAGCTAAAGATGATTATAATTCTTTAGAAGATAAAATTAATTCATATAAACATGCTGATATAATAATAACATCTGGAGGAACATCCGCTGGTGCAGGGGATGTGCTGCGTCAAGTGGTGGAAGATATGGGGGAAGTCTTGGTCCATGGAATTTCAGTCAAACCTGGTAAACCCACCTTGATTGGAACCTTACCTGGTGAAGATGTTGATGTTGTTCTTTTTGGACTTCCAGGATACCCGGTATCTGCTTTAATGATCTTCCATGGGTTCGTGGCTCCATTTTTAAGGGAGATTGCTGGTGTTAAAGAGTTTATGGAGAAAAAAGTAGGATTCATGCTCCCATTATCCCGAAGATATCACTCTGCAAGGGGAAGGAGCCATTTTGTCCTGGTGAAAATTGAAGGGGATATTGCAGATCCAATACTAAAGGATTCTGGTGCAATAACTGCTCTGGCTGAGGCTGATGGTTACTTTGAAGTTCCTAAAAATGTGGAAATCATTGAAAAAGGTGAACAAATAAACGTAATGCCTTTATCTGGCCTTTAAATCACATAATTTACAGATCCAAGTGGAATCCTGATTCGATCTGAATTTATTCAAATGATTTAATTCAACAATAATTTCTCTATTCTTCCCCAAAGTTACTATTTTCCCCCAAGTTTTACTAATAAGAATATTTTCTCAAATTAGATGATTGATAATATCCTTTTAAATTATAGAATCAGTAAACATCGAAAAGATCCCCCAAAACTACTTTTTTATCAGTTTCCACTAGATCAGGAATTTTTCCTACTGTCCCAGCTGATTCCCCCACCACCACTAGAACACCACGAAGGTGCTCCCGAAATTCCTCGGCTTTAGCCAGGCAGTTCTCTACTAATTCAACTTCTCCCTGACCTGTAGCATGATTGGCAATGGATGTGGCCAGGGCATCGGCAGCACTAGCCGAAGAAGCTAACACAGTCACGGAATCTGCCTGGCCAAAACTAATGGAATGCCCCACTGTCCCGGATGAAGTGCAAATTCCCATAGCATTCCTACGTGGTTTGATCCTAAAACCAATCCTCCCTGAAAGGGATGAACCACCAGCATATAATCCCATAATAACTTCTTTATTAGTTTTAAGGGCAATATCTCCACCATTATCCACTATGGCATGTTGGGCATTGTGATTCAGTAAGAAATTAAGGGTGAGTTGGGATATTGTGCCCGCCACAGCAGCCATGGGTCCCACACCAGCTATATTCGCTGCTTCCCCCATCATCTTCACAATTAAAGGAGTTTCAACAATTTTTAAGGGTTCCAGACTTGTCTTAAATTCAGGATTCAGCCTAATATAACTTTTCAACTCTTCCCTGCACTTAATGATAAAACTAAGTAGATACTGGGGCTTAACATCGGATGTGAGTAATATGTTGGTTTCCTGGATCAGGATCCTTTTCTTTATCATTATCTAACCATTAGTTCCCGGATGCAGATAAACTATTTAGATTGTGAAGTTTATACTACCCTAAAAAGTATTATATGATAGTTGTAAAGATGAAAAGTTGTCACAGTGAATGGTGGTAAAAATATAATGTTTAACCGAAAGAGTAATTCAAATCCAGGGGAGAGGGTAGTATTCCAGACCCGTCCCAGATTTTTGGCCAACCTGAAATCAACCATTCTTAAATTAATAATCATATTACTGATTTTTTACTTTTTCAGGAGTATAATGGCAGTAGCAATAAATCTACAAGAATATTTAGTGCAGATGGTACAAATTCCCCTGATTCAGGCTACTTTCTATATTCTTGTGTTGATCATGGTTCTTTTAATGTTATCCATAATCTGGGATGTGGTTTCCTGGAAGAGGAAGAAATACCAGCTCACCAATCAGAGGGTGATCATTCAAAAAGGATTGATCAGACGGAAAAAATCATATATACATTACAGCAAGATCCAGGATATTGACGTCTATCAAGGTATCGTGGACCGGATATTCTCAGCAGGAGACATAGAAATATATGGCGGTCATGAACACACCAATATCATCTTGGAAGATGTTCCCAATCCTCGGGAAGTTGAAGATATAATTGACCGGGTTATGGTGGGTGAAAAGGTGGATTTTAAACCCCAGCGAAGTAAAACATCCCAAAAATCCATAATCGAAGAATATGACCAAAAGTTTAAAAGATAGTCTGGTGAATATTGGAGTGATATATGCCATGAAGGTGTCGAATTCTGAATTATCCCCAATTTTTTATAATTTTAATTTTACTCTCTAATTGTGAATAAAACTCTAATCTAAGATTGACATGAAAAACTATGACGTGGCAGTGGTGGGTGCCGGGCCAGTGGGTTCAACATTCGCCAGGAAAATGGCTGAAAAGGGCTTTGAAGTAGCCATCCTTGAGAAAAAAAAGGAAATTGGTGTTCCACTTCAGTGCGCAGGCCTGGTGGGTAAAAGAATCAAAGAAGTGAACATTCTACCTGATGAATTTATCATTAACCCGGTTCACGGAGGATTTCTCCACTCGCCGAATGATATTGTGCTTTCCGTTAGTAAAGAAAAACCAGAAGCATACGTTCTGGACAGAGTGGAATATGATAAATATTTAGCAGGTCTTGCAGAAGATTCTGGGGCAGAGATCCTGCTAAATCACAGGGTCGAGAAGGTTGACCCAATTAATGGTATTGTAAATCTAAAAAATAATGAAAAAACCCAAATTTCAGCTGACATATTGGTTGGAGCTGATGGACATTCATCACTTGTTTCGGATACTTTCAACCCCCATGTAAAATCTTTCCAGGCCGCCCAATACCTTATTGATGTGGGCGAAAAAAGATTTCAAACTGATTTTGTCCATCTTTATGTTGATTCCAGGGTATCTCCTGGTTTTCTGTGGGTCATACCTTTATCTGAAAGCACTGCTAGGGTGGGATTATTTGCCGATGCCAGTTATCAGCAACTAACCATAATTCTAAACGAACTATTGAGCAAACGCTCTGAACTTAGGGGAGCAACCATTTTAAAGAAGTATTATGGAGTTATACCCAGACATGATCCTCACAAGCAGTTGGTTAAAGATAGGGTTCTCCTACTGGGTGACGCAGCATCTCAGGTTAAACCCACCACTGGCGGTGGTCTAATCATGGGATTTGCCAGTGCAGAAATAGCTTCAAAGGCAGCTTCAAAGGCACTGGAAACTTCTAACATTGAAAGACTTGTAGATTATGATAAACAATACCGGGAACGATTCAAAAAAGAGTTAAAAGTACAATTAATGGTACATAAAATATTCAAATCCCTCAGCGATGATGATCTGGAATACATGTTCCGGAAACTGAAACAGGAAGGTGCAGAAGCCATAATCTCCCAATATGGTGATATGGACACCCAATCCACCCTTGTTAAAGAAATGCTCAAGAGGGGTATTATTTTTTCCATTCTCCCTAAAATGTTATCCTGGAGGATATCCAACCTATGGAAATAGCCCTATTACTATCCAAAGAACACCCTACCCTTCCCAGGGCAGAGGTAGAAGCGGTTTTAGAATGTGAGGGAATAAAATATCATCTGAAAGAAGAACAGGAAGGACTTCTAATCCTGGAAGTTCCCTTTGAAACTCCTGAAAACATGTCAGATGTAATTAAAAGACTCTCCTTCACTCATGAAGTATTCCACATTTTTATCAATGCTGATGAAGAAGAATTAATCAGCAAAACCAAAGAATATCCCTGGAATGATATTGTTAAATCGAATTATGCGGTCCGTGTTAAAAAAATGGATAAAAAATCCCATTTTAACACTTCTAAACTTGAATGGGAGATGGGGGGCATTATCAAAGCTAATGTGGCCTCCGATATCAGGGTAAACCTTGAAGATCCTTCCACTTTTATCAGGGCTGTTTTAGTAGATGGTAAGGCTTTTGCTGGGCAACGTATCGGTCAAATATCCAAAAAACACTTTTTTAACTTAAAACCCCATAAAAGACCATTTTTTTACCCGGGATCAATGAGTCCCAAACTGGCCCGGTGCATGGTAAATTTAACCAGAATAAAAAGGGGTCAAACCCTGCTGGACCCCTTCTGTGGAACTGGTGGAATACTAATCGAAGCGGGAATCATTGGAACCCGGGTTATAGGGACTGATATAGATTATAAGATGGTAAAGGGAAGTATAGAAAACCTTCAACATTGTGGAATTCATGATTACCAGGTTTTCCGGGAAGATGCCCGGAAACTGGAACTTCCTCGCAAGGTCGATGCCATAGTAACTGATCCTCCATATGGTATATCTGCATCTACCCGGGGAGAAAAGAGTCAGGACCTTTATCAACAATCAATGCAATCCTTACAGGGATTACTTAAGGAAGATGGCCTCGTGTGCCTGGCCACACCCCATTATCTAGATCTGGATGAGGTGCTGGAGGGTACAAAATTTAAAATAATAGAACAACACCACATAAGAATGCATAAAAGTTTAACCCGGGTCATTTCAGTCCTGGCTAAAATTTAATGCAAGTTTACCTCATAATTTTAATACAAATCGGCAAAACAAGATGTTTTGCACGTAAAAAACTCTAATTTGAGCCCAAAAACCTCTAATTACAATTTTTAAATCACTTTTGAATTTGGTGATCCTTATGAAAGCCAGAATATTTGATACCACCCTCCGTGACGGTGAACAAACCCCGGGAATATCATTAACACCGGATGAAAAGCGTTTAATAGCTAGAAAGCTGGATGAATTAGGAGTTGATGTAATTGAGGCCGGCTCAGCCATTACATCTGAAGGAGAAAGGGAAGGTATTAAAAAAGTAACTTCTGAGGGTCTTTCAGCAGAAATATGTAGTTTTGCCAGACCAGTTCAGGCTGATATTGATGCTGCACTGGAATGCGGTGTGGATAGCATCCACCTGGTGGTCCCCACATCAGACCTCCACTTGGAATACAAGTTGCGCAAGTCAAGGGAGGAAGTGAGAACTATGGCTGTAGAATCAACCCAGTATGCTGTGGATCATGGTCTCTTAGTTGAATTATCAGCAGAAGACTCCACACGTAGCGATATGGGCTATCTCAAAGAAATATTCCAGGCAGGCATAGATGCCGGGGCTGAACGTATCTGTGCCTGTGATACGGTGGGAATGCTCACTCCTGAACGTTCTTATGAATTTTACAGTCAACTAGTAGAATTAAAAGCCCCATTAAGTGTACATTGCCACAACGACTTCGGGCTGGCTGTTGCAAACTCCCTAAGTGGTTTAAGGGCCGGTGCAACCCAGGCCCATGTCACTGTAAATGGAATAGGGGAAAGAGCAGGCAACGCATCCCTGGAAGAACTAGTGGTTTCCCTGTATTCATTGTACGATGTCAAAACCCATGTCAAACTCCAGATGTTATATGAAGTCTCTAAAATGGTGGCCAGAATAACCGGAATATATTTACAGCCTAATAAGGCTATTGTTGGTGAAAACGCCTTTGCGCATGAATCTGGAATCCATGCTGATGGTGTGATGAAGAAAGCTGAAACCTATGAACCCATAACACCCGAACTCGTGGGACACAAACGTCGTTTCGTCATGGGTAAACATGTTGGTTCCCATATAATAAAAGAACGAATCAATGAAATGGGATTCAGGGTTGATCAGGAAAGATTCTCCCAAATATTTAATAGAATAAAAGCACTGGGGGATATGGGAAAATGTGTCACCGATGTGGATTTACAGGCCATAGCTGAGGATGTTATGGGGGTAATGGCGGAAAAACCAGTGGAACTCCAGGAATTAACCATTGTATCTGGAAACAAGGTGATACCCACGGCCTCAGTGAAACTTAAAATTGGGGATGTTGAAAAATTAGAGGCAGGTATAGGTGTGGGGCCGGTGGATGCCGCCATAGTGGCCATTAAAAAAACCATAGCTGATGTTGCGGATATAGAATTTGAAGAATATCACGTGGATGCCATAACCGGAGGAACCGACGCACTTATTGATGTGGTGGTAAAACTCAAACACGATGGTAAGGTGGTAAGCGCTAGGAGCACCCAACCCGACATTATAAATGCCAGTGTAGAAGCATTCCTTGCTGGAATAAACAAAGTTTTAACTGATAAAAA
>Ga0209639_1001848_pt1 | contig 18743 bp, 14 predicted proteins | sample EPASupsiteHSE605_FD_187268 | JGI IMG/M metagenome (GOLD analysis project Ga0209639, IMG submission 187268) | Bioremediated contaminated groundwater from EPA Superfund site, New Mexico - Sample HSE6-05 (SPAdes) (version 2) | ecosystem: Environmental > Aquatic > Deep subsurface > Groundwater >...
GCGCGCCGAGTGCGCCCACCCCGATGCCTTTTTTCTGGAGCCGCTGGATCTTTTGGCAGACATGGACGCCCTGCCCGCGTGGGTGCGCTCGTTGCGAGAGCAATACGGCAAACTGAGCGGCCTTGTGCCTTGCGCTGGCACGGCCCTTATCAGCCCCTTGCGAGAATTTAACCGCACTGTGGCAAATGCTTTTTTTGACATCCACTACACGGCTGCTATGCTGCTGGCAAAGGGGTTTGCCGACAGGCGCAACAATGTGGGCAAGGGTGCCTCCATTGTCTTTATGGGCTCACGGGCGCCGCTGGTGGCGCAGGCAGGCCTGAGCATCTATGCCGCTGCCAAAGGGGCCATTTTGGCTGCCACCGGCGTGCTGAGCAAGGAGTTGGCCTCAGTGGGCATCCGCGTTAATGCCCTTGCGCCGGGCTTGGTCAAAACCCCCATGGCCGAAAAGACCTACCTGTCTTTTTTGCCAGAAGACAGAAGATTAGAAGAAATCGCCTCCTACCCTCTTGGGCTGGGCGAACCGGAAGACGTGGCCTCCATGGCAGTTTTTCTCCTTTCCCGCCACGGCAAGTGGATCACCGGGCAAACCATAGTTCTTGACGGCGGAAGATACTGATATGGAATGCGATCTCTCGCTCATAGTGCCCAACCGCAACCACGCGCACAAACTGCCGCGCCTGCTGGACAGCGTACTGGCCCAGCAGGGTGTGCGCGTCGAAGTGGTCATTGTGGACGACGCTTCTGACGCGCCCTATGACGAGCTGCTTGATGGCTACAGATCGCAAGGCCTGCGCATCAGCTTGGTGCAGAGTGAAAAACGGCTGTACACAAAAAATGCGCGCCTTGCGGGCATCCGTGCGGCGCAGGCGTCCATTGTGGCCTTTGCCGATGCCGATGACGCCCTTGTGGGCACGCAAACCCTGGCGCGGCACTGGCGGCGCATGGTTGTAGAAAATGCCCAGGTGCTGCACTTTCGCTCGTTCATTGCCGCGCCGGACGGAACGCTTGCGCGCTACTTTTACGTGGCGGATCCCTTTGCAGAACGACTGAAAGGCCTCGATATATTTACGCATTTTTTGACAAACGACATACATGGAACCAGCGCCGTCTGGAACAAACTTTTTCGTAAAGATGTATTTTTGCAATTTATAGATCATGCGATGCAAAGCTCTGTTTTGCGTTATGTAGAAGATCTGTATCTCAATTCTCTCTACCTCATGCACGCCCAGAGCTATATAGGCAGCCATGAGGTGGGCTACGCATACAGCTATGTGGAGAAGGATCGGATAGATGCCACAGAAAGAGCCGTTTACACCTATGCCATGCGCAAAGAATTGCTGCCCTATATGGAGCGCCTGGGCATTTGCGAAAATACGCGCGCCCAGTATGCGGCCTATTTGGAGCACTACCTCAGCCTGTGCGTGGGCAGGCTTGCCATGGCTGTCGGACGGCAAGACGGCAACGATATTTCTGATGCCACCCTCGTAAGTCTGCTTGAACATACCGACAAAGATACCCTCCTCAAGGTCTTGCTGCTGGGCAGCCGCCTCAATGCAGAAAAAATCGTGAGCGCCACGCGTTTGCTGCGCACAGGAAGGGTATATTAATCTATGCGACAACTTATCATCATAGGCAATTCTTCGGCAGGGCGCGAAACGTACGAGGTCTTTATGGATGGTCTGGCTGGCGAGGCTGTGCAATCCATGACCTTTAAGGGTTTTCTTTCCCACATGGGCTATGCGGGAAATTTGGGCACGTTGCAGCACCTATTGCTCGGTTCGGATGAAAACTACGCCATAGCGCCGCAAGACCGTTTTGTAGTTGCCATTGCAGACCCCAGCCTCCGGTCTGCGGCCCACACCATGATGCGTCAACGGGGAGCACAGTTTTGCAATATCCTCAGCAAGCGAGCCTATGTTTCCCCTGATGCCGTATTGGGCGAGGGTAATATTTTGGGCATGCACTGCACCGTGACCAGCGGCGTATGCATGGGGAATGGCAACTACTGCAACGGCGCGTGCAAGATTGGGCACGATGTGACGCTTGGGGACTTCAACTTTCTTGGCCCTAGCGTGAGCATCCTTGGCTCGTGCACTGTGGGCAGCAAAAACCGCTTTGGCGTAAATAGCGTGCTCATGGACAAATGCACTGTGGGTAATGAAAATATTTTTGCCCCTGCCAGTGTTATCTACAAAGGGTGCAAATCCCGCAAGAGAATGACTGGAAATCCTGCTTACTGCATATAATTTTAGGGCATTATAAGCGGAAACATGGATTTTGCCCGGCCGTCCCGTGGCAGAATCAACCCAAGGTAAACCCGTAATATTCAATAATATAAGGAATTACATATGGATTACATTTACAATAGTTGGGTCGTGCAAATAGATATTACCAGCGTTTGCAAAAAACACTGCATCTATTGCACTCGCCACCTCGGCCATGTTTCCATGCAAAACCGCTACACCATGAACCTGGATCAGGTAGCGCAAGCCCTGGATTCTCTGGAAGGCTGGCCCAATGTGGTGGGCATCATGGGCGGAGAGCCGCTCCTGCACCCGCAATTTAAAGAAATCGTAGCCCTGGCGGCAGAGCGTATTCCCAAAGAACGCCTGCAACTGTGGACTTCTGGTTTGCCAAACACCCCGTGGGAGAACCCCCGGTTGGTTCCAGATATTGCCAATCATTTTGGCCGCATCCACTATAATCCTCATGACGCCACCCAGCTTTCTGTGTGCCGCCACCAGCCGCTGACCATAGCTGTGGATGAGGCCGTGCCCGACAAGGGCATCATGTGGAAGCTCATCAACGATTGCTGGCTGCCCCGCTTGTGGGCACCCACTATTGTTTCTGCCGGTGCCTATTTTTGCGAAGTGGCCGGCCCCCTTGACGCAGTACTCTACGGTGGCAAACACGCCTGGAAGGTTGAGCCAGGCTGGTGGAGGCGCGCGCCAGAAGCTTTTCAGGAGCAGGTTGCCAAGCTCTGCCCGCAGTGCGGCATGTGCCTGCCCATGGAGCGCCAGCACCTTGTTGAGAGCAAAGAAAAATTTTCGCCCAAGCTCGCCAAGGCCTTTGCCGAGGCCGGGGCCATACGCATTGAAGAAAAAAGTATTGAAATATTTGACAGTTGCATCTCCAATGAGCAAATTATTGCGGCTGCCCGCAACTGGTACCCCACCAATTACAGGGACGATCTGAAGGCCGACGAAACCCTACCCAGGTGGCATAAAGGCGTGCAAACCTGCCTGGAGCCTGACCCCGCCGCTATAGATACCTTTTGCCTGGATACGGAAGATGACTTTGCCCGCGCCTTGGCAGGCATTAGCCAACTGCCTTCGCCGGAGCTTCCGCAAGAGTTTGCATTCTATTACAAAAATTGGCCTTTCTATCCCCTGCGCGAACCCTACCCCTTTGTGATGCCCAACATGCCCGTTGAAAACGAGCTGTATTTCAGGGCCATGTTGCTGCACTACCGACAGATTGTGGATGATACAACATTTGCGGCCCTACAGGCGCAAAAGCCCACTCCCCAGCTTTTAAAGGAACTGGCCCACCAGTACAGGCAGCTTGTTGAAGAGCGTTATGATGCCCATGTTCAGGCCCTCGGTCAGTCCCTGGCGGGCCAGGAAGTATATTTTTGGGGGCACGGCGCTGCGTGGAAGCATTTTGGAAAACATTTTGCACAGACGAAGCCCCGCTACTTTTTGGCAGATCTGCCAACAGGCAGTGAGTGTCAGACAGTAGATGGCATCCCCGTAGCGTCACCGCTAGAGCTTTTGCGTCAAAACGCCCCAGCCCTGCCCTGCGTCATGTTTGTGAGAGCAAGCTCTGCCCAGTGGGGCGACAGGGTGGCTGCAGAATATCCTTCTTTGTTGAAAGGGAAACTGCACATCGTACGCTTTAAAGACATTTAATGGTCTTTAAGGATCGTATAGATGCAATGAAGGAAAACATATTATTGCATCGCAGCAACAAATTTATCTGGTTCAAAAATATTAAATCGTTTCAGAGGCGGTATGTCACATTTCTTCTTTGAGTCTTTTGTTATTCTGCCGGATTTAAGCCGAGTTGCATCAGGCGAAGAACAGAGAGGGGCACGCTCATTCCGCCGCGATCCGTGGGTTTTGACAGCAGAGATACTGCACAATGTCTATGGCGTCCCCCTCAAATACGGTACTGGCTTTGCTGTGGAGAAATTCGAAAATATCCTCCCCCCCAATTTTCAGGATCGTTACTATGCCTGCCTTGGCTTGGAGAACAGAAAAGCCACGCGCGAGGATTGGGTTGCCTCGTTGAGCGATTGCCCCCCTACGGCCCAGCTTGTGGAGCTTTTTTCCTGCCTCAAGGGTAAATTTGTCATAGGCTCGGCAATGCCGCCCTGCTTCAAAGTCGTGCTGAACACCCTTGAGATTCCGTGGATCGACATTGTGTTGCACTCTGTGCGTTATCTGGAAAATCTGATGCATTCCTTTAGCTCCAATGTGCCAGAAATAGCAGCATTGCTGAAAAAGGAATCCGTCAAACAGTATTATCTTGAAGCGACGGCTGCCAATGAAATAGCGCGCTATGTCATAAATATACAGCATGCTGATTTTTGGCTGCCAGAAAAAACGGCTTTGATCGTTGGACGCAGCAATGCAATCCCCGGATGTGATGACAGCGGGAGAGAATTCAGCTTTATTTCCGCAAAAGAAAAATTGACTAAACTGCTTGGGGAATATCAGCGTGTTTTTTCTGTTGCAGATGTTTCACCAGAAGAAACAAAGCAATTAAAGAACCTGGGCGTTATATGTCTGCCTGATCCGCGGTACAGAAAATTTCGTAACCATTATATGCTGCTGGCGCATCCATCAGTCAAAAAGGTTGTCGGTCAAACAAAAGAAGATGGCTACGAAGCAGCGTTATTTGGAAAATCCTATGAGCAGTGGGCGTGCTCTGCGCCAGAGCATGCCACAGCTTGGCCAATTTACGAAAAACCGTTCACTGCGGCCTTTTGGCATGCAGTTGTAGCATCCTTCGCCCAGCCCCGCGCAAGCGCACCAGCGCAAGACGAACAATGGCCCATCCCCAAGTTGAGGTTTGCATTGCGAGGAGAGGGTGACTTTGACGATTGTGCGTCGTTTGAACATGCACTGGCCATAGGCGCCCTGCAAAAAGAGGTTAAGGCTGTGCAGCGTGCCATAATTGAAAGGCCGCTGATGGAAGAGTGGCTGACACGGCACAATGAGGAACATGCCCCTGCCAGCAGCCAGAGTGCCGCACCCATCACCCCTGGCAAAACGAGCGATCACGCCATTTTTTGCGCTGGAGATGACCGCGTGGTGGTTCAGGCCATTGTAACACTGTGTTCCTTCAGAATAAATGGCGTTGGGAATGACCTTTTCTACATCACAAACACAGAGGCGCTTTCTGATGAAAGCCGCAATCTCCTGTCACAATTTAATATAACCCCCTTGCATACACGGTACGCAGACAAATTTGCCATCCAGTACTGCGCCACTACGCCAAGCGCGTATAATCAGTTTGCGGGGCCTGCGCTGTTGGCAGAACGCGGCTATCCATGCAGCATTGGTGTGCAAACAGATGTGTTGTGCCTGCGGCACTTTGATGCGGCAAAGGTTTTTGCCACATCAAACATGATCGCGCTCTCATATAACAACAAGGCCTTTAACAGGGCAGGAACATACCAGGATCCCTCAGAAGTTGTTGAGCGATACTCCATTGATGAAGGCCTTTTTGACACCATACGCCTGGTACCTGCTGTCGTGTTTTTTAAAAACGACCAGTACGTAGCGTGCGCTGTGCAAGATAAACTGCTTGAGGTGTATTCTGCACTCGATAAGCATAAAATTTTGCAAGAAGAAGAAACAGTAGTGAACATACTGCTGTCGCAACACCCCTCATGGCTGACGTTTTTAGAACAGGGTTACAACAGCCACACCACCTACTTTTTTGGCGATAAAATGCCCTATTGCCTGCACTATGCATGGATTGATTCCAAGCCGTGGCGGAGCCTGTCTGCGGAAAAAAACATGGCTTCGCCCATGCCCTACTATTGCAAAAAATTGTGGCATGACACGGCACAGCAAATTTTTGGAACTGCCCTGTATAACCAGCAGATGCAGCGCATTATGTATTACGAGTAATCATTCTGTTGCCTGGATATATTGTGAGACTGCTGGCAGTATTTGAATTGCCCAATGTATGCACTACCGCAAAGGAAAGATTATGTCTACCCCTACCGTAACAGCACTTGTCCCGATCAAGGGCGCATCAGAACGTGTTCCGGGGAAAAACCTTCGCTCTTTTTGTGGACAGCCATTGCTGTGCAAAGTTCTTGAAATGATGCAACAGTGCCTTTGTGTGGATAAAATCATTGTCAATACAGACAGTGATATTGTGGCAAACCTGTCCTCGCAGTGGAGCAAAGTTGTTATTCACGAAAGACCCGCCGCATTATGCGGCCATCATATCCCCATGAACAGCATCATTGCGCATGATATTGGTCTGCTGGGCGACGGGCACTACCTCCAAACGCATGTCACCAATCCCCTTTTGCGTAAAGAAACAGTTGTAGATGCCGTGTCACGGTATTTTGGCAGCCTTACCAACCATGATTCGCTTTTTTCTGTGCGTGAAATGCAAACGCGGTTTTGGCGCGCCGATGGAACCCCCATGAACCATGATCCGTCACGCCTGATGAACACCCAAGACCTTGAGCCAATCTACGAGGAAAACTCATGTGTCTACATTTTTTCATCCTGGTCTTTTCAGCAGGCTGGCAATAATCGCATCGGTCAGCACCCCTTGCTGTTCCCCATCGCGCAAAGCGAATCGTTTGATATCGACACTGAAGACGACTTTCATATTGCAGAACTTGCCTGGAAGGCATTTCGCGAATCTGCCGCCTAGCTGAATTTTCTATTTACAGCCTATGAGGTATATATGCTTCCATTGCTCACTATTGCCGTAGCAAATTATAATCATGCGCATCTATTGCCCACATTATTTGAGAGCATTCTACAGTTGCGCTTGCCCTCACTTGAAGTTGTCCTTGTGGATGACGCTTCTGATGAGCCTTGCGATGCCCTTATGGATCAATGGAGAAAAAAGGGGCTGGATATACAGCTCGTTCGCCATACGGAGAGAAAATATACCAAGGACGCGAGAATTTCAGGCATACTCGCCGCGCGCGGAGAATATATCGCCTTTGCTGATGCAGATGATACATTTTTAAATAATGGTGTTTTGGAAAAAAACTTGCAAATAGCGCATGAGCTGCAGGTAGATATAGTCCATATGTCCCTTTCTACACGGTTTCAGCCTAATGAAACTGGCATGTTCTGGGAATGGAGCCGCCCTTTTGCAGTCAAGCTTGAGAATAAAGATATTTTTACCGCGTATCTTGATAAGAATCTGCGCGCTCACTGCATGTACGGGAAGCTCTTTCGACGAGCCCAATGGCTAAACATCATTGAAACAGCAAAGGCAAGTTCTATCCGACATTGGCGAGAGGATCTGTTTTTGGTGTCTCTGTTTCTTTTTCATGCGCAATCCTATGTAGGTTCCACGGACATGGCCTATGCCGTAACCCGATTTGATCTGCCCACCGATGCCCGTTCTCCCCTCATACACAAGAAGGGAGAACCTGCAGAAACTGCAGAAGCCGCATATATACTGTTGCAGGAGATGGTTCCGCATTTAAAACAACAAGGCTGTCCAGACAAACTGATCGGCATATTTTCTTCCTATCTTCTGACATACCTGTACAAGGCGATGCGAGAATTAACTGAAAGAGCAACAGCGACGGCTGACGACCAAACTTTTGAAAATATCATTGCTCAGGCTACGCGCAATATCAGCTTGGAGACGCTGACTAAGACTCTTTTGCTTGGCTATAATGAGGCTCTTTATATTTATGACAGAAAGAGCCGAATCCTGCTTGAAGACAGGCAAAAGATCGCCAATCTGCAAAGTGAGTTGGCAGCCTGGAAAACGCAATTCCCAACAATAATAGTTGAAGCCAAAAAACAGCCGTATACCATCCACTATATACGCAACCACTGGCCTGAGGGCGCAACAGATACTGCAAGCCTTAAAGATGCATACAAGGGGCGGCGTTGCTTCATTATCGGCAACGGCCCGTCGCTAAACAAAATTGATTTCAGCCTGCTGCGAGATGAAGTAACCATTGGCTGCAATGGGATTTTTTATAAGACGCGGGAAACCGGATTTATCCCCACACTCTACACTGTGGAAGATAATGAATTCATCGCCGCTAATGCCAAAGAAATAAGTGACTACACGCAGCCGCTTCGTGTTATCCCCATCTGTTATTGGCAATTTTTGGAGAATAGGGAAAATACGCAATGGTTTGAGATAGACTCAGATTTTTATTCAGCAGGCACAATCTACTATCAACGACCGCGCTTTAGTCGCAATTTTGCTGATTGTTCTTTTGCTGGTCACACTATTTCGTACACCAACATGCAGCTTGCCTACTGGTTAGGCTGCACCGAAGTGTATTTGATCGGCATGGACCATCAGTATGTAATCCCCAAAGATGCTGTAATTTCTGGCAATTGCATTGTTTCGCAAGAGGATGACGCCAACCATTTTCATGCAGAGTACTTTAAGGGAAAGGTCTGGCATGATCCCCGGCTGGATATGGTTGAACTGAATTTCAAACTGGCACGCCGCTACTTTGAGGCCGATGACAGGCACATTTATAATGCCACCATTGGCGGCAAGCTGGAGATATTTGACAGGGTGCCCTTCGCCTCGCTTTTTTAGGCACGGCGCGGATCAACCCCATTGGCTGAAAATCTTGATTTACTGTAGAGTCTAACGAGTTTTAGTTCAGATAGCTTTGCCGGGCTGCTGTCGCCTGCGCAGCCCGGCACATGTAGCCCTCACCAGCTGAAGTCTACAACATGCGCAGGTATTCTGGCGACCATGTTTTATTGAGTAGTTCACACATGACGTCCTCAACGGCCCTGGTATGTTTACGCGCATTCTTGCCACGCATTGCATTGAGCGCGCCATTCCCTGCCAGTCACAAGTATTCATGTGTATAAGTATAATGAGGAAGCACCAATGGAAAATACTTCTGAATACCCCGGATTCGCAACACAGGGCCTGAATGTCCAGATACAGACTACTTCTGTCTGCACAGGTAAATGTATCATCTGCCCCTATTTGGAAAGCTGGCACAAAAAAAATCCAGGAGTGATGTCAGACGCTATTTTTCATTCAATACTCGAGCAGCTCTCCAGTTTCCCCGTGCGCAAAATATGCCCCTATCTGGAAAACGAGCCATTGGCCGACCCACAGATATTTCCACGCATTGCCAAAATCCGCGCGGCCTTTCCCTCGGTATTGATAGAGGTCTCTACAAACGCCCTGGCGTTGAAAAAAAAGAACGTGGACAAACTGATTGCAGCATTGGATGGCGGCCCCCACGAGATATGGATCAGTTTTCACGGCGCGGATCAAAAGTCTTTTGAGGGCATTATGGGCATTCCCTTTGATGTCTGCCTCAACAACATCATTCACCTGCTCAAGGTTGCCCAGTCTGTTCCCCTTTCGATCAAGATCCGCGGGGCTGGCTTGGGCCGGGTAGCAGCGCTCAAGCACGATTTTTCTTTTTCTGAGCATACCTACCTGGCATTTTGGGAGAAGATTTTTATAGATAATGGCATTGCCAATCGCCCGCAGGTGCAGTTTTTTACCTATCATGACCGGGCAGGAACCATCTATCGCAATGCCATCCGCCTTGAAGAGCCGGTGCGCCCAGAACTGACAGGTTTTACTTGCTCGCGCCTCACGGATTGGCTGCACTTTCTGTATACGGGCGAATTGATCCTGTGCTGCATGGATTACCACAGGGAAACTGTGTTTGGTGCCCTGCGCACGCAAACTTTAAACGAGATATTGCAAAGCAGCGCGGCATCCACCTTGGCGCAAAAAATTTGTGGGCTGGTGGAATCTGCTCCCAATTTTATCTGCAAGCGCTGCCTTAGCCCTGGCGGATAAAAGGCCTCGCAGTTGATATTGGCCAATACTGCACGTACGTGTAAAAATAAATGAACACGAATAACAAAGAACATATGCTTTCGTCTGCTGGCGAACAATATTCAGATGAGCAAACTCATTGCTCATGACACGCACATTTTGCGCACACAGCACATTTAGGATTGAACAATGAAAAACGAAATGCATATTTTGTCAGAAGCTCTTATAGATGAAGCGCCCCAAATCGCCCTGGACGTCATGGGCTTTTCGCAAAAGTTTCAGATCCAGCTAGGCTGGCATTATATTCTTGATTTATCATGGATTTTAAAACGCCTGCAGGACTTACCCGTTCCATCACGCATTCTTGATGCTGGTGCGGGAAACGGCTTACTGCAATACATGTTGGCTAGCATGGGGCACACAGTTGTAAGTGTGGATGTATTTCCGCGCACGGCCCCGTCCAGTGCCACGGCGTGCGTTCCGGTTCACTACTCGGCATGTCCATTCGTCAAAAAGACTTCCTATCTGGCATACCGCAATGGCAAGATAGAGCATTCTGCGGCGCTGCCAACACGTGTAAAAATTCAGGCTGGCGAGATTGAATATCATCAGGCCTGCCTTGACGACCTTGCCTGCCTGGAATCGGGTGAATTTGATGCAGTCGTTTCCGTCTCTGCCCTTGAGCATAACAGCCCTGAAAAAATCCCCAAGATCATGAGCGAATTACGGCGTACGGCAAAGTGCGGTGCCCTGATGCTGTTGACCATTTCAACCTCGCCAAAAGGCGGGGAACACAGCCCCAGCCATAGCTGGCTGCTGACAGAAGACGAAATAGTCAAGGCCTACAGCATGCCCGACGGCTATATTACCAACTTTGCGCACATGGCGCAGATCAACCAGGAAATGCAGACCCCATCCCGCATGCACCGCTGGCTTGCCTCTTCCTATTACCGTGGTGGCGACAACGGCATGCCGTGGGGAAAGTGGGCGCCCCAGTATCTGCCGATGGCTCTGGCAATTGTCAATGCGGCTTCCTCCCAGAGGGATGCCGATTGCGAACGCCACGCCAAACGCGCGATCCCGGCTGCACCGCTCGAGGACGCCCCGGACGCCGTACCTCAGCCCCCCGCTTTTCTTGAGGAACCCATACGCCGCATTGATGGAAAAGAAGTGTATTTTTGGGGATGTGGCGAACTTTATCGGCAGAAAAAACAGTTTTTTGCGTCTACCCGCCCGCGTTGCATCTTGCTGAACAGCGCAGGCGAACTCCCCAAGGACATAGACGGCATACCAGTGCGCCATCCCGATGATGTACTGGTGAACGGAGATATCTTACCCATTGTCATCTTTGTTCAAGACGTAAATAAAATTTACAATACAATTCTGTCATACTATCCAGACCATACTAATCTTATTTTTACTGCTGGTTAAGTCTTCACTCACTCCAACGGCAGCGACCAAGGTAAAAAAAATGAATGCTGAAAAATACACTTTTGCCGTCAAGATGGTAAATGAAATAAAGCTTCAGGTTCAAAATAACACATGGTATGGAACACTTCGCCATGAAAGTTTTACAGAAAAATTTATAGAACAAGTTAGTAAGTCGCACTACTTTATTGATGCTGGTGCAGAATTTGGCTTTTACACTTGGCTTGCATTAAAATATATGCCCAAGGATGGCAAAATTCTTGCCTTTGAGCCGGAGATAGAACGCTTCATCGCTCTTGAGCAAGCGCTGGCACCTTTTGATCTGGTTTCAGTGTATCCTCACGCACTTGCCGAATGCGAAAAAAAAATTGTTTTGTACAAACAGTCAAACGTACACTCAGCAACAATTGATAAAGACCTCTCGCAGGCAAAAGATGTTACGCCTTGCGAGAGCTTTACATCGCACGCTGTTGCCATTGATACATTCCTGGCAGATGATATCAACAGAATTGATATCGTAAAAATTGACATTGAAGGCGCTGAAATTTTCGCTTTTCAAGGCATGCAAGAAATGCTTTCCCTACAGAAGGCGCATATTTTTATGGAAGTACATGAGGCATATGTTGAATCCTGCTATCGTGGCGGCATGAACATCATGCGTGAAATGATAGAAAGCAATAACTATGCTAGTTACTCATGTGATGGATGTACATGTACGCGTTCATCGCTTGCTGGTAGAGTCTATATCGCCCCAAAAGCTGATCTTGCATAAGCGCATGTGCAGAATAATCAAACACAATTAAAGCACGTTTCCCATGTCGATTTACTGAACACCATCGGTGAATCATCACAAGCCCACACACAATAAAGAACCATACGATTCAAGAAGTCTGACTATGAAAATTGTTTTTATATCTGTATATGATCTGGACAACTATGGAGTGCGTTGGCTTATCAGCCAAGTGAACGCGCATGGGCATGAGGCGCACGTTATCCAGTTAAAAAAACTGGTGCGGCAAACATCTAGCACTGTCCCTAAAAAAAACCTGCCTCTGCTCTATTATCAAGACGGCGCATATGTGGGCATAGACCCCGCAGCCAACCCCATAACAAATATTGAGCAAGCATTGTTGGCAGAACGCCTGTCGCTGATCAACCCCGATGTCATCGCCATCAACCTGAGCGGCGTGTTTGGTGATCTCTTCCCCCTGTTGGGCAGCATTGCCCACAGGGCCTGCCCACGGGCTTTCCAGGTTGTGACGGGGCATGGGGCCACGCGCACCCCGGGGTTCTATCTGCAGCACAGGGTGGACGCCGTTATCTGCGGAGCCGCGGAAGGCGCGCTGGCAGATTTACTGACCGCACTCGCCCACAATCAGGAATGGCGGGGCATTGCCAACATTGCGTGCATGGATCAGGGCACACTGCGTATCAATGTAGCGCGACCGCCTAAAACAGACCTTTCGCGCTATCCCATACCATGGCACGGCAAGGAAAATACCTATTGCATTGAGAACAATAGCTGCCAGACATCGCACCTGCGCGAGACAGATATTGTGGGCCATACAATGTTGACCGAAGGCGTGTACCACTGCTTAACAAGCAGGGGCGGCTTGGGGGGGGCATTCTCGCGCACTCCGGATCATGTCTTAGATGAGCTTCATGAAATCAAGCAGCTTGGCGCTCAGTATATTTGCATCGATGACGATTATTTTGCGCGCCCCGATAAAGAACTTCATTCTTTCCTTGATAAATATTATGCGGAGATCAACATCCCTTTCCATGCCTACTTTTATCCGCAGCAATTGCTCAATGACCAAGCAATAATCAAAAAAGCAATCCATGCCGGATGCAGCACCTTTTCATTCAAAATCCAGCATGATTCTTCGAAGCTTGGCGCAACTGACTATAAAGAAAAGCCAACTGCCAGGCAGTATGTGGATCTTTTCCATACCATACAGTCTTTGGGCGGCAACGTTGCTGTGCATATGATTGGCACAAACTCATTAGATTCGTCAAAATGCTTTACCGACAACCTTAATTTCATTGCTCAGATTCCCTGTGATAGATCGGAAAAAGCAAATATTTCGCTAAAAATTTTTTATCCCACGCAGCTTCCGGGCGATGATATTACAAAGATAGATCCAGCCACACACACTGCTGCTGATTCTTTGGCTCATTTTGCATGCAACTGCCTGCTTATAGATATCCGGAATAGGGTTTCACAATCGCAATTTACGCAAATCATGAAAAATACATCTCTTGTTCACTCACCAGAATTACTGCACAGACTGCGAACGCATTTGAAAAATGACGCCTATAACGCCTATCTTTTTGAAAAAGTTCGGAATTTGCGTTATAAGAGCGTCTATTTTTGGGGTTGTGGCGAAATATACACCATGCGCAGACACCTTTTTAGCGATTCCCTTCCGCAAGCAATATTGGTGGACACGCCATACAGTGGCCCAAGCCACGTTAATGACATTCCCGTGGTGCATCCCGACACGGCTCTTGCCAATACCACTTTGCCCATCATTATCTTCAGCAATGCTGGTGTTGAAATATGCCGCAGAATTAAAGCGAGATATCCACAGTATTCCGACGACAATATCATTATTTGCAAGCTGTGATTGAGGGAATTATGTCGACGCCATCAGCAACTGTGACAATTCCAGTTTTTACTCTGCTAGAGGATGGATCTATTGCTCCAAACTTGCTTTTTCACCGCCCGTCTATCAAGTTGCATAGTCGCTGCATCGAATATCCTTTTGCGGCACAGTTTTTACATACTCAGGAACGCGTGCTTGATCTCGGCTCGGCGCAGGCATCACCCCTATGGCACTCCATCCTCAACGCAGAAGTAAAGGAGTGTATATTCACAGATTATATTTGCAATTTCCCTACCCCTTCTTCATTGTTCATTGCAGCAGACTGTCGAAAATTACCTTTTTTGGACAATACATTTGACCGTATTTTTGCCATATCTTTTATTGAACATATTGGACTGCTACAAGCGCAAACCCTGGACCACGATGCGGCATATAGCCGTAATGGCGATCTGGAAACATTAGAAGAATGCAAAAGGATTCTTAAAGTTGGCGGAGAACTGATCCTAACTATTCCATTTGGCCCTAAAAGGGGCTATTCGCAGTGTGCCTCTGCCCGCAACTATTCTTACGAAGACATAGATGTTTTTTCAAAAATCTTAAGACCAACTACACTTGACTACTATGAATATCAGTTAATGACCCATGAGGGATGGAAGCCAGCCCCCGTAGCATCAACCACGCTTTACGGAAATTCCTCATGGCGGCGCATCCCCATGACAGATGCAACAGCCTGCAACGACAAGTGCACTGACGGAATTTTATGTTCTGTTTGGAAACGAGAATGAAAGGACGTCAATTGGATACTCTTACGAATATATATGTAAATTGTGGGATGCTTTGCTCGTCGCAGCATATTCATCATTTTTTTGAACGCAATAGTAAAAAATTGCGCGACAAGTCTATTTATTATTCTATGCAGCCTGACGAATACGACGTATATAAGCAACACGCTCAATATCAGATTGTTCAGGATTCTTTTTTACCCTTTGATGAATTTACTAAAAAATTAGATGAAACAGTTTTTACCAATCTGCACCTTGTACCACACCATACAACAAGCACACTTATTCTTTCATGCCCATTCCTTTACAGACGTCACGAGGCCTTGAAGTTTTTAAGCACATATTTGCGAGAACGTTGCCCCAACGCAAAGCAGCGTTTTTTTGTCAGTTTTGTGCCACAGTATCAGGAACTGGAAGCCTTCACAACTTTTGTGGCATGGTGGCAATCGTGCCCCGAGCTCAATTGTATTCCTGCATTTCTGCACGATGAAAAGGATCGCCACCTCTTCTATGATACTTTTTTGGCCTCATTAAAGGAATCTTTTGGCGAAGATATTCACGCCTGCATGGTGACTGACGGGCGTGACGCCCTCAATGCTTTTCTTAGTTATATTGGCGTGCTCATGGAAGACTTGGAGACTGCGGGGTTGGATATTACGCCCCCCCCCTACCTTCTAGAATCTCAACCATCTCACTTTTTAGCCTGCACCAATCACCTGAACGGCCTTCAAGATAAGGATTCGCCGTCGCATGTTGGGGAATTCTTGTGGTCTACCCAGGCCCCATACTTCGCACCTGCAAGCACCACAGAGCCGACGCCAATGTTTGGGCACGCGTGGCGTACCAGTATCCACAAGTTTTATGCGACCTCTAATCGTCGGCTTGCACGTATGCTGGGCTATGAGCGAGCATTCCCCCACACTGAAATTCCAGAGCAGCCAACACCTGCCACTCTGTCCGTTGAGCAAGTCAACGATGTTGTGGATAAGCTCGATATGCCCATTGTGCAGTCACTCTTTGATGCCGTACAAAAACCAGCTCACCCAACAAGTTACCTGCACCGCTTGATCACGGATGCGATTAAACGGCGCATGTGCAGCAATGTGAGCGACGTACCCTACTATAAGGTAAGCGTGCTCACTTTGGCCTATCGCCATGAACAGTATATTGCTGACTGCATTGAGAGCGTATTGGCCCAAAAAACGTCTTTTTCTTTTGAGCATATTATTGTGGATGACGGTTCAGACGACAAGACAGCTGAAATCATTGCAGCCTATGCGCAAAAACACCCACACATCCACCCCATCTATCTGGAACGACGCAGGAATTTTAACAATGTGCGCTATTTATTTGCGGCATGCCATAGCCCGTACGCAGCACTGTGCGATGGGGATGACTACTACACAGACCCCCTCAAGTTACAGACTCAAGCGGATTTTCTGGATGCGAACCCAGACTGCGCCCTGTGTTTTCATCCCGTAAAAGTCGTGTATGAAGACGGCAGTAGGCGCGGACATGTATATCCTCCATTGGATCAACTTCCACGAGGCATTAAACCATTTTACTATTTGAGTGATCTGCTCAAGTGTAATCTTATCCAAACAAACTCTGTTATGTACCGTTGGCGCTTTAGAGACGGTCTGCCCGCATGGTTTCGACCAGACTGCTGCCCTGGTGACTGGTACTGGCACTTGCTACATGCAGAATTAGGGAAAATAGGCTTTATCAATGAGGTCATGAGTGTGTACCGCAGGCACGAGGAAGGTATTTATTACCTTTCTGAAGTTGACCGCCTCAAGCACAGGGCCAAGGTTGGGCAAGAGGAAATTGAAGTTTATAATGTCATTAACAAGCATTTTGGGAGAAAATACGAGTCTATTTTGCTGGATCTGGTCAACGGCGTCTTTGCAGACTGCCTAATGTATGACACCCAGAGGGCGGAAGAAGATGGCGCTGAGCCGATATTGCCAAAACTTGTTGAAATGTACCCTGATTTTGCGCGTCATTTTCTCAATTCGCTGAAGGTAGTAAGCTCAAGAGGGGGTTAACGTTGTGCTCATAAATGCAGTCATGATATGATTCCGATAAATTACCACGCCATGTCCCCTGCAATGAATATGGACTTGTTCAGCCCTGTTTTTTTGTACCAGGCTAAAAGCTAGTGTTAGATTCTTTGCTTTTCTGCTTCTACCGCCTGCTTGGTCGATAATTCTGACGGAGGCGAGATCGGTTACATTTCCTTTCGGTGGGAAGGGGCCGAGGCTCGCTTCGAGACACACAATCGCAACCTTAATTGGACAGCAACGGCTTTCAGCAAAAATGTTGGAAAAATCAGCCCCCCGCCAGTGGGGTGGTGTGATGGTATGCCCCACAAGGGGGAGATTTGGGGGCAGAGGGATTGGGGGGGGATAGTATCAGCAGTCCCATCTTATCAGGCAAAATCAGAAGGGGTAAATATTACTTCATGGATTTTGTATATACTGCATTTGAGTTTTATATTAAAAATATTTTTGAAATGCAGTGCGTTAAAAAAAGTAACACCAGCCTTTTTCTGAGTGATTTTAAACATTTTTATGACACCTTGCCGATCAACTGACACCTCGAGGCATCTTCTAACTTGCGGAGATTCCGATGACTACTGATATGCGACACCTATGGAATGAATTGAACAAACTAAACGAATTTGCTTTCATTTCTCATCTTCAAAAAGATGAACAGTGGGATCCGATTGAGTTCCATCTATCAGGAATACGTTTTGCTGATAGAATGATGGAGCGAATTTTAAAATTTGGCACATTTCAGCCAAATCGATCCAATATTCTCGAAATCGGCTGTGGTGTCGGACGTTTTCTCAGGCCGCTCGCTGGTCGCTTCCATATGGTCTGCGGGGTGGACATTGCCGAGGAAATGCTCAAAAGCGCCGCAAAGCATTGCTCCTGCCTTCCAAATATTGTTCTACTCCAGACGGATGGAAAAACATTGGATATGGTCGAACGCGAATCCTTCAACTATTGCGTTACCGCAGGGGTTTTTCAGCATATAACCGATTTTGAAACTATCTCTTCCTATATTAGGGAAGCGTTGCGAATCCTTAAACCCGGCGGCATTTTTCTTTTTCAGTTTGAGGGAAACAGAACTGAAGACCAAGGGTCTGGACAACACGGCGCGAGGATCACAGCAGACAAGCTGGACGCCGCCTTGCTTAATGAAGAATTCCAAATTCTCGAAATTTCCCAGGACCCCACCGACAAGGTGAGATCTTTGGTCATTGTGCTTCAGAAAACGCCTGGCGTTAAATGGACGGGATCCTTCCGAACTTTTCCCATGACAAATGAGGGATGGCTTGAGGGCGTGTATGATGACTTTAAGACCAAAACCCAAATGCACAAACGGCAAGCTGACCAGCAACTGCGTCTGACATTTTACGACAAGTAGGCAAACATACTTTGCCAGCAGCCCCGGCATTGAATCACTGTACGAATTTTTGTATGAAACCGAGGATTTATTGCGTGTGCGGGCGCAATGTTTCGATTCTTGTCGCAGGTATATAGCTAATAGTTAAATAAAATCGGTTAACTTCGAAAACGCCCTTCGCGACGTTGTGCACCTTGGGCAAGACGTTGCATAATTGGCGGGAAGAAGTGGTTCGAATGTTCCGTTTCACCCGGAATAACGGCATCACAGAAGGGTTTCACCGCAAAATGAAGTTGATCCAGTGGCGTGCGTATGGCTTTCGTAACTTCGAAAATTACCGACTGCGTGTGCGTGTTTTGTGCTGCTGAAATGGCTGGAGAATTGTTCAGAAACCTGTCGGAAAAATGCCCGCTGAAGGGGCTTGCCCCCGTCTTTGGTGTAGAGCCCAAAAAGGTTGGAAATAGGGTTGGAAAAAAATAAAAGGCGCTTGCAGTCA
>Ga0209639_1001852_pt1 | contig 18709 bp, 15 predicted proteins | sample EPASupsiteHSE605_FD_187268 | JGI IMG/M metagenome (GOLD analysis project Ga0209639, IMG submission 187268) | Bioremediated contaminated groundwater from EPA Superfund site, New Mexico - Sample HSE6-05 (SPAdes) (version 2) | ecosystem: Environmental > Aquatic > Deep subsurface > Groundwater >...
TATCAAATCTATCAAATAGTTTTTCAGATCATCAATCCCAGATCAATCAATCATTGTCTCATTTTTCAACTCATCAAGAGGATATGAAGAATCGAATTGAAATCACATCAAGTAATCTATCTCAATTAAGAGAAGAAAACATCAAGAATGGAAAAGAAATGAAATCAAACAAGGTAGATATTGATTCTAAGTTGAACAATCTTCAAAATGAACTTCATAGTCATATCAACAACTTTACTAATCATAAAACAGGTGTTGATCGATCAATTGAAAGTATCAATAATCTTCATCAACAACGAATCACAGAAATCAGCACTAAGATTGAAACAGTTAAGAATGATATTAACAAATTGAAAGAAGAAAGTGAGAGAAAATCGAATGAAAACATGAAAGATCATGGAGAACTGAAGAATAAACAAGATCAAACGAGCAAAGATATTGCTCTACTTCAAAGCAATCAAAGCCAAATGAAAACAGAAAGTGAAAAGAAATTCAAAGATCTTGATAAATGCTATGTTAGTCAACAACAATACAATCAAACAACAAAATCGATTGAGGAAATGAAAACTAATTCCATTAATCTTAAATCAGAAATCAAAAGAATCATTAAGTCATATCCAAAACCACCAAATTTTGAACCAAATATCCACATTGCGGCCTACAATAACAATTTGGGCAGTGTAGCATATTTGATTATGAATGGAACTGATGTTGATGAGTTATACACTGAAAACAAACTATTTACCTTGAATTATTTTTATCATGGAACCCCATTTATCGCTGCTGCTGCTAAAGGAAACATTGATATCGTTAAATATTTGGAGGAAAATGGTGCTGATATCAATCACAGTGCAACGTGTGGGTTTAAAGCCATTCATTATGCAGCATGGAATGGCCATTTGAAGGTTGTGGAATATCTAATAAACCAAGGTGTTAATGTTAATTGTTCCAATAATGCTAATTCTATACTTTTCTTAATAATACTTCACTTCATTTTTCATCATGGCAGGGTCAACTCCCAGTTGTTCAATTTCTATTAGAAAAAGGAGCCAATATTGACATAATGAATGATGACAATAAGACCCCTCTTCATTATGCAGCTGAGAATGGTCATCTTAACGTGGTTACAGAACTCATTAAACGTAATGCTGATACAAAAATCAAGGACTCTAACTCAAAAACAGCACTTCAATTAGCTCAAGATAAGAATCACCAACAAATTGTGAATTTCTTAAGAGGAAAATAAACACCACATTTTGTAAACCAGTTTATTTCATGTCAGGAACAGGAAGACCTCAATATATCACTAAAAAGGGCTCAACAGATCCAGCTCAATCATATTTACCATCACGACAGATAATGACAAGATCAATGCCAGGACATAGGCATATTTCATATCGAGAAAAGCAAGATTTTTCCAAAGAAGATCTAAAAAGCAAACTTGCTGATATTGACACACCCAAAGTTAAATATAATGATAGCAGTGATTATGATGATTCTGATTCAGAATCTGTCGCCACATCAGAAACAGATAGTGAAGATAACCAACAGGAGCTCATAAAAACTCTTGTGCAGTTAAAGAAAGAAAAGGAAGAGGAAAAAACACGTGAATTGACAAAAGCACAAATATCACAACTCAACAAACCAAACTATGATATGACACTTAACTGGATGGATCAATCAGTATTTGGAAACAGCACCTCAAGAGAACCAAAAGAAAAGTCTAAGTACGTAAATGATCCAGTACGTAGCCGTTATCACAAAGAGTTTCTTGGAAAATATATTCGTTCTTAATAACTTTGGGATTTCAAGATAAACTTCATGAAAACGGAGCTATTAAGAGGTTATTTAATTATTCCTCTTGATTTTTGAAGAATTCAGAATAATTCAATAGAATACGAAAAATCTTCTGAAAATAAAATGATTATAAGATTATTTTGTTTGAATTTTTGAGAAGTTTTCTGAAAAATAAAATCCAACGATCAGGATTCATTGCCCATTATTCAAATGTTCTTCCCAGTAGCAACAAAACAGAATAGGCACTTGAAGATAATGATAACGGGAATGGAGATTAGGAGTAACAACATCAGGGTATTTTATCCATTTAAGCGGAGTATTGCTGATAAGGCTGGGGTTTTGAGATTGTTACCAAATATGATTATACCGAATGTTAAGAAAAATTTTACTCATCCTAATGATAATTTAGGTAGTTTAGATAAATTTATTCGGAAAAAAACGACTGAAATTGGAAGAGATTGGCCAATGATAACCAGCAACAAATTTTCGGATTTTTATTTAAAACAGCTTAGTTTATGCAATATTAGAACAGAAAAAAATGATAATAATGAATCTTTAGAATCTAGGATAGAAATGGTTAATGATATTTTCCTATTGTTTCAGAGGTCAAAGCTTCTAAACGCATTATCGCAAGATTTAAAGAGAAAAACCATAAATTTTCTTTCAGAAAACCTGATTCGAGTTATTCCGGATTTTGATGAGAGATTATACTCTTCGGAAGAGATTCCTTCAGGAATCAATTTTGAATGGATGATTAGAGAGAAATGTTATAAGATCCTTATATATATAATTAAAACAAAACCAAAAACAATTGAAAATGCTAAAATGTTGATATATGATCTCTTCAGCGTATTAAACACCACCAATATTGCTGAAAGAAAGTTGCAGATTGAGACTATTGAGAATATTTTAAAAACACACACAGGACAAATTAAAAGGTTTTTTCTCATTTCTGGAATATGTATTCGTAATCATTTATATCTATTGCCTATTCCCTACACAATACAAACAATTCTGAGGTTGATTTCATTATCTTTTTCAACAATAATGGATCAACAAACATGGGAGTTTTTTAGCAAGCTATATTGTGAGTATATCATCAAGCTTACAACTAACAAATACCTGATTTTTTTTAATCAAGAACTAATTTCGGTTTCAAAACTATTTATGGATGTTGGAAAACACAAAAGCATTCAGTTTGTTTTGCAATACACATTTTCACACTGGACTATTGGTATGAATGCAAATTTTTTTGGTTTTGCATCTCTTTTAGTTGCCGCATTGACCAATAATAAACTGTTTCCATATCAAAAAGATGATATTCATAAGATAATTTCTGTAATCAAAGAAGGGATAACATCAATTAATGAGCAAATATCGATATACATATTACAGAAAATACAGTTACAGCCTTTGAAAGGTATCATTGAGAGACACACAAATGCTTTTTTACCACAATTAGTACCAAAAATTCGACAAATATCAACAACTCACTGGAGTTCATTGGTAAAAACTGAAGCAAGGGGCAGCCTTGCTTTTCTTAGTTCAATTAGTGGTTCTGATACCATTATAATGACACAGTTAAGTAATGAAAAATCAACAAATTGGATATTGATCACCAAAGCTGCTTCAGAAATGTACCAAGATTTTGACCAAAGAAAGAAAATCATGGAAATTAGTAGAGAATTCCTAGATAATTAATAAATGTTATTTATATGACATTAGAATCAACATCCTCTTTTGAGAGATCATCTTCTTCGGAATCTGGTTCATCAGCCAACACCACACGAAGTGTTGGATGTGTCTTTTTCCCTGCTAAATGTTTCAACCATGATGGCCGATTACTAGTGAGTTCAAGTGTAGCTTTATAGTTATTCACAAACTCTTCTTCGCAGCTCTCGAATGTATTAATAAACCTGGAAAACTCGCTAAACATCGCTCTTTGACTCCACATTTGAAGCTTTCTTAAACACATTATCACAAGACCAGTTGAGTGACCTCCATTGTGACAGTGTATGTACAATGGAAGATTCTTTTTGTCACACATAATATTTAATATCTCTGTTATCATATTTGAAGACATGATTATTTGATCAACAAATTTTGGAACCGTGTATTGATAAGACTCAATGTTTTCTTCTTTCAAAAAATCTGACAATTTGTTATCCATGGCTTCTGGAATTAAAGATATCATCGATTTCAGCTTTAATGTTATCAAAAAATTATAATTAGCTGCCACTGGATATGCACCTCGATATAAATCAGTCTCAACAAAAGAAAATCTAAATGGTGGTACAAGATACCTATTGTCAAGCTCCATTCTTTTTTGAACTACTCTAGTCGAATCTCAATTCCACTTTACAAAAAGTGCAATAATTGTGAAGAGCGGTCACTCAAAGACACCAGGATGGAATCATATGTTTTTCGGGACCCGGCCCATCATATCGAAGAAATCAAAGCGTCATATGATCAGTTTATGTCTCTAGCTGATTTGTATATTGATAGACCCAATGAAATAGATAAAGGTTTTTTAAGATTGTTGTATGATCTTTCTCATATTATTCATCATCATGAGTTTGGTCCAATGTTTGCAAATAAGTGTATATTGTTTATTGAGACTCTTCCAGAGTCCCTACCTTCGGATGTCAGAGTATCTTTTGTTCAAGCATTGATCGTTTTGCACAATCATGATGTGATAGAGACTACAAAGTTAATCAGTCACTTGGCTCCACTCTTTAGGCTGAATGATAAAACATTGAGAAGGATTGTTTTTGGGCACCTTTATAACAGATTAATGTTCCACCAGACCAACGAGACCAAAAAGGAATTGCAAAAATTTGTGTCTCATGAAGATAGCCGCGTTTCTTTCAAAGTTCTCCAGCTTATTATTGATTTATTCCACAAAGAAAACAAAGAAGATCCTAAAACTGTTAATTTTATTGCAAGGTCGCTTAACACGAGCAACACAAGGCTTTTGAATTTGATTATTTCATTTTTCCTTGATCCTTACCTTCCTAAAGATGAAAATGATCTTGATGAAGCAGCAATTGAGGAAATAAGGCATAAAGCAGAGCACATTCTTCATGTGAATAAAAAGAATAAGAAGAATGAGGATCAACTGAAGAAGGCAAAGAAACTCAAGGCTGCATTGCCACAAGATCCTGTTCAAGTTATTGACTCACTTGATGACCCACAAAGATTTGCACTGAGATTGTTTTCACTATTATCAGCACCAGAAAATTCGAAAATTTTCAAAGTCAGAGAGTCACAACTTAGAGCAATGGCACTTCTCTCTAAAATTATTGCTCAATTCCAGTTAGATATGGACCAGTTCTTTAGCTGGGCCCAAAGGTTCATCCGTACAAATTATGAGGAGATTACGAAGCTACTTTCAATTGTTGCAGGTGCAGTTCATCCATTAACCTCACCTGATACAGTTTATGAATTGATCAAAATTATTGCAGACAGATTTGTTGTTGAGCATCTCGACGAGGAAATTTTGATTGTCGGTATGAATACAATCAGAGAAATTTGTTCCAAGAATCCTCACGGAATGACTCCAGAGCTTCTTGAAGACCTTGTAATGTTCAAGAAAGAAGCTATCAAAGGAGTTGTTATGGCTGCTCGTGGAATCATTCAAGTATTCCGTGAGTTACGTCCTGATATATTACCTAAGAAAGAGAGAGGAAAGCCAACAGATACACCTGTTGAGCCTTTGCATTTCGGAGAAACCAAGGTTGAGAATTCCATTGAAGGGATTATGGAAATCGCTAAAGAAAGACCTCTTACAGATGAAGAGCTTAGAATCTTATCAACTGGTTCGGAGCTTCCGAACTATGAGGTTGATGAAGGAACTCTTCTTGATGGTTCAAAGATTAGGAGGGCAACTAAAGAAGAAAAACTTGAATCAGCTCTTGCTGGCAAGCCAGAAAAACATACCTTCAGAGATAAAAATGAAGACAAGACTGGAGGATTTTCTAACAAGGATAAGATCAAGTTTAAGCCATTTATGTTAACAAGATTCAGAGCCGAATCTGGACATCATAAAATGCAATCATTGAATATGATTCAAAAACAACAAAAATTGAGAGAAGGAAGGCTCAAGATGAAGATGCAGCGCTAAGCAATAAAGAAATAAAGATATTTTCTACTTTATCGTTTGTATTGAATTCTATTATTTTGGCGCCAAATATTCAAAAATGTGGGAACCGATTGAAGACATATACGAAGGACAGCAAGCCAAGACTTCTCCTATCCATAAACCCGAATTCGAATATGAAATGGATTTAGTGGCAGAATCTCCAATGAGTACCCCATCAAATCTCAATCATGGTTTTAGTAACAGATCGGCAGATATACCTGTTGATGATGCGAAAATGGAAGATTTCGTAAAGAAGTATGAAGAAATTGTATCCAAAAAGAAAACACAATTAAAACAAAAAAAGAAGGTTCCTGTCTTTTTCACACCATTTATATCATTCGAAGCTACAGAAATAACTGTCCAACAACTTAGATCTTTGTGTTTGTAGTTAGTGAATAATCTGTACGTTTATCATTTTTATGGAAAACATTGCAACAAATAGCATTAGGAGCCCAAGTGTTAGGGGAAAGAAGCCAAGATTTTCTTTGCCATCAGGGGCAAGGCGGGGAAAAGGAATATTGAACCAATCTTTGTTAGCTCCATCACCTAGTGAATGTGATTCTCAATGTACATCCACGACTTTGTCTTCTACCGATGTTGAATGGATGAAGATTCAACGCAAGTTACAAGAAAGCAGAAATCATCAAAAAGAAATGAATGAACAAGAAAGTTATAATGAGGATGAATGTAATAGAGTGATCTCTTTTGGATCTCCTGTACAATCCGAATTGGATATTGAAACTATTCAAAAGAGAAGAGAAGCATTACTTTTATATCAACAAAGCTCAGAACTTGATGATGAGATTGAGTATCTGCTGGCCAAAATGGATGCTCTTCAAGAAAACTTTCAAACCATGTTTTCCGAAATCACATATGATAGAATTGTTTGGGAAAATGAATCAAAACAAATTCAACACAAAAATCCATCTTTCTTGTATTCCACAATTCAATCATTAGACCTAAAACAGCAAGATATTGTGCAATGGTCTTCATTAATGGAGCATGAGATTATGAAAAATATGATATAAATATTAAAGATCATTTAGTTCTTCGATTTTCACACTTACAGGTGAGGTAGTTCCTGGATGGTTATGCATAAACTTCTTGGGCTTATAACAGTGCGCTCTTAACACAAATCCGGATTCTTCTCCAGAAAAGTATCTTTCTTGTGCAACATCTCCTGGCTGCATATCTTTGTCGCATTTATAAATGACTTTAAGATCATTCTCAAAACTCTGGGTAAACATTTGTGGATCATCTCTGGAATTATCATCATTTTTGAACTGCGGTATAATTGGAGATTTCGACCTAAAGCAATTTGGTTTATCTATTGAATCGAAACAAATTTTGTACCCCCAATGAAATTTCATTAGTTGACCATCTCTGTCGATACTCACTTCATATGGCTGGGTAGAAAATATGCTCCAATCAATATATAGATCTTCTCCTTGTTTAGATGTCCACATTGATGTTGAGCAATTCCACATCCAAAAAGCTCGGTCAGTGTGAATGTGATGATAGGTTATTTGTGGCTTATGCTCATTTCTTTTATCCACAACATTCTCAGGAATATCGGGGAAAAACCTATTAACATCTGGTTTCAAAAGATCATTGTATTGGGGACCAATATACCTTTCCATACACATACCAAGTCTGATATCAGATCCGACATTAGCCAAATTAAATATTGCTGAGCAATTTAAAAAATATGAACCAACTTTTTCGATAAAAGCTTTCGACATAATAATCGAGGATCCGCCGTGAATAAATGAGTGATAACCATTTGTTTTGAAAAACGGTCCAGCATAAGACACAGCACCATATGAAACACCGTAAACAACAGGAATACTGGAATTCTTATCATCCAGAAACCTGAGAAGGTTCTCAACAAATATGTACGTATCGTCATCAAATATCGCATACCATTCTTTATCCTTATTATTACGGTAAAAGTGATCTATTGCTACGATGTGTCTTGATTGGGCATGGTTCCATTCAGTATCAAACTCTGTTCCAATTAATGCAAATGTTCGAAGCGGCAATATATGAAACTTAAGGTTTAAATGATTATTCGAATTCATAACAGTTTTTTCGCTATCTTTTGGCATAGATTCAGTATATACATGAACTTCGGGCAAAAACTGATACCACGTCTGAGAATTTGGTAGAATTCTGTCTAAAATACAATTATGTCCACTCCAAGAGCAAAACCCTATTTTCTGTATATCATATGAGAGAGTTAAAGAGAAAAAAGTCAGTAACATTAATGACGATTAATAAACCATAATAGTGTTTATGATACACCAAGAAGCTTGGTCAACTCATATGTTACTGCAGATGGGGGCATAGGACCCTTCTCAGTAATAAGGAGTGTCACAAATTTAGCTGGGGTGAAATCGAATTCTCTTGCATCCCAATCTATTGACATATCATCGAGTCCATCTATTTCATACTTAACCTTTCTTTGCATTGATGTTAGGTCTGATGTGCTAAGAATGAATTTTCTATTGAATTTAAAGGTTTCACACATGCAATAAACAGGTTTCCTATGAATGCTGGCGATAACTGACATTGTGTATGTTCCAACTGGAGCTAAAAGCCCTCCATCTTCTAGAACTAGATCTGTGCCTAATAAAACAGCATCTGTTTCGTTCATCATAAGGCCTACTGCAGAATCTGGAATGACAGTGATTCTCAGATGGGGGAATCGCTTCCTTAAATTATTTGCAAGGGTAACGCCATCTCCAAGAGGCTTTCCTTCGGTAATCAATACGTGAAACTTCCTTCCTTGTGTTGCTGCTTCAGAAAGTGCTGCAAAAACCATTGGATCATATCCACGAGTCATAATTGTCATTCCGTGTTGGAGAAAACGATCAGAATGCTTTGGGATTAAAGATATTACCTTTTCAGCATCGGAAAGGCATTGATTTGCATGCCTTGCAAACACTTTCTTCCAATCAGTAATCAAAGCCTCACTCGCTTTTGATAAACCAGCTCGAAATACTTGAGCAGCACCTGTAAAGTGAAGAGGGAGCTTTGGGCATTTCTTTTGAATTGCTTTTTGAAGGTTGGAAACGTCTTGCTCAACTCCCATAAATGTTGTTGCCTTTGATTCAACAACCAACTTCGTTAAAACTCTAATAACTGCTAAACCAACAGAGCAATCGGGATTTTGATAAGCTTCATTAAACTCGTTAGCAAGGGTATCTACAAGGTTCTCAGCCATTATACTTTACTTATCGATGTTTTAGAAATTGGGATTTTTAATGTTCAGAGCAATGAAGGATCTGAATGGGTTGTTTATGCTGGCCTGAATATCGTGGGAAGGCGGTAAGGGTTCGAAATCATTGATTTCAAGTCCTCTGGTATTGAGCTCACAATAGATTCGGTCTTTTGCCTGATCCCATGATGGTTCCTCAACAAAACCAATAATCATTGAATCATGTAAGCTGGATTTTAATCCGTTTTCCATAAAAATGACACATATAATTATTGGGTCACATTTTGGAAGAAATCTAATGAATCCAGATCTCAGTTGTGAATCGGGGGAAAGTTTCTTTGTGAAATGATTGTTGCTAAACATAAATGCGTCATATTGATCTAATTGGTATTCATTTATGATGTGAGACACATTCTTCTCATTCATTGGTATCTCAAAGTAATCTTCTGATGTATTTCTTTGAATAGATATAATGCAAAAAGGTTTTTGATCGAATGAAACAGGTTCTTTACCTTTCAAAATATATACCCCTTTTGTTTTAGTAGTATATTTAATATTAAGACGATCTTTATCATTATCTAAGGCCTTAAATTTTTCCTTTGTACCTAATTTTGTTTTAAAATATTCATTGTCTGTTGTTCTAGCTTGGATTCCATCGAAAAAGTATTCATTAGAATCAATTATAAAACTAGGAATATGATTTGAATAACTCTCTGGGATTAAAATTACAGACTCATTGGAATCAGTCTTATTAAATGAAAAATTATAGTACCCTGGTATTTTATATTGTGGATTTTCTTTAGAAAATATTGTTTTCCGCCATGGAAAATTGAAATAATGGTATGGAATAAATTTATGGTAATATGAGGGAATAAATTCCCTTGAATGATCGCCAAAAACATAATATTCCCATAATTTCACATCTGGAATTTCAAAATTGCATGATATCATTGATTCAACTCTTCGGAAAATGGTAATATATGAAAATCCACGGTCGAATGAATAATGTTGCTGATTATGCTTAATTTCTCGATACATAACATATTCGGTTTTTAAAAAGGGATATTGATTAGCAATTTGGGAGCTAACAAAAAACACAGATGGGCGGAAATCTGGCTTTACAGTAAACCCGCTCTCAATAATCCCAACAATTTTGCTAAAATTAGAATTACCCATAGCTGCATTGATCATTTCCAACATTTTCATATTATATACTTTGGGATCATCGAATTGTGTTATACAAGCATGATACTGATTCATAAAACAAACCAGCTTTGCAAGAGAAAAAGATATACTAGCATTCACAAAATGCAAAACCTTTTTAATCTCGTTCAAAAATGGACTTTCGAATGTTTGAGAATAAAAAAATTCATACACTTCTGGTATGGAAGCATAAATTCTCATAATGGCTTCAAAATAGCATAAACCACGATCCAAAATCATAACTTTCATGCCATTATTTATATCAAAAACCCGATGATATAAAAAAACTGATGATTCTAAAATATCAATACTTGGAAGGGATAATTTTTCTTCTGATCCGGATAACTCATACTCAATGTACTTGTATTCACATTGGGAATTTTGATTCTCTATCCGAAACAAAAGGCCGCCAGATTTTGGCCCATCCATCTTTATTATCTGAAAACTTATACTCTTTTCAATAAATTCAAAATATATCTTCATCTTTGGCGTCTTAAGCATATATGATGGTTTTGTTTTTGCTACATCAAAGTTCAAACGAGATTCTTGCTCCATTAATAATATCCCATTAGTCAGACGAAATTCCCCTTTGTAACATCATAAAAAAAACAATATATTTGAATGTGACGTTTTTAGCAAATTGTTAAATGTTCATTTTTGCTAGTGTTTTCACAATTTCTGTGTGTGAAAATGCCAATTCGACCTCTGGTCGTTCATATAATATCATAGCTGGTGTCAACAATATTGAAGATTGCAGTTTTCAAAGGAGTGTAATATATGATGAACAAGGAGGAGTGATTTATTGTTTGGGGGACACAATAGAATTGAATATATTGAGATGTATGTTTTCTTTTTGTAAAGCGAACAAAGATGGAGGGGCAATAATGGCTTCAGTTGGAAATTTTTCTATTAAATATGGATGTGGATTCTCATGTTTTGTTCCAGGGGCAAAGGAAGGGGTATTTGGGTATATATCGGTTAAAAAATTGCTTTTTTTGAATGAATCATCATTAACTGTATGCTCATATGAGATTCAAGGGGTTTATTGCATTCGATTGGTGTCAGGAATACAGAATATTCATAATTTTAATTCATCGTTTAATAAATGTAATCAGATATCAGGATTTGGATGTGTTACTCCAGTTGAAGTAGTAGGAACTTTCATTACTGTTTTTTCCAATCAAGTGAATACAATATGCATGTACTTTTATGGGGGATCAAAGAACAATATATATTTCTCAAATATCATTAATAATACTTCTCCAAATTCATTTGGAATTGTCACAGGAAACATCAATTCATTAATGAGCTTTTTTAATTGTATATTCACTAATAATAGCCATATTCTTTTCTATAACAATCAACAATTCATTTATGTATCAAATAGTTACATATCTCATCTTCAAGTTTCATCTGGTTCTTTATCAACAATCTCTGTTATTAACCAATTCACATCTTCAATGATGATTTCACACTATGGAACTCGTCTCTGTCCAGCAGATGTAATTGAAAACTCTGAATCAACAAAAATACACACTATTCCATCGAGTAACAATATATTATTATTATTGTTAATATCCTCAATAGGATTATTGTAAATCAAACATCGCTTTAAGATTTGAATTAGAAGAATATTGCACCTCCATTATTTGAACAAACATAGTAATTGAACATCAAGAAATTGATGAGATTGAGAAATCTCCGCAATTATCATATATTTCACTGCATCTCCAGAGAATGATTAGTATCTTAAGAAGAAACAGAGAAATATTGATTTTTTTATATATAAGATCTTCTTTTAGCAATACTATCATTTTCACATCCTTAATAGTTTTTTTCTCATTCAACCACAACAGAAAGTAGAATTTCTTCTTTTACTATCATCAGGAGACCATTGAACTTTCGACATATGGATTTCTCTTAATATCATTTTCACTGGATAATAAAGAAATTTCCATCTTATTTTGATGCTTTTTATATCCAAAAATGTAAGATATTACCACAATAATAATTATTAGCATACCAACAGTTGAATACTAGATCACTGAATTTGATTTGTTTTCTTTAAGATGATGACAATAATATGATTCGAAAAATTGATATTGGTAAGTGTTTCTATTTGAAAATGAATTATTATTTGATGTTGATACTAATTGTGAAGTAGAGAATAATGATGATGAATGACTTATGAAAGAATGAGACACTTCAAGAGAACCTTCCCAAACACAGAATAAGTAGTTATGATTATTATTGAATATGCAATGTAATAAATTTTTTGGTCCGGCTCCAGAAGAATGTACAACTCCACTATCAGAATTTGGACAGTTGTTATGAACAATGTTATCATATTCCATTGAAAAAGTTCCTGATTTTGAATATATGAGTAAACAAGCGCATTTAGATACCTTGTTGTTTGAGAAAGTGCAGTGTGTGCTTGTAAATGAATATGGAGAATAGATAAAAACACCAGAAGCATACTCAGCATTGTTCATTGAACTGTTTGTATTGTCAACTCTCTGATCACCTGAATCTAAGTAAAAAGAATAAAAACCAGATGTTGAATGAGAGCAATTCGATATTGATAGATAGTCTATTTGATTGGCTTGACAAGCTAAAAGATAAGCAAATTGATAGTTTGAAGCAGAGCATCTGTTAGCACATATCATTCTGATACATGACATATTAGGAGAGCAGAAGAATATTGCTCCTCCATTAAATGAACAAATGCAGTTATAGAACATCGAGAAACTGATATTCATTGAGCAAATAATGCCAGTTACAAATACTACACCACCATGCCCATTGTATTGAGAATATCTTGAGAAGAAACAATTCGAAATATCAATATTATTAGAATTAAAATATGACCTTCCTTGATCTATACTTTCATTAATACACCCAAAACCAACACCCCAGATATTATCATTATCATTTATCCACAATTCAGTCATATTAGTGGGAATTAAGGGATTTTTTAAAATCTTGGGTTCTTTTTGTTGTACAAAATAAGAAATCTTCATTATAAATAATAATCCAATGATTATTCTTAAAATGGTGGTAGTTGTTGATAAATAACTTCTTTGTTTGATTAAGTTAATAATCTTATAGAAATCATTAACCTTAGGATCTAGTATCTCTAGAGCACCTTCCATATTCGAAAATGATAATTTTAATTGAATTCTTTGGCATCCAGTTGGATTGAATAGTTAATGTTTTTGAAAGAAAAAATTGAACTTATGTTGCACCGAAATCGTTGGGAAGAATATTTTTTTCGCCAAATCTGAAAACCGTTTCCGAAATGTGATTTAAAATTTATGACAGAGTCCTCCGATAATGAAACTATTTGTAGTTTATTCTCATTAAGAGCAGAATATGATGATATAAAACCAATCTATCCGAGAGAAAAAGCTTTTCAGCCATTTCAAATACATTATTCTGAAGAATATTTAGATTTGATGTCATATTTCAGGGCAGTTTTAGAATCGAACGAGAAATCAAAAAGAGCTCTTGAAATCGTTTCAAAAGTTATTCTAAAAAATCCTTCCAATTTTGTAGCATGGGATATCCGAAAGCGAGTTGGATTCATTGAAAACGAGTTGGAATTTATTGAAATGGTATTGGACAGGAATGTTAAATCTTATCAACTTTGGAATCATTTGAAATCCATTGAGATATATGTTGATAAAAATTGGATTATTGATGTTCTGAAGATAGATGAAAGAAATTTTCAGGCCTGGTCATACTTAAGATGGTGGGCTGATCATTTTGGGAAAAAAGAGGATGGAATTGCAGTGACTGAATATTTTTTGGATATTAATCCACTGAATGGTTCATCATTGAATACTCGAAGCATTCTTTTCGATGTATTTTTTTCATTTGAAGAATTTAGCTTTGCTTTATCAATATTGTATCGGAATAGCAAAAATTACTCAGTGTGTGCATACATTAGACATATATATCAATACTTAAAATTCGATCTTCAGTATATTAAAGAGTATATAGAGAATTTTCCTCATTCAAAAAATTCGGAATATCTTGATTTTTTATTCTTTCAGCATGCAAAGATACTCGATGATATATAAACCAATGTTTCATATTGTTTTTCGAATATTCTATCATTGAAAAGCAATTCCAAATCCATTGTTAAAACTCAAGGAAATATGTTAACAACACTGGACATAATATATCAATCCATTTCTTGATAAGAACCGAAAATTTAAAAATCTCAATAATCAATTTTTAATAAAACTCTTAACACTTATTTGCATTCGATCGATTGTTCCTGACCCTTTTGTGGATTGTTTTTCATCAAATATCTCGCAAGGAAAAATAACGGATTAAAATCTGGTAAAGCATGTCCTGAGGGATCAGTTTCACGGCTCTCAACTTGAGCCAAAAGTTCTTCAAGCCCACTAGTTAATATAGGGAAAACTTTCTCCTCTAGATACACTCTGACATCAGGACGTGATGCTTGTTCGTTGGAATCCATTTGACGATTATTTTAGTAAAATGGGGATGACAGAATTGCAGCACACCTGGTGCCGCCGAATCCTGAACGATCTTAAGAAAAAGAAAACCTCCAATGCCTTTAGAAGACCATTTCAAGAAATATTCACGTTAAATACAACTCTAAAAATCAAGAAACATGTTGATTTAACGATAATCGAAAAAAAACTTATGCATAATGAATACAGTGATATTACTAAATTTGTTTTGGATATGAAGTTGATGTGGAAAAATGCTTTAGAATCATTCTCTCCAGACTCTTTGATCCACCAGACAGCACTTTACTTATCGTCGTGGGTGGAGAAGAAATATGGGGAGTATCCAAGAAACGAGAAGGAAGAATGGCTTAACATGATCAAAGTGCTGACCAAAAAGGTCCAGAAGCTTGAAGCTCAAATTCCTCAGTAAATTTTGTACGGTTTTTCTCGTTAAAATGAATGAAGCCTGGGATTTTTCTGATCTTTTTAAAACAATAAATACACAATATTCAAAGCCAAATTCTTCGTCAAATCCCCAAAACGATGTTTTAGAACAGATGCAAAAAGAAATCGATTCGATATCTTCGCAATTAGCCATTTTGGATTCGAATGATTATGAGACTTTGAGTACTTACAATTTACTGTGTCCTCCAAAAGAAAACAATCAAAAGAGTAATCAAAACGAAAAAGATAGCTTTAAAAGTGTTTCAACAAAAAAAGCAATCAAATCTCCACATATTATTGTTCCATCCCCAAAAGAATCACCTGTGATTAAATCTAGGCAAGTTACTGTTAGCAGAAATACTCCAAAACCAGGAAAACCTGTTTTCAAGGCATCTCCAGAAGAGTTGAAAGTTGTTAATTTTCAGCTTCAATCAGAGTATATACTTAGGTTTTCTTTGCAAAATGTGTCGTCTAATACTCATAGCTATCAGATCAGGACACCATCTGATTCTGCTTTCCAAGTTAGGCTCAAGGAAAAAACAGCAAATTCCCAGATACGTCCTGGCCTTCATTTTTCATACGAAGTTGTATTTACTCCAACTGAACCTCGAGATTATGAGGGCTCGATAGTGTTCTTGCCAGGCCCAGAGGATCCTGCTACAATTGTAAGAATCAGATGCTATAGAGATCCTCCAAACCTTCAGATTCCTGATGTTTTTAATTTAGGATCAACATTTGTTCATTCTATGAAATCTGGTAGTTTTAATATTACAAATAGCGGCGGAATTGCACAATTCTCCTTCTTTTCTAATAATGGAAGAGATGATAGCATAAACTATTCTGATGGGTCGTTTGCTCTTTCGCCTTCTCATTTCCAATTAGAAAGGGGAGAGACCAAAGAAATTATGGTTAAATTTAAGCCAACTGAAACAGGTTCACACTCAGCATCTTTTCAAATACATGCAGAGCATTTTCCTCAGAAGGTTCATTTTATTTGCAAAGGTCAAGCTGTTGTACCATCTCTGAAGTTCAGTTTATGTTCTGACAATAGTTTGTTTCTTCCATTTCTTGCAGACCAAGTTAATACAACAAAAACAGTCGAGATTATTAATGAGGCTGATGTTACATATCCTTACCATATTCAAATCTTGAAACCCAAGGATAAAGTTAGAAATGAGTTATCCTTGCTTTATCCTGATATTGACACGAATGGTGTTAAAACTCCAGCACCTTTTGTTGTTTCTCCATCAATGGGTGTGATTGGGGCAGGAGAGAAGATTTTATTGAATGTTTCATTTTTGCCCAAACTTTTTTCTTTTTATAAAGCAATCATAGTTATATCAGCGGATAGAATTCCAGATGAATCTGGAAGGCAATTATCGAAGAAGATGCTCACAATTCAGGTAGAAGGAACAACAGGACCCCCATCAGTTAGTATTCAACCCCCTCTTGTTGTTTTCGATAAAATTGTCCCATTTTCCAAATCAAATCAATCTATAGATGTTTTTAATAAGTCAAATCTTGATATAAAACTAAGTTGGAAGAAATCCGAGTTAATTACTCCTTCTCCATTAGTATTTGACGTGAAACCCCAAATGAATACTAATGTTGATTTGTCTTGCTTTATATCAAAAGGAATAGAAGAAATAATTGGAAGGAAGTTTGATATTTTTGAAAAACACACAAGAGTGAAATCTCAAGCAGACGATATTGAAAATGATAAAGAGCACCGCCCTCCTTCATCTCAGCACTATGCAATTAGATTATCTCCTCTTTCCAATCATAGGAATGAAAGGGTAATTGGCAAGTCTCAAATAGATTTTAAAAACGAAGAAAATGAATCAATTCCAAAGATTAATGGACTTAGGCACTGGCATTCTGCAACAGATACTGCAGGAGAGATATCACCGAATGTTTCAAATGTTCAGTTTAAATTAGAAATGGACAAAATAACCTCACATGTAACTGATGAAATCTCTCTTCAAATTGACCAATATACCCAAATGACATTTCATTATTTTGCTTCAATAAGTCAACCAAGAGTTATTGTTGAGCCTCCAGTACTGGAATTCGGATCTGTTCTTAGTGGTACTTCCGCTCTAAAAGAAATCATTCTTAAGAATCCATTTAAATGCCCAATGGGTTTCGCTGTTGAATGTTCCACTGACTCTTCATGGAGCAAAAATCCATCGGCAGGTATTATTGATGCAGAGTCTGAAGAAAAAGTCTCAATTATGTTAACTACAAAAGAACAAAAATCTATTTATGATTTGGTATCGATTCAAACATTTTGGGTTGACGAGAATCTTAATCAAATAGATAATCTTCCATTATATACTTATGACGTGCCTGTTTATGCAATTTTTGATCGTCCAATAATGAATATCGATAAAAGAATAGTTGACATTGGTACAATATTCCCAACTCTCTACTACCAATCAAGTATTGTTTTATATCTACAAAATGCATTTCCAACAGATTTTGAATTCAATAATCCTCATCGAATAATTGAAATAAATGATTATGAAGATGGGGTGAAATTTGAAGAGAGTGTAACATGCACACCTCAGAAAGGTAACCTTCAAATTGGTGAGAATATTACTATTGGTCTCACATCAATGTTTTCTCGTTTGGGAGACCAGGCTATTCCCTTAGAATGTTCCTTTACAGGATCAAAGTATCATATCGCTGTCGTCGCACATGTTATCCCTCCAAAAATCACATTGATCAGCAAATCTATTGATTTCAGTTCTGATTTTGTGATATGTAACAGGTCTCAGTCATCTGTCAAGATTTCTAATGATTGCGGAGTTGCATCAACAATAAGAGTCCAAATGGTTGATAATTGTAATGGCGTTTTTGAACTTCACGATGAAGATGTTAAGACTCTCCCTGGGAATTCTGAGATATCCATCCCTGTTTCATGTTATAGTGAAATCCATGGAGATTATTATGGTCAACTGAAGCTAATTATTCATGATCCATGGCAACTTAAAGAAGTTATGATCCCCCTTCATGTCAAGGCTTTAGGATCGTTCTTTGGATTTCAAAAGCATACACTGGGATACACTGAACATGTGGATGGTGATTTTGTTTCATTTGGTGATCACATCAAGCAAGGATCGAAATCAGTTTATAGACGAGTTACTCTTGTCAACTTTTCCAGTGAAGCAATACAAGTCTATTGGAGCTTGGCGAATTTTGTGAAAGGAAGACATTACGTAGATTTTGATTATAATGTAAACGAAAATAATGAAATTGAAGTCAGTATTGTAGAATCACCAACAGGATCTATCCAAGAACCTTTTATGTTGAGTACCAATCAATCAGTAGTCGAATCCCATGGAAAAGCCACTATCACACTTGAGTTCAACCCCCAAGAACGAGGTATATTCAAAGGATGTATTACCGCTAAGAGTG
>Ga0209639_1001853_pt1 | contig 18705 bp, 15 predicted proteins | sample EPASupsiteHSE605_FD_187268 | JGI IMG/M metagenome (GOLD analysis project Ga0209639, IMG submission 187268) | Bioremediated contaminated groundwater from EPA Superfund site, New Mexico - Sample HSE6-05 (SPAdes) (version 2) | ecosystem: Environmental > Aquatic > Deep subsurface > Groundwater >...
TGGTTTCAACCGGTTGACGAGGTATTTGGAAGAGTAATTTCCAGCACTATCTTTGCAATGGTAAGTTCCAGTTAGGGTTTGGCTGGACTGGAATTTAATTTTCCAATTCACGAAGCTTTTTTTATTACACAAATATTTTATTATATGAGGCAGATTTGTGTAGAATAGTGGAAAATATTAGGCTTTTAATTATCTTGAAAAAAATGGAAGTTCATTTATACTTTATATAGAGCATATATTCGTAAAAGAGTATATATGCTCTTATTAAAAGTGGAGGTGTTAATTTTGAGAGTTTACATGAAACCTGAGTTTGATTATGTTTCTCTGACAGCAGAGGAAAGGTTTGCGGGCGGAGCCAGCCAGCAGTGTCAAACATATGGGAGTTGTCCAACATCGACAACCATTTGTTCATTTACTATTGATGGTACTACTTATACAGCTACCACTTGGACATCTACAGACTTATATCCTCTTAGGTGAAAATTAAATGGAGAGGTGATAGAATGAAAGGCTATATTAAACCACAGATAGAGTATATCAAACTTACGGCAGAGGAAAAATTTGCTAGTCCATCTAAGTGCATTCCTTCAGGATATTGTCACTATGTAGATTCAACAGGTAAAGAAGTAGTACCATATAATTTTTGATCCAAGAAATTAATATCATGTTTTGTTATAAAGACAAAAGCTCCATACTTAATTAGAGCTTTTTGTCTTTTTTGTTGCTATACAGATACAGAAAAACAGTGCTATGCTCTTCCATTGGGAAATAAATCTGATATTGGAAAACATTTCAATATATCAGATAAATAGTATGGAAATTTGGCGGATAATATGGCACTATATATATAACGAACTGAAAGAGTAGGAGTAGCTTCATAATGGTAATTAAGGATGAATTAATAAAAGCAATTAATTTTATGAAATGGATAAAACCTGATGTTCGTTCATTTCTTCCCGGACTACTGGGAATTATGCTTATCAATGCTTTCGGGGCGCTTTTTGGTGTGGGAATGGCGATCACCTCCAAGCACATGATCGATTATGCCGTGGCTGGAGAATTGCGTTATGCGGGAATAGTGGGGGCAGCTTTTGGCGGTATAATTATTATCAACCTTTTGTTGGGTATAGCCGGCTCACTTCTCTCGGTACGTGTCAGTGAAGCTTTTTCCAATGCCATGAGGCAGCGTTTTTTCAATAGACTGTTACAGACCGAGTGGCTGCCGCTTTCAGGCTATCACAGCGGAGACCTTATCACACGCCTGACCAGTGACGTTGGCAATATTACCAATTGCATTGTGAGTGTCATTCCGGGTATTTTTGCCTTGGGAGTGCAGTTGACAGCTTCCTTTGTAACGCTTTTGTATTATGAACCGAGGCTGGCGGTAATTGCTTTCGTGCTGGGACCATCTACAGTACTCTTCAGCCGGATCTTTGGCAGTAAACTAAAGAAACTCAATATTAAAGTACAGGAGTCAGAAAGCCTGTACCGTTCTAATATTCAGGAAGCGATTCAAAATTTTATCATTATTAAGGCGTTTGGTTTAGAAAAGCACCACCGTGATGTTTTACAAGGATTGCATCAAAACCGGATGGAATGGATCCTGAAGAAAAACAAGATGACGTTATCTGCGAATATGATCATTTCCACCGGCTTCTGGACGGGTTATCTGGTGGCTTTTGGCTGGGGGATTGTGAGGCTTTCCCAGAAAGCCATCTCGTTCGGGACCTTAACGGCTTTTTTAACGTTAGTACAGCAGGTTCAGGCGCCTTTTGTCGGACTGTCCAGGACGTTCCCGCAGATTATCGCGATGCTGGCTTCTACCGAAAGGTTACAGGAACTGGAAAAAATGGCGTTGGAAAAGAGAGAAGGTCAGATCCCCAAGCTGACGGATGTGGGGATCAGCTTCCGCCAAGTGAGCTTTTATTACTCGGAAGAGAAAGAAACACCTGTGTTGGATAAGATTACGCTGGATATTGCTCCGGGAGAGATTGTTGCATTGGTAGGCCCTTCCGGTGTAGGTAAAACGACGCTGATCAGGCTCCTGCTGGCATTATTGAGACCTTCCAAGGGGGAAGTATATTTTACGGATCATGCAGGTGAACGGTACGAAGTTACGTCTGCTACCAGGGATTGGATCACCTATGTTCCTCAGGGGAATACGTTGTTCAGCGGAACAATAGCTGATAATCTGCGGAGCGGGAAGTTGAATGCGACTTTCACTGAGATGGAAAAAGCTCTCCGGGCTGCCTGTGCCTGGGACTTTATTCAGGAGCTGTCAAATGGGTTGAATACCGTTATCGGGGAAGATGGCCATGGGCTATCGGAAGGACAAGCACAACGTATCGCCATTGCGCGGGCATTTTTAAAAAAAGCACCTGTCATGATTCTGGATGAGGCCACGTCTGCTCTGGATCTAGAGACCGAGATAAAAGTACTTCAGGCCGTCAAAGATTTTAGCAGCAGGTGCACTTGTCTATTAATTACGCATCGTCAAACTGCTTTAAAGATGTGTTCCAGAGTTATGACAATTGACAACGGTAGATTATCTATAGAACCAAGATTATCTATAGAATCGAGATAAAAAATAGCACCACTTCGAATTGATTTTGATCATATCTCATGCAGGTTATTCTGTGATCAGTCAAAGCACCGGTGATTTATTTCAGCTTATATGATCGATTAATACAACAGCCTAGCTCCTGGGGATCTCGGTCGGTCTGTTTTTTGCGTCGTTTAATATGATATTAAGATCAACCAGTTGTTATTTTAAAAATATAAAATATCTGGAAAAATATATAATTTTATGGCATGATTAGTTTATTGTCTTAATATTTAATATCTCCAGCTAATATCGTCACAAAAAGATACTATTTTTTGCTATAGATTTACTTAATATAAAAAATGATATTTTTATATTTGGAGGTTTCATCCATGAAAGTTACAAAAGCCGTAATTCCTGCAGCAGGACTGGGGACCAGATTTCTGCCAGCGACGAAATCTTTGCCGAAAGAGATGCTGCCGATTGTTGACAAGCCGACCATTCAATATATTGTAGATGAGGCGATTGCTTCCGGAATCGAAGATATCTTGATTATTATCGGCAGAGGAAAAGGGTCCATTGTCGATTACTATGACCGCTCACCTGAATTGGAAGCTCATCTGGAGAAGAATGGTCAGTTGGAGATCCTGGAAAAAATAAAGAATCTCTCCTCTTTAGCCAACATTCACTATATCAGGCAAAATGAAGCATTGGGGCTGGGACATGCGATTTCTTGCGCCAGGTCTTTTGTGGGCAAAGAGCCGTTTGCAGTCCTGCTGGGAGATGATATTATCAAGTCCAAGGTGCCGGCAATCAAACAGTTGATCGATGTTGCCTTAGAGACATCTTCGACCGTGATCGGCATTCAGGAAGTACCGCATAGTGAGGTACATAAATATGGGATTGTTGATCCACGGGATAACTGGGGAGATGTCTGGGAAGTTAAGGACTTGGTTGAAAAACCATCTGCGTTGATCGCTCCTTCCAGGCTCGCCATTATGGGAAGGTATTTGATCAACTCTTCAATATTTGAATATCTTGAAAAAATCCCGGCTGGAGCAGGAGGGGAGATCCAACTTACTGACGCGCTGCGGGCACAAAGCAAACATGAACAAGTATACGCTTGCCTCTTAGAAGGAAAACGGTACGATGCAGGCGATAAGCTTGGCTACTTAAAGGCGACGGTTGAATTTGCACTGGAATCCCCGAATCTTGGGGACAAGTTTGAAAAATATCTGGATGAACTGTATCTTGAAAGAAATAAAGCAAAACAAACCAAAAAGAGAAGCGATTCTGCTGCTTCTTAAGAAGCAAAGGATAGGAAGTCGGAAACAGAAAGCAGACCAGCAGTGAGCACAACATTGACCGTAAACTTTTTTTGTGCAAATCATGATACCAAATAAAATAAAGCTGCCCCCTTTTTGTATAACAGATTACTTTCAATAAGGGGGCGGTCTTTATTTATCAGTTCAATTCAATTGAGAGATTTATCAGTCTTTATACTGCGACCGGTGTCGAAGCTTGAAGTGCAGTGTTATTGGCTGCAAGTGTCTGATGATTGACCAGCTTGTCAACGGTTTGAACCAAATCTTCCAGGTCAAAGGGCTTACTTAGCAAACCCTGGAATTGATCTTTATCAGGCAAATTTTCTGCATTAGGGATTGAAGCCGTAATAATGACTGCAGGAATACTGCAAAGCTTTTTGTCATTACGCATTTTTTGGATAAGATCTCTGCCATCCATTTCTCTCATGATCAAATCAGTAAGGACTAAATCAGGAATAAAACCGGTGTACATCAGGTACAGACCTTCCATGGCGCTTTTCCGCACTTCAACCTGATGTCCTTCATCGGTTAACACGGTTTGAATAACCATTCCAATAACGGGGTTATCTTCAACGACCAATATTTTATTCATGTGTCAATCCTCCAAATTAATATGGATTAGGACTAATTTCAGTATAACACCGGGATTGAGCGAATAGTGTCGAGTCGTGTTTCCTTAATCAGACTTACATGGAAAAAATAGTGTAATATCTGGAAGGAAATCATCAATTCTGGTCGAATTTGCTTATGTACAGATAGGATAGGCAAAGGAGGACCATGACCGTGTCCGAGTGGATTGAGGCAGCCGAAATGATCAAGTCGGAACGCTGGAACATTTTTTTGGAATGTATCGGAACAGGCTTACATTTGAAATTGATGATTGTATCTGAAGATGGCACGTTATTAACGAAAAGGCCTGAGTCCTGCCCCATTTGTCATCAGACGTATGAACCTTTCAGCCGGCAACCTGTTCGCTGGCCATTGAATTATGGTTTCTTTCTGGATGCAGTGGAGTGCTCTTCCTGCCGGCAGGGAAAATCAAATTTTTCCGTGGCTGACCGGGCCCGTTTAGCTGCGGATATGCTCAGTAGCTTCCAGAATGCGCTGGCCGGACTTAGCGGAGAGATACGGACTGTTGAATTATCTGCGCTGCGTAAATTGAACCATACTGTTATATCTCTTTGTCACGGAGAAGAAAATGTTCAGGATCAATTGCTTGAGCTTATTTTAAATGCCCTGATTATCCTGCTTGATGCAGAGGGGAGCTGGCTAGAGTATGCAGACTCAGGATTCTCTGCCTTACTGATCAAAGGAGATGAGCGTGCGGTAGAGGCTGCCCGTTTAAACAGATATTCTTTTGAAACAACGATCTTTGAAATCAACCAAGGTAATTTACACGGAGAGCTAGGCGTTTTACAGCCTCGTGATTTCAGCCGGGCGGAATTTCTGCTCCCTCTAATGGCTGAAGAGTGTATAATTGCTTTTGATGGGGTTTGTTTATGCCGGCTGCTCAAAAAACAGCTGGATGTACTTTTGGGTGCGGTTGGCAGTGCAGTTGTTATGATTGACCGTCATTATCGAATTATCTATGCAAACAGACAGGCAGAGCAATTGATGAATGGTGCAAATGTTGACCTGCTCGGAAGCCCGATCGCTGATTGGCCGGGACCGTGGCTGGGTTATATCCGTTCCAATACCGTTATCCCGGTTGGCGGGCAAATGGATTCTTTCCCGGATAAGTACAGTGATTCCGACATTTGCCGCGTTGACTGGCAGGTATCTCCACTGCTGGAAGAAACGACAGTCAGAGGCTGGCTGCTGCTGTTGGAGGATCGGACGGATTATTACCACTGGCAGGAGAGTGCCCGTCAGGCTGAGCGTTTTGAGGCGACTGCAAAGATGGTGGGCGTCCTGGCGCATGAACTGCGTAATCCAATCAGTGCGGCAAGCGGGCTTCTACAGCTCATGGGCCGCAAGAAAGATCCTGAACTAACACGCAATTATAAAGACCTGGTTTTGCGGGAACTTGACAGGGTCACCCGTTTATTGAATGAATTTTTGCTGCTTGGAAAACCATCCAACATTGAAGCCGAACCGATTGACCCGGTTGCTTTTCTCCAGGAACTGATGCCGCTGTTTCAAGGAGAAGCTATGGGCACAAAGTCAGATATTATTCTGGAAACAGGGAAGGTCTCACCAGTGGCAGCTGATCCGGGACAATTAACGCAGGTCATGCTGAATCTGGTACGAAATGCAGTCCAGGCTGCAGACGCCGGGGGAAGAGTAATCATTCGGCTGGAAGAACCCGGCAATCAGGTTTGTATCAATGTCATAGACAACGGGCCGGGACTAACGCCGGAAGCCATGAAAAATTTATTCCGTCCGTTTTTTACCACGAAAGAAAGGGGAACCGGCCTTGGACTTCCAATTGTTCGGGCCATCGTACATAATCATGGCGGTGAAATTACGGCTTTTAACAGGGAAGAGGGTGGCGCTGTCTTTTCAATGAGTTTCCCCCCGGCGGCAAACAAAAAAAACAGTGAGACCGACGTACTGATCGCACTGGAAGATAATTTATTTAATTATCCGTTGGAGCAGGCCCTTTTGAGCACTGGGGTAAAAGTGACAACGATTTCGGGTCTGAAAAGGGCGCTACAAGGTTCCGATGAAATGGGTTCCTTTGAAATTTATCCCAAAGTCGTTATTGCCGAATCACCGGATGGGGAGGACGGCCCGAAGACGTCAGCATTAATTGCTGAATGCTGCACACATTGGCCTGATTCCAGGATCCTGCTGCTTGTGACATCAATACAGCCGCCATCGATGGTTAAAGAAACGGATGAAGCAATACTGTACAGTGGGAACCAGCAAGTAAACTATATACAACATTCTACTGATCTGACCGGATTGATCAGTACAGTGCAGCGTTTGTTGGAACATTGGGAATAATATTATTTGGATGACAAGGAGCGGCGAGACGCCGTTGTGCAAGACAGTTTGTTTGATTATAATGGTAAAAGAGGGGAGTGATCCGATGGTTAATGAATTCAAACAGCTCATCATGAAAGGTAACATTGTCGATTTGGCGGTAGCTGTAATTATTGGCGGTGCCTTCGGGAAGATTGTCACGTCTCTGGTTAATGATATACTGATGCCGGTTATCGGATTCTTGCTCGGAAGGATTAATTTTGCTAATCTGAAAATTGTCATTACGGAAGCGACAGACAGTGTACCGGAAGCGGCGATCAGGTATGGCGCATTCATTCAATCGATTGTTGATTTTCTGATTATTTCACTGGCCATCTTCTTTATGCTGAAAGTGCTGATGAAATTAAGGAGAAAGAAAGAAGAAGAGCCGCTCGCTCCCGAATCACCTCCGGAACCTTCTAAAGAGGAAATCCTGCTTACGGAGATAAGGGATATCCTGAAATCCAGGTAATTTTGGCATATGTCATCAACATAAAATGAAGCTGCGAACAACGAATCGAATGGTTAAGAGCATCTTTCCTATGGCGGAAAGGTGCTTTTTTGTTGCATAATTCTTTTCATTTCTTGCTTTAATTGGAATTTTGAATATAATATCTGATATTTTCCATTGCCCAGTTTTGATGATACAGGTTTTTTTGGGTTGACTCGGGATCGGACATTGAGGCTGAATAGGCTGACCTTTTTCCTTGCTTAAGTTCCTGGAATACCTTGAGAAAGTTTGGCCGGAATTTTGCGGCGGCAGCTCTATTAATATAATGTCTGCGCCAGATATCGAAACAGGTGTCTATCGGATGATTCAAGCTGCACCATCTTTCAGCCTGACATTCGGCGCAGTTAATGGACTGCGTCATCTCAATTTCAACGGTATCGATAAAACCTGCCTTCAAATCAGTATAACAACAGATCCGCGCAGATAGTTCGGAATCACCATAACAGCATTCTTCGTTCCAATAACCGATCTGATTGATTAATTCCGGTCTTAACGCTTGGCAGCAGCCTGGAACAAAGTCGAGCGGAGCGTCAATATGACCGTTTTCTAATTGTAAATAATGAATATTGTCTTTAACTCTGGGAATAACCGGAGGGTAATACAGAGGGTAAGGTCTTCCTCTTTTAACGCCCAGAAGACCTGCCTCAGGAAACGTCTCAAAAACCTCCATAAAACGTGAGATCCATTTCTTGCTGATCATAAAAACATCACTGTCAATGGTAAAAAAATATTGTTCCGGTTTTCTTCTGGAAAGATTCAAGTTCAGGGGATAAATGGGTCCGCAGTTTAGAGGAAGCCTGGTTACTGATTGAATGCGCGGGTCCTGAAGGGATCTTAAATATTCCCAGGTATCATCCCTGGAATTGCTGTCGATGATGTGCATTTCAAATTCTTCTGAAGAATCAAGGATCGAATCAAGATTTCTCGCGGTCAGGCCTAAGCGGTTAAATGTAATATAACTGATGAAAGGTGGAATCATTGTCTTCCCTTCCTCTTTCCATATCTTGTTCCAAATACTTCTGGAGCATGTTTTAGGAGCTATTACAGCATATTGTATGAAAAATGGGTTGAGCATGTTTAAGATATCTGCATTATTTAGAAAAAATGCTTGTTTTTCTTCACAACAAATTTCCCAAAATCATATTAATAAGCACGTACTAAAATTGGATAATGTTAGAAATACAAAGGAGGTATTGTGGTGTCTGATGACTACGAAAATGGTAAAAAGATATTGGATAAAATATCTTTGGCAAATTTCTTATGTCACTTGCAGATAATCCAAGATGAATTGCGTAATAATCAAACAGAAACTGGATATGCAGCTGAGTCCGGACTATACGCACGTTTTGCTACAATTAAACAAGCTGTGAATACAACAATCATATGTATTGGTGTCTTGTCGGGACTCTTCTTAGGTGGGGCGACAATAAAAATTCTTCACAAGAGCAAGGTGGACAATCAAACCAGTCCCAAAGATCAGGTAGGTAGAAGAAAGATTGTAATCGTAAGAAATCTGAAAATAAGCGTAACTGCGGTAGGCGTCTTGTTTTTCTTTGGCAGTTCGTTTAAATTTTTCTGCAAGAAAAAAGGCTGCTGTCCCAAGCATTGGCCTGATTGTAGGAAAATCCTAAAACTGTTGGAAAGCCCGACATTTGGGCTTGCAGAAATCAAAACAGAGATATTTTCGATAGAAAAAGCAGTGAATCATCCATTTTTTGGATTGCAGGAGATTAAGTCCGAAGTTCAGATTATTGAATTCGCGGTTGAGAATATCGAAAATAAGCTAGACAGTCCGACGTTTGGGTTGGCAGAGATCAAGACGGAAGTCTTCAGTATCGGAACACTGGTTGAAGGTATTTTCACGAGTATCGTAGGATCGACTTTCAGTCTGCAGGAGATTAAGTCCGAAGTAGCCGCAATCGAAGGGGCAGTGTTCAGTCCAACATTTGGCTTAGCAGAAATTAAAACGGAAATCTTCCAGATCCAAAACGCTGTCTTGAGTCCCACCTTTGGTTTGCTGGAAATAAAATCTGAAGTAGCAGCGATAGAAGCAAGTCTAGGTGCTGCCAACGCCCAGACTTCAGGACCGTTCAAACTCAGTAATGCCAGTGTAGGGAATATCCTGGATGTTAAAGTCATGAACAACAGTGCATCCACTATCGGGCCTATAAATGTTTCGGTCTTTAATGTAGATGTCTGTCCCAAGACACTTCTCAGTCCAACTTTCAAATCAACGGTTACCTTGCCACCTTACTGCACGACAAGCATTTTCTTCAATCAAAAATTGCCCAACACCCAGATAGAAATTGAAGTATCCGGCGCGACCCCAGGGAAGGTATTTATTTGGTCAAGAACAACACCTACTGTGGTCAGTGACCAAATTGTAGACCCACTTTTCAGCAGTAATTATCTACCCCTGCAACAGCCTCTTGATCCCTGATTGTCAAATAGGTATAAGATGAGCGTTAGAGAAGCCCGCCTGTATTATTTCAGGGTGAGCTTCTCGCTATTCGAAAGTGTCTTTGCCTTAATCCTTGACGAAAACTGTGATATGGGCGAGAGAATCCAAATGGTTTTGTTTCAGCGCTTGAATCAGGTTATGGAGAATCGGGTATTTATGTTCGACAGCCTTTGTATAGGATTGAATCACCATGATGGCAGTATCAACGGTCAGTTCCTGCTGATAAGCCGATATTCCAACGAGCTGCATTTTGAGCAAGGCATAATTGACTGCCAGAAGCAAGTAACTGTAATAAACTGAATTCCCATTCAAGTCATAAGGGAACAGCTTTATAAAAACGTAATTTAAGAGGTAGTTTTCCAGGATATAGTCATGTTCACGCATAAAAGGGGAGTAATACCTTTGGTAGGCTTCTTCATAGCATTTACCAACTTGGGTATAACTTGTTGAGGCATAAAAACGAATTCCTTCTAAGAATTTACTGAAACAACGTAGATACCGGTCTGATTCAATCGAGGGAAGAATCACACGGATCGCAGGAGGTAGAAACAGGGAAATACGTGGGACCGGAGAAACAGGAATGGTTGTTATATCCTTCATTGCTGAAGCATCTGTAAAAAGAGCTGTGTAGCTCAAAATGAGATCCGGGATTCTATCAACAGCAGACACTTTTTCCAGCCGGTCAACCTCTTCCATAAAGGCCCCAAGAAAGACAACTCTGTCATCTAAATGGTATCTTCTGTCTTTCAGGATGCTCCAAGTGAATTCTCTGAGTTCAGACAGGTGCTTCGCAGGTTTATTCTGAAATATTTCGTCTTCGGTGTTCAGCAAATTGTAAACAAAATTTCGGGTATCATCGGGCTCTTCAACTTCGATTAAATCCATCGCCTCAGTCTGTAACAGAGCCAGACGCGCCGCCTCCGGACAAGCTAGAGTCGCTGATTTTTCCAGGACACCGTTAAAAATGTTGCCGATACACGGAAAGGAAGCACAGATCTCGGATAAGTACTGTTCTCCTTTCCGGCATTGCAGGAAGCACAGTTTTTCTTCCGTGAGGAAAGGACAACGATAATCTTTGGTCGGATTGATGGTGATATAATCCTGTTTTGCTGTCGAACTGCGGATGATATAAATATTTTCTTCAAATAACTTGCGGATTACCGGATCATTTTCCATCTTGTATTTGCTGAAGGTTTCAGGATCGATTCGGATGTTAAATCCTATGCAGCAGGAATTTTCACAGGCTGAGGCAATACAGCTGAAGGTTTTCAGATAGGAAGGGGATAAAACCTTTCTTTTTGCTTCGGTCATGGAACGCACCTCATCGTGGTTTATATTCATACCACTATATTCATATTACTATCCTATGTAACCATATTCCGGGTTGAGACTGCACATAACAATTTCCGCAACATAAAAATATAGCAAAGAAAAATGATAAAGCACCGGAGAGAGCGCGATGATTACGATCAGTTTATGTATGATTGTCCGGGATGAGGAACTGACACTGGAACGATGTCTGACGGGGATTAAAGGCATTGTCGATGAGATTATCATTGTGGATACCGGTTCTGTTGACCGAACTAAGGAAATTGCAGCAAAATTCACTGCGAAGATTTATGATTTTACGTGGATTGATGATTTTGCTGCGGCCAGGAACTATTCTTTTTCCATGGCTCAGATGGACTATATCCTGTGGCTGGATGCTGATGATGTAATTTTGGAAGTGGACCGTCAACTTCTTATGGAATTGAAGCAGGAAATACCGCTGTTCTTTGATGTTGTGATGATGAAATACAATGTTGGCAGGGATGAAAAGGGGCATGAGACCGACACCTTTTACAGGGAACGGCTGGTTAACAGAAGTGCCGGTTTCAAATGGTGCAATCCAATTCATGAGTGTATTGAGTTCAGCGGCAATATTCTTCATACTGAAATCTGCATTACGCATTGTAAAGAACGCGGTACAAGCGACCGAAACTTAAAGATCTTGGAAAAACTCATAAGACAAAGTAGCAAGATCAGTGCCAGGGACCTGTACTATTATGCGAGGGAACTGTATATCAACAGCCGCTATGAGGAGGCCGCTAAGCAATACAAGCGCTATTTGGACAGTGAAAATGCGTTTGAAAACTATGCGATACTGGCTTGTCTGGACCTTGCCGATTGCTATCATCGGGCTCAGGAATGGAAAAAAGCGCTCCGGATATTGATCCGGAGTTTTGAATACGGCAGTATGCGCGCTGAGACACTGTGTTACATTGGGAGCTTATATTTGGAAAAAGAAGAATACCCGAAGGCAATCGGCTGGTACGAGTTGGCGCTTACCCTCAAAAAGCCTGACATCAGCTGGAATGCCATCCTGCATGATTTCTGGGGTTTTATCCCGAATATTCAGCTATGTTACTGTTATTACAGGATCGGGAATATGGAAGAAGCACAAAAATACAATGAAAAAGCGGCTCAATACAAACCGGATAATCCGGGAGTCGTATTCAACCGCAAGTTATTTAGTAGTCTTGGCTATCAAGGGGCTACAATTACTTCAAAGCTAAAGTAGTTGAAGTTATCCAGGTATTTGGCGGTTATGATAATTGTCGTCGTATCCGCAACTGCTAGCGTCATGACCCCGGTATCAGGGTCAATAGGAAGAAGCGTATTCGATGATTCGTAACGTAAAGCAGTTTCATTGGAATTATTAATATTGCTATTGACATCAATTGTACTGCCGACGGTATCCGTCATAGCGGCGCTTGCAGCATTTACAAATGACAGCCTTTCATAGACCATAGGTGTAGAAACATTCATTGTTCTGGTCTCTCCAGGGTCCAAACTAATAGAGGATGACTGGGCCCAAGTATCATCATCCTGGCTTTGCTCCACGATAGCAAGACCTGCTGTGGGGGCCGATGACTCATAGGTGATTGTATAAGCTGTTTCTAAGGCATGCCCTTCTAAAACAAAGCTTGTGGATAAATAGGAGAAGTCACCGATGACAGGACTGGTGTAAATGACGGTATGGGTCAGGGAATACTCGATAATCAGCATAGGCCACATGGCACTTTCGGCATATTCTCTTGTCCTGAAAGCCAAAAGGGAATTTGTAAGCTCTGTAGTTTGAAGCATAATGCCATAATTGGCGGCGGGTGTAATATACCAGTCTTTCACCAGATCGGTCATGGTGATATCGATATAGCCATTAGGGTTGTTATCATCAACCAGCGTATAATCAGGAGTTAAAATGGATCCGGGAGCATTATCCCAGGTTACAGCAGTTTCTTCAAAGGCAGCGGTTAAACGATAAATATCCAGCTGTTGCGGTGCGCCTGCTTGATAACGCGTAGTCAGATAAAGCCGGAGTACCGCTTTCTGGATGGTAATATTGGGTTCAAGCATGGAGAGGTCAAACCTTAGCAAGTTTCTGTAGATTGAACCGGAATACGGATCCAGGCCTGTATACATTGTACCTGTCTTTCCGTTATTTGCCGTTGGGGTAAGACTGGTTATATAGGCGTCGGCTGCCGCGTAAAATGTGTGAATCAATTCTATCACCTTTCCTTTTTGAACGAAGTTTTTCTACGTTATATAGTATTCTGCTTGTCCGCGGATTGCGCATCGAGATTCACCAGAATTGCTCAATTCACATAGTATGAATTGTGAATTTGATATAGTTCAAGGAGAAAGCAATGGTCACAATTAGCCTGTGCATGATTGTAAAAAATGAGGAAAAGACGCTCGGAAGATGCCTCGAAAGTGTCAGAGATATACCCGATGAAATGATTATTGTGGATACTGGTTCGACGGACCAAACCAAAATGATTGCTGCCCGTTATCAAGCCAAGGTCTATGATTTTGCGTGGATAGATGATTTTGCAGCAGCCAGGAATTTTTCTTTTGCCCAAGCTACCCAGGACTATATTCTCTGGCTGGATGCGGATGATGTGCTGCTGGAGGATGACGGAAATAAGCTCCGGCAGCTGAAAGAGACCCTGAATCCGCAAGTGGATATTGTGATGATGAGATACAACCTTGGCGTTGATGATAAAGGGAATGCTGTCTGTACTTTTTTTCGGGAAAGACTCCTGAAAAGGTCGATGAATTATACTTGGCAAGACCCGATTCACGAATATATAAAAATTGAAGGAAACATTATCAACTCGGACATTTGTGTGACCCATAAAAAAGTTGAACGGAAGACCGCAAGAAATCTGGAGATCTTTGAAAAGATTATTTCCGAAGGCCGGATCTTAAGCGACAGAAATTGTTTTTATTACGCACGGGAGCTTTATATTAACAGCAGAATTGACGAAGCCATTCAATACTACGACAAATTCCTCGATACCGAGGGAGGGCTTTTATCTAATTATATTGATGCCAGCATCGATATGAGCAACTGCTATTTGAGCAAAAATGACCGGATAAATGCGCTTAAAGCGTTGCTGCGAAGTATGGAGCACGATCTTCCCAGGGCGGAAGTCTGCTGCCAGATCGGTCATTTGTATAAAACTGCGGAGGATTATCCCAAAGCAATATTCTGGTATGAGCTGGCAGCCACGATAAAAAAGCCGGAAGAAAGCTGGGGGTCTGTCGTCCATGATTGTTACGGTTATATTCCGTGTATGGAGCTTTGCGCCTGTTACTTCAAATCCGGTAACTTGGCGGAGGCCATCCGCTATAACAAGAAGGCCGGTGAGTATAAGCCGGATGACAAGCTGGTTCTGCATAATCAAAAATATTTTGAAACTTTACTGGGTAGCGTCGTCAGTAAAAATTAAAGATGATGATATACAAAGATGATGATATACAAAATAAACCAACGCACTTTAGGCATCGGCAATCTATAATCAGGAGTCAAAATAATGGAGAAGAAAAAGATTCTGCTGGGAAGCCCTGTCTGCCAAAAATCCAATATCTTACGAGAATTCCTTGATTCGCTGACCAGACTGGAACAGGAAGATGTATGCATCGAGTATATTTTTGTTGATGATAATCATGAGGAAGAGTCCAGCCGGCAGCTGCTGCTTTTCGCCCAAAACAAACCGGTCAGACTGTATCAATCCGTGGACAAAGAAAAGAATCCTGAAACCTACGTATGTGATGACGCAACCCATTACTGGAAAGAGCACCTGATATGGAAGGTTGCTAAGTTTAAAAATTTTATGATTCAAAAAGCGATTGAAGGTTCTTACGATTATTTGTTTTTAATTGATTCGGATTTGCTTCTTTATCCTCGAACCATCACCCACCTGATTGGAAGCGGCAAAGATATTATTTCTGAAATCTTCTGGACGACGTGGTATCCGGAAACTCCGGAGCTGCCCAATGTGTGGCTGTATGACAGCTATGATATGGTTCGCAGGCTCAGAGGGGAGAGCCTGACCCCGGAGGAACAAATGAAGAGGCAGCAGGCTTTTCTCAATCAATTGAAAGTCCCCGGCGTTTACGAAGTAGGAGGTCTCGGAGCATGCACGCTGATGAGCAGAAAAGCCCTGCTTCAAGGAATCTGTTTCAGGGAAATAGAAAATTTGACTTTATGGGGAGAAGACCGCCATTTCTGCATTCGGGCCAAGGCGCTGGGGTTGGACTTGTTTGTGGATACGTATTATCCAGCTTATCATATTTACCGGGAATCAGTGCTGGCGGGGGTAAGTGATTTTAAGAAAAAGTGCGACGCCGATAAAGGTAGACTAGAAGTAAAAGAGAGAACAAATGAAAAATATTTAAGTGTTCATAGACCAAAATTAACGCTGTCGATGATTATGAAAAATGAAGCAAATCGCTATCTGGAAAAAGTGCTGGAAGAACACAGGCACTATATAGATGAAGCTGTCATTATTGATGACGGCAGCACGGACAACAGTGTCGATCTTTGCCGGAAGATACTTCGGGGGATTCCGTATCAGATCATTCAGAACCCGGTATCAAAATTTCAAAATGAAGTGGAACTTAGAAAACAGCAGTGGGAAGAAACGGTCCGGACAAATCCGGAATGGATCCTAAACCTGGATGCAGACGAAATGTTCGAACGTAAATTTAAGGAGAAAGTCCAGGATTTAATCTGTAATCCTGATGTGGACCTTTATTTTTTCCGTTTATATGATTTCTGGGATGACAATCATTACAGGGAAGATAAGTACTGGCAAGCCCATTCCATTTATCGGCCTTTCTTGATCAGGTACAGGCCGGATTTTCAAGCCGAGTGGAATGAAATCCCCCTGCACTGCGGGAGGTTTCCCAAAAATATTACAATGCTTTCCTATGCTTTAGGCGATCTGAGGATCAAACATCTGGGCTGGGCGGATCCGAAAGACCGTTTGGCGAAGTACCTGCGGTATTTGCAGCTTGATCCTGAATCGCGTTATGGCTGGAAAGAACAGTATGAGTCTATCCTTGACCCGAACCCCAGACTGGTCGAATGGGAAGAGAGTCCATTGCGCTAGTTATATCAAATACACTTGTTGGGAGAACCGAATATCGTGATGGAAGGTATCAAAATAGAAAAATGCCCTATATGTGAAGGATGTAAATTGGAAGTTTTTTTTGAATACAGCGGATTCAGACTGATTCATTGCCTGAAATGCGACTTAATTATGAACGAGCACGTTGCTTTGATCATACAGGGCAGCAGCCCAGACGGTCTGATTGACGCAACGTATGACGACAGCTGGATCATGATGCGCCAGCGGTACATCCAGGATACTTTTCTGCAGCATGCAAGTTTTAATATTTTGCTGCTGGAAGTGTTTTGCCCCCATAAAGGTGACCTTCTGGAAATCGGTTCCGGTACAGGCGAATTTATTTTCATGGCTAAAAATGCGGGATGGAAGGCCACGGGTGTAGAACCGTCTGAAAAGGCATGTATATTTGCTGATGAACGATTCGGAATTCAAATGATTAATCATGTATGGCAGACTGGCGTATTGGAACAAAATAAAAAATTTGAGGCAATTGTGTTCTGGCATGTTCTGGAGCATATGGCTGATCCGGTGGGATTCCTCAAAGAAATATCCGGTTTGTTAAAACCGGATGGGAAAATATTTTTCAGCATTCCAAACAGGGATTCATTCACCAACGCGGTTTACGGACCTTATTCCCCGCTTTTTATGGAAAGGGATCACCTGTTTCATTATAATGCTACGAATCTGACCCTGCTTCTGGAAGAGGCAGGACTCAAACCAGTTTCACTTTTTTCGAGGGAAACGTATCAAAAAATGGAATCGGACCTGAACGCTTTATCAAAAATATCGAACAGGCCTGATAGCGGATCCCTCGATCAGATGATGGGAATGATAGCACGGCTGCAGTCTCAGCACCAGGGGCATGAACTGTTCTGTATTGCAGTTTCATTATTTTTATAGGTCGTGCTCTGAAAAACTATGTAAAAAAGGTAGATAAAACAGCAGGCAAAGGTGTATACTTAAAATAAGTTGGAAGAAATTCCAAATTTTTGTTGTGTATAGACAGAAATATTAGACGGAAAGAGGAGACAAACAAATAATCATGATTCAATTTAAAAAAGCATTATCCGTTGTTATCGCCATGATGTTATTCGTCGCAACGCTTTCAAGTGAAGCAGCAGCCTTGCCGGCTGCGCTTTACCAATCAAGCACCCTGCAAACGATTACTGCTGGGGCAACTTTGGAGAATATATCGAGATTCACTTTGAACGGCTGGTTAAACATTAATGTTTTACGAATCGATACGACGAATCCTAATATAAGAATTGATACATTGACAAACGATCAGATCACAGAAAAACTCGTCACTGTTCCCGCTCTAGCTCAACAAGATAACGCTGTGGCAGCGGTGAATGCCAGTTTTTTCAATGCAATAAATGCGGGAACCGGCTATGCCGACGGACCAATCGTTCAAGATGGCAGCTTGTTGTCGACAGCCGGCTGGTATAATCAAAATAAAAATGAAATGGCTTCTTTAAGCTTAAGCAATTACGGCGAATTGAGTATTGACTATTGGAAAAATGAGCTTCAATTGATTGGCCCTGATTTTGCGCCGTTTGTTGTTTCTCAGTACAACCAGCCCAGCCGTCGGAATTATACCGATATTACCGTTCTTGATAAGAAATGGGGGGCTTCCACACTAGGGGCTTCGGCTGCCTATCCTGACCTGGTTGAAGTTCTTGTATCTGACGGCCGGGTTGTGGAGGTGCGTCAGGCTCAGTCAGCCGCAGCGATTCCTACTAATGGCTTTGTAATCATCTCCAGGGGAGAACAAGCAGCAGAACTGGTGCAAAGTCTGCAAATTGGCGGACAAGCTTCCCTAAGCCTAAACTCGACCCCGGACTGGTCCGGCCTTCAAATGTCAGTCACCGGAGCTTCTATTCTGGTTAGAGACGGTCAGATACCCGATAAATTCTCATATAATGTTAGCAGCTTTAATCAGAGTAATCCCCGCACGCTCGCAGGAAGTACGCAGGACGGCAAACAACTGATTCTGGTTACTGTGGACGGAAGACAGGACAACAGTATCGGTCTTACCCAAAAAGAGTCAGCAGAACTGATGCTGCAGCTGGGCGCTTACAATGCCATGATACTTGACGGAGGCGGGTCAACGACTATGGTAGCCCGAACCCCTGGGACAAAGCAGCTCCAGGTTGCCAATGTCCCTTCAGAGGGAACATTAAGGCCGGTTGCGAACGCCATCGGGATTTTTTCTTTGGCTCCTGCCGGAACACTTTCAAGATTAATCATTGAAACCGAAAGTCCAAATGTTTTTGTCAATACTTCGAGAAGTTTTACACTTAAAGGAGTAGACCAATACGCGAACCCGGTGGACATTGACCCTGAGGATGTGAAGTGGGGAGTCAGCGGTATCAAAGGCACGTTTACAGGAAGTACGCTTCGTCCGACTTCCGTGGGGGATGGAAAAGTCACCGCAAAGG